>UMGW01069075.1_pt1 | contig 57918 bp, 60 predicted proteins | sample 1965371 | NCBI WGS metagenome assembly UMGW01 (sample SAMEA4836082, study PRJEB28245) | human gut metagenome | biome: gut microbiome; material: fecal sample | place: Denmark | collected 2008
TTTAAGCAAAATACTGGCTCAAAAAATCGGGAATAATCAGTAACATCAATTAACAATATATTTACAAGTCCTAATGTACTTCAAAAAGCTCGTCATATTCCAATTAAATTAATTATTAATGAAGATAGTTATCTTGAAGATAGCATATGGAATTTTTTAAAAGAAAATTATGATATTGAAATAAAAAGAATTAAGAACGTTTGGACAACCTTGTTTATAAAAGATAGTAGTGAACGTATTAATTTAGATTTATATTCGTTTGGTTATGCGACAAGTATTAAATATTTACGTGATGGTAATGGTCATTTTATAAATAGAGGCTTTTGTGTTAAGCTATATTCTAGAACACTTCAAAAAGCATTATTGAAATGGTATGAAGATTCGTGGGAAAAAGGTTGTCTTCAACCACTTGATTATATTAATTTTACTTCTGATTCTGATTTTAAATGGACGGATAAAGATGGTGGAGGACAGTGGTTTTCTAATGCCAAAATATCAGTTTCTAGTAAATTAGGTAGTGATAAAATTAATAGAATAATTGACTTTTCTAAAGTACTTTCAAAAGATGAGGATAATTACCCAATTGAAACTCATTCTAAATTATATTTCTTTGATGATAGGATTAGTTATCTTTATACTGATGAGGTAGAAACAAATAATTTAGTTGTTGATTTATATTCTAAGGAATTAATTGATCATATTATGGAGCTATGTGATCGTATGGGACCTAAAACATATAAGCATAATGCAGAATGTCTAGATTTTTTACTAACAAAAAAGGAAGTTCATAGCAATGAATTGTTTGTGTATGTTAAATTATATCAAGATGATGATAAAAGATTAATGCAAATGAAGGCTCACATGATAGAAACTAATCCTGTTAATGGTGAAAGAAAGTTTAATCTTGCACTTGATGAGGTAAGAAATCCTGATAATAAGGTTTTAAGTAAAATGGATTTGTTTTATATGAAAAAGAATAAAAAAGAGGACTAAAATTTATGGTAATTCAAGGATATGATGAATTTTTTAAAATGTATAATAAGCAAAATAATAAAAAAGTAAAAGATATTGTAGAAAATATCGTAGAAGTATTATTGCTATTAGTAGCAACATTCTTTCTCTTTAAAGGAATATTTATGATGGATAAAATATCTAATGATACATCATTAAAACAAATTGTAGCATCAGAAGTCACCTTTTTTGTTAGTTTAGTAGCAATTCTTATTATTTATATTTGTAATAGAATGAATGATGCGTGTAAAAAATTTTATAAAAAATTGTGTTTCGATAAAATATATAAAAATAGAAAACTTCTTGATAAAATTCATGAATTTAATATAAGTGGATTGATTGATGTTATTCAAAGAAGAATTGATAGAAGAGAAAAAATGTATAAAACAGCATGGTTGATATTTACTGCGTTAGTAATTCCTGCCGCAAAAGCTGTATATGATACGTCTAATTTACAAGATGTTGGTTTGTTTATACTATTTATAAATAATGTCATACTAGCAGTATTTTTGGCAGTTGTTTGTGGTATAGGAATGCACTATCCTATACGGAGGGAAACAATAGCTTTGTATGAATATTTAGATTTTCTAACGCAATATCAATCTATTAATGAGCCTACTGAAAAATTGAGAAAAAATACATTGCAGTAAATCTTCAATTTGCAAATCTCACAACATATATGTTATAGGAAATTTTATTAAATAACTGTTTTTATAAGAAAGTAAGATGTTAAGTTATGATAGATATCGAAGAAATGAAATTTTTTTACCTAAATAAAGGTAAGAAGGCCAAAAAAATAAAAAGAGTTGGTGATTATAAAAATAGCACGAATTCTAAATGTTTTAAGATTAGATTAGGTAATAATGATTATTTGTTAAAAGTAATTACTGGTGGTGATGATTATCAAGTAAAATGTTCTTTTATGCCCCAGTGTTTCGAAAGTGGAGAATTAAAATTTGATGATGAAAATTATAAGTATTATTTATATGAATACATTGATGGATTTGTAATTTCTGAAAATAATAAATATAAATTGAATGAAAAATCTTTTGAAAGTCTAATTAATTTAGAAATATGCTTGCATAACAAAGGTGTTTGTATATTCGATATGAATGCATATAATTTTATTCATACTCCTAATGATAGGATTGTACTTGTTGATTATGGAGCACTTAAAGAAGAAAAAAAAGCATATGAAGATTTTAGAATGCCATGCATGTTACCTGGTCCTTATGAAAGTCCAATAGAATACAATTATTCTTTTGTTGGAAATGATGGAGTTTATTCTGAAAAGACAGAAATATATTATTTAGGCCTATTACTTAAATGTTATTACACATTAGATAATAAAATAAAAAATATTATATTAAAAATGTGTGAATATAATTGTGAAAAAAGATATAAGACTTTTGAAGAAATAAAGGATGATTTAATTAAACTTTAATGCTTTAAAATTAAAAGAACAGATAAAACAACTCTGTTCTTTTTAGTATATTAGTGCCAACTTTAAATGATTTTACACTCTTCAAGTATTTTTTCTATAATAATGTGAATCGTCATGTCTGGATTATCACGGTAGAAATTAAATTTTTTGTAAGTTTCAATATGGTCTTTATTATTAATATGATTGTTGTGAATAACATGACCACGCTTAACTGCAGTTATAACATCATCTAAGGTTATGCTAGATAGGATTTTAGTAAATTCTGCAACTGCTTTATATTCATCGATTTTAGTATACTTTGTTTTATATCCTTTATTTATGTATGTACAGTATTCGAATCTATTGCTTACTGGTGTTTTTAGGTCATATTTATGAAGTATCATCCATAAATCAAAAGTATAATTTGAGTATGCTAGGTCGTAGGAACTAATATTACATTCTTTTTTTGCTTTTTCAATGTCATCAATAATTAGTTTAAATTTATTTAATTGCTCCTTGTCATAATAGTCTTCTATATCTTGAACGTGAAAAAATTTTACGTAACCTTCACTTTTTTTGCCTTTTTGTGTATAGATACTGATTCTACTCTTAGCGAATGATGAAGGTGTTTTGGCTCGTATGAAGAAATTAACTTTGTATTTTGCTTTTTCACATTCATTGATTAATTTTTTTAAATGCTCAAAGTATAACAATTCGCAATTTTCACCCTCAACTGAAATATTATATTGTAAACATTCTTTAATTGGATTGCTTTTTTTCTTCATTCTTAATACTTCCTTCAACTATCTCTTTAAATATATCACTAAAGTCAATGTTTTCAATCGCACCATAACGATTTATGAAATAATTTCTCATATAATCGGTAGTATTTCTTACTGGTGTATTACCATTTGTTTTGAAATCTGATAATGAGTATAGAATACTACTTTTAGTTTCTTTTTCTTTTTCAACAAACTTAATTTCGTCTCTACGAAATATTTGAGAATTTAGGAAAATCGGATTATGAGTATTAAAAATAAGTTGGGCTTTTTTAAGATTAATTTCATCGTTATGGAATGCACTTATAATGTTCATAACAATCATTGGATGTAAAGAAGAATCAAGTTCATCCATTACAAGGGTTCCTCCTACTGTTAATACATTTAGAATATATGGCATTATACCAATTAATCTTAGTGTTCCAACGGATTCAATTCTTTCAGCATCAATACCAGTTCCTTTGTTGCCATCACGTTTGATTATGGATACTAGATTCGTTTTACCATTGTCTCTAATATATCCAAAATCAGTTCCCACTATTCCAGCCTCTTTAGCAATGCTATTTAGTGTTTCATCAATAAATAAGGTACTAGTATCATTTTGAATATTAGGTCGTAAATTATGATAATTGGATCTATTAATAACAATGAATTTTTCTTTTAACCAGCTTAAGATATCAGTACATATTTTTTTACTAATAAATGAATTGAAATCAGTTGTTAAAAATAAAATAGTTTTTGATAAATTTACTTTTGCAATCTCAATATTTTTTTGAGCTAAAGAGGAATTAAAATTTTCTAATAGCAAATTTTGAATTTTAGATAAGTTGTTTACTTCGACATCGGTCGTAGTTCTTTTAAAAATTTCATAGTCATTAACCATTAATTTTTCTGAAATTATCTTTCTATCATATTTTTCAATGCCGAATTTGCCCAAATCAATGATAAGCTCATAATCGTATTTAGTGTTATTGTCTATAAATTCAATTTCAAATTCAACGGGATGAGATTCATCATCAAAGAAGAAGGGAATTAATTCCATTGATTGACTTACATAATCATCAAATCTATTGTCTTCTACATTATTTATATTTCCTCTAAGTATTATTTGCTTAAAACATGACATAGCATTTATAATAGATGTTTTACCAGCAGCATTGGGTCCATAGATTACAGCACCAGATAATCCTTTATATTCTTTGTTATTTGCAGTTTCTTTTAAAATGCTATATGGTATATCTTGAATTCGTTCAGGATTTAGGGAAAAAATAGCCTCATCTTTAAATGATTTAAAATTTTTAATTCTAAAGTTTAAAAGCATAGTATATACCCACTTTCTTTGCTTAGTTGCCATAAAATGGCATTACAATGTTATTTTAGCACTATTTTTTTAAAATTAAAATAATTTTTTTAATAGTTATTTTAATTTTAGCATTTATATTGGTCAAAAAAATATGATTATTGTCATGTTTAATTGAGTATGACATTTTATTAAAATTAGATATATGTTATAATTCCGTTTTCGACAGTTCTATAAAATAAAAATCTAAATAATGGCTTAGCTTAATTAGTTAAATTTGTGATAAATGTATTTGCTATATTATCTCTTGTATTTCTATTGCGTTTGTCAATATGAAATTGAGCCATAACCTTAAAAGAAAATTGAGCTACCCTGCTTGCTTATTAAGCCACTCTATTTAATACATAAGTTCTACATGTTAATATATCAACCATTGCTGCTGTAAGAATTGTTAAACCGCTACAATTAAAAAAAGTATTATATGATATTATTGTTACACTATCGGGAATAGTTACATTAATTATGTAAAAATCAACTATTTCGTTAAAATAGTGTATTTTTTAAAGTTGTCAGGATTTCATTTATTGTAAAATGATATCCTTTTTTTCTGATAGCTTTTTAATTGATTGTGTAACAATAAAGGCTCTACCACACATATCATTAAAGGTTCTAATAGAAGTGGAACCTAGGTTATGATATTCTAGAGGAAGATGAAGCAAATGATTTATTTCAACTTTTACAAATGAGATATGAAAAGCATTCTACTATAATCACGACAAATTATAATATTTCTCAATGGAATAATATCTTTAAAAATTCAAAGACATCTTTAGACGCTATACTAGATAGATTATTACATCATTCTAATTTGGTAACAATAAATGGACCATCCTATAGACTAAAAGATGTTAGTGAATATATAATTGAATAATGGTACATTTTTTCTTGACCAAAGTGGTACAAGATATCTTGACTTTATCAATTATACACAGAGAGAAATGTGAACGCTGTATTCCTTTCAATTTAAATTATATTTAAATAAATTATTTGATACTTTTAACAATTCCTAGAGATTGTGCTCGTATATATATATATATATATATGCGTTTCGATTAGGTGATTAAGTTTATTTTTATTTCTTATAAAAAAGTCTTAAAAAGAATAAAATATTATAACATATGGTATAATATATTTTAGAAAAACTTTATTTTTTGGTTGTAATCATCTTTTGATTATGGTAAAATTTAATTGGCCATAGACTATGCAGCTGTATATTTAAATGTAATAGGAGTGATTAATTATGAAAATTAAAGAAGAAAGCTATTCTAGTGGAATTGTATGTTTTTTAGATATTCTTGGATTTAAGAGTGTAGCTGAAAATGAAGATAATTTTAAATCATTAAAAGATATTTATAATAAAATTCTAAACAAGGAAATTATTATAAATAATTATATGGAATATAAAGATTTAAAAATGTCAATTTTTTCTGATTCAATTATATTAACGTGTAATATTGCTGACAAAGAAATTAATCTTGTTATTGAAGCAATTATTGAATTAGTTTTTAGTATTAGAAATATTATAATCAAAGATTTAAATACAGATATTCGGTGTGGAATCTGTTATGGTAAGTATATTCACCAATTAAGTGAGAATTTTACAAGTAAAAATTTGGCTAATGATGATATTATATGTAAGGCTACTTCAAGTGATAGTATTTATTTTGGGTCTGCAATTATTTCAGCATATTCTTTGGCAGAAAAAAGTGACAAATATTATCCAATTGATATATTAAAAAAGAGACCAGCTGCTATTTTAATTGACAAAACATCGTTTTATGATGGTCATGAAAACAAACTTGACGTTGATTATTATTTTGAAAATTTAAAACAGCAAAGTTATATTGAAAATGTGAATGATTATTGTGATTTAGATGCCAATATAGTGTCTAAAAAAAATGAACGAGAAATTTTGATATTTAACTCGTATAAATATGATTTAATAAATTTTAAATTTATGAACAAAGAACTTTTCGTAAAACATATTATTGAGCAAACATGTTCTGAACCAGAAATTAAAAAGAAATATGAATTGAATGCTTTAGAATTAATTAATGCATTAAAATATGCTGGGGAAATAGATGAATCATCAACTAAATGCATTGAGCATAAAAATGACATATCAAAGATTTCATCTTATTATGGATTTGAATATAAAATATAGATGAGTATATTTTGAAATTTGCATCTTATAATGTTTTGATAGTGTAAAATATTTTGTGTAAATTTAATATTGAAAAATTCCTTAATTCAGTATATAAAAAAAGAACCTTTGTTGTAGAATTTAGTTGAGAGAAAAATTAACAATGGAGGTTCCCATGAATTATTTTACTACACAACTAAATGACTTACTATAAAAAAAAGATTTTAATTTTGAAATATCATGTAAAGAATTAATTCGATCTAATCTTGAAAATGCTATAAATGAATTACTACAGTTTGAACTAACTGCAGTATTGCAGTATGAAAGATATGAGCGTTCAGAAAACTTGAATTCGAGAAATGGATCATATACTAGAGATTTTAACACAACATATGGTGTTCTTCACTTAATTATACCAAGAGATAGAAATAATGAATTTCTTTCTTCAATTATTCCAAAATATAAGCGACATGATGATGCTATAGAAAGTACAATTCTAAAGCTTTTTCAAACTGGATTAACCACAAGTGAAATATCAAATATCGTTGAAGCTCTAAATGAAAAGAAATATAGTAGAGGGAATGTTTCTAATATCACTAATCAAGTAATTGCGAATGTTGATAAATTCAAGCAAAGGCCTATTAAATCCCATTATGCTGTGATATATACTGATGCCAATTATATTTGTCTTCGCCGCGATTCTGTGGCAAAAGAGGCTGTATATATCGCTTTAGGCATTACTCCAGAGGGAAACAAAGAGATTCTAGGGTATAAAATAAAATAGCCCCTACAGAATCATGTGAAGTATGGAGAGAATTATTACTCGATTTGAAGGATAGAGGGCTTAAAAAAGTAAATTTATTTTGTACAGATGGACTTGCTGGATTCAGTAACGTAGTTGAAGAATTATTTGAGAATCCAAAGATTCAACGCTGCTTAATACATATTGCTCGAAACATATCTTCTAAGGAGTTTAGAAATGAATTTTATAAGAGAAATTGCTAAAGCAACCGGCAAAATCCGTGATACTATAAGAAATGAATTAAAAATGTCAAAAGATTTAAAAGATGATTAACTTAAAAATATTATTTGTTCAAATAATAATCCTTATTATGATGTATTTTAACCAAATTTAGATTGGATTGATTATGAAATGAATACACATAAAAAATGGCTATGGCTATACTTCATCAAGAATACTTATTGTTTAATTTATTATCAATGATAATTACAATAAACTTGGCTTTCAATAAATGGCAGGATATAATTAATGATCCAATTTTTCAACATCAATTGTTGATAGATTAACATATAGAGCTCATGTGATAAATATTAATGTGTATTCTTATATAATGAAAGAAAAAAGGAGGTGCTTGACAAGTAAATATGGTGGTTCTATTCCCTTTAACTTAGAAACCATATATGCTTTAGAATCATATTGGTCTGCCTATCTTTGTTCTTGATAATGATAAATCAAAAGAATGCAAAAAGCTAATTCTTCCTTTGATTTTGAAGAAGGGGAAACTACGTAATTCCAATTATAATCGAATAAGGCATTTTCAAAATCATAAATAAAGTTATCAGATAAGCTCATTGATGCTTCTCCAAAAGAATTTTTTTAAAATCGATTATTATTAAACAAAATACGAAAAATATCAATAAGATGAATGTCATTATTATTGAAATGAGCCAAATTCTATTTAATTTTTCAAAAAAATCAGTAAAATAAGATAAAAAATCTATTAAAGTTGAAAAAAAATTAATAATCGACATATAAGATTTATATCTTTCTTTTAAGTTTATTTTTTGTTTCATTATTATCTTGCCTCCTTTTTTTGAGGACTAAATTTTTTCCTCGATATTTTTTATTCTTTTTATTAAAATTTTTAAGAAATAAAAAAACTTAAATTATATATAGATTTATTGGATTAAAAGGTCTTAAATATAGTCTTTTTACGGAGATAAAATAAAAAAAAGCCTAAAAAGGCTTTTAGTTGAAAATAAATGTTGAATTGATACGGGAAGTTCCTTAGTTGACAAAAATATATTAATATCGTACAATACACTTATTCTTAATTCATAGTTTCTATTTAAGTGGAAATTATATTAATAGGTAGGAGTATAAAATGGGTACTAGAAAATCAGTAAAAGAAGCATTATCACTTGAGTATAATGTTAGTATGTATAAAAGAAAGCCATTGTTTGCTTTTATAAAGAGATTATTTGATATCTTATCAAGCTTAATAGCTTTAATTATTCTTTCACCTTTGTTTTTAATTTTAATCATTTTAGTTAAAATTGATTCAAAAGGACCCGCCTTTTATGGACATAAAAGAATTGGTAAAAATGGTAAAGAATTTAAGGTTTGGAAATTTAGATCAATGCGTCAAGATTCAAGACCAATTGAGGAAATTTTAACTCAAGAACAATTAGAAGAATGGAAACGTGACTTTAAGGTTACAAATGATCCTAGAGTTACAAGAATAGGAAGAATTCTTAGAAAAACATCATTAGACGAACTTCCACAGCTTTGGAATATTTTTGTTGGTCAAATGAGTGTTATTGGTTGGAGACCAATATTACAAGAAGAATTAGATCGTTATTCAAAAGAAGAACAAGCCCTTTTATTAAAAATTAGACCAGGTCTTACAGGATACTGGGCTAGTCATGGTAGAAGTGATACCTCATATGAGGATAGAATAAAAATGGAACTTTATTATTCCTATAAAAGAAGTTTATGGCTTGATATTAGAATATTATGGCATACAGTTATAGGTGTATTTAAGCACGAGGGTGCTAAATAAAATTTAATATAATAGACATCAGTTCGATTACAAGAATTGATGTTTTTTTATTGATTTTATCATTATTTGTTTTTATAATATAGGTAGTAGTTATACGTGGGAGGGTTAAAATGAAAAAAATTAAAGAAAAAATTGAAACTATATCCAAGTTTCCATTAAAAGAATCTTATATTTGGAAAGGAAAGCCGTCAATTGTCACTTCTATTGTTGCATGGCTATTATGGTTTTGTCGTTTATTTTCTCTTCTTCAAATTTGCAAATTTGTTTTTAGAGTAATAAAAAAGAAAATTTATGTATTAAAGGATAAAACTACAAAGGTTGATGTTCCATCTTATTTTACAGAACTATATTTTATTATTGAACTTATAGTTGCTTGTATTTTAAAAATGACAAATCAAAATAATACATTTATTACGATAATTTCAATGTATTTTTTTATTGAATCTTTTATATGGGTTATTTATTACACAATTGCTCGTAGATTTTATGAACCTGGATATACTATTTATTCTCCACTTGAATATTTTATAATGTTAATTATAGTTGTTCCATGTATGGCATTTAACATTTCTATTTTTAAAAGTAATGAGCAATTTTCTAGTGCTTTAAAATCATTACTTGGTGATGGATCAAATTATTTGTGGCTATTTATAATTGGTACACTTATGACATCTATAATTATAGGTACTGTTGTTTCAAATTTCCCTGTTGAGTTTATTAAGAGTAATACATATATCAGTATTATAGGTGCTGGTGATAATACTAAAGATAGACTATTACCAAATGTTATTAAGGATGAAGATATAAATGATTATAGGATTTATGATTTAGATAATAGATTTTGTATGGAAAAATGTTTTGTAGGTGATATGTCTACAATTGATAATAAATTGCTTGAAGATAAAAGCGAAATATTTTTTGTTGAGGTTCCACCGCAATATCATCTTCATTATTTAGAATTATTACTTTCTTCCAAGACAAGCTTAATAGCGCTTGAAAAGCCTGCTTGTATAGATCCTTATGATTTACGTCGATTTTATGAAATAATGGCTTCTGATTATGCAAATAATATTTTTTTAATAAGCTACTATTTGTTAGAAAAGATGCTTCCACTAACATACTTATTTGCAAGAAGAGAATATTATTTAAAGTATTTAACTGGTGATATTGAAAAAGCTAAACAATTACATTCTTCGGCTGGTAATATTAAAAGTATTGAAATAAGTATTATTGAAAAAGAAGATAATAGATTCTGGGCAAGTGATTTGCAGTGGTATGAAACGATGATACATCCTTTGATTATAGCTTCTAATATTTTAGATTGTACACCTGACAGGTGGCAAATTTTAAAATTTGAAAGTGATAATAATAGTTGGACAATTAAAGCTAAGTATAACGATACTGATATTAATTTACTAGTAGTTAAGTCAAATGATTCAAAAGTTAAAAGGATGGCTAAAATAGTCTATGATAATTTAAATATTGTAATGGATGTAGATTTAAAGAAATTATCTATTGGACAAGCATCTATTTCAATAAGTGATAAATATAAAGATAAGTATAGCATAATTTATGACATGGTAAAGCATTGTTATCAAGATAAGATTAATCCATCACATATAGATGGTAGAAAGTATCAATTAGAGATAATTGACTGGATAAATCAAATGAATAAAAAAAGATTATAAGAATTACATATTGATTCTACAAATGCTAAAAAGGAGAATATTGTGAAGTTATATAAATATACTACGATTAATGATAATTTGTTTGACATGTTAATTAAAGAGTACTTTTATTGTTCAAATGCGATACATTTTGATGATGTTTTTGATGGTAAAATGCCTTTTGAAAATATATCTAAAGATAAAATAACTGATTTGGAAATTAAAAATATTCTTGATGAAGAAATTCAAAATTTAGTATCAGTAAGAGGCAAAATTAATTGTTCAGAATCTAATGAAATAAAAATTGATTTAAATACACCAATAGAGGAATCATATGAAGATTATGAAGATTACATGGCAAATTTAGAACCATGTCCTGAAGAATTGGAGATGGCGGCTACTATTAGTAAGGCTTCAACAATATTATTTTCTAAAGAAAATTTTGAGAAAATTAAGAAATTTATTTTATATTTAATTGAAAGGCAAAGCAATATGAAAATATGTTGTTTTACGAAAAATGTTGTTACCCGATATTATTCTTACGAATAATTGTGACTTATTAGTAACTGTTACACATTCTCCTTTTATATTTGCAAATGAATTTGATTATGATGCAAAGCCAATAAGACAATATATAAAGAAGTACAAACGAGGATAGTAGTATGTTAAATGAATGTAGTTTATCACTAGAACAAATGCGTGAAGAAAGAAACAAATATGAATCGGTTTATATTCAATTCGTAGATAGTCAAAGTTATTACAATGAGTATGCATTTTGCTTTTATGAGGGAGATGATGCGAAGTACTATGATTTTAGAATTAAGTCCAAATTTGGAGATAAAATTATCTCTTATCAAGTAGAAAACAAATTTGGAGTATTAAAGTTACTTGATTTAATTACAAAAGATAAGTTAGATGATAATGCATGTACGATGTTCTTTGTTGATAGAGATTATGATTTAAATACAAACTATGAAAACGAAAATTTATTTGTAACACCATGCTACTCAGTAGAAAATTTTTATGTAAAAAAAGAGTGTCTAAAGAAAATTTTACAAACAGAATTTAAATTAAATGAAATTGAAAGCGATTTTAAAAAATGCTTATCAGATTTCGAACAACGAGAAAAAGATTTTAATAATTATATCTTAGAATTTAATTCATTAATGTATTTGAGAAGGAAAAAATCTCAGTCAAATAGCAATTATTCATTTGGTAAAGTGAAAACATTAAATATGTTAATTGTTAATGTGAATAAGATTGTAAAAACTGAAAAATATGATGAGATAATAAATGAAATTAAAAATACATTAAATTTTAATGATGATGAATTGGCGCAAGCAAAACAAGAATTGAAAGATATGGGTGATTTTACAATTAATTTTAGGGGTAAGAACCAGTTAGATTTTTTTGTTGAATTTATTAACCAATTAAAAAGTTTGAATAAAAATGGTGGATACTTTAAAATAAAACATGACAATGTACATATTAATATTACTCGTAATCGTTTAAGTGAGTTGAGTCAATATGCGTATACGCCACTGATTTTAGAAGATTTTTTGACAAAACAAGAATTAAAATTTGAAAAGTTGAAAAATTCTAAAGAATAAAAAGAAAAGTAATAATTTAGATTATATTAATCTCTTGAATATTAATTTTTACAAATTGTGCGATGCTAATTAGGTGTCTGTTTTTCATTATGCAAAACGTAAATATAGTACGCCATTATGACTTATATTATGTTCTACAATAAAAATGCGTATATTGAAGTTATGAACTTGATAAATTAATTTGAGTTAATGATAAGTATGCAGGGATTATTCTAAAAAGTTATGTTGACGATGGCGCAGACAATGATAATATTTATTGCATTAAAAATTGCATTTAAAAATCCGCCAAGAGTTAACCTAGAATAAGACTAAATAATTATGTTATAAAGAAAAAGGAGAATGGATATGCCGACAACAACAGTTCATGGTCAGGAGATTACAAGGTTACAATATGAAGCACAAGGATTCAAAAAAGCATTTTTTGTTTTGTACAACTCTTTTATGAACAAAGAGGGGTGTGAACCATGGATGCAAGAAGGTGAAGAAGGTGATGGTATGGCTGTTATTGCGGTTAATGGCTGTTTTTCCATAGAATTATGCTTAAAATTATTATCCGTCGAGGCAACATTTGATGATTGCCTTGTATCTGGGAAACACATGACTGGCCATAAATTAGATGAATTGTATGATGATTTATCAAGTATCAATCCAACATATATATCTGATTTGGAAAATCTTTTCAGCTGTTCGTCTTATAAAGGTTGTTTCAAAACACTAAAAGAGTTTTTAAGCAGTATAAAAGAGTATTTTGTAAAATGGCGTTACGCATATTCATCCGGTGCTATGAATTTTAATTTGAATACAATGTCGGATGTGATTAATTTTCTGAATGATTATTCTAAGGAAAAGTATAGACGTATTGCTGACGTGATAGCGAACAATGTTGCACCAGTTGTAGACAATCAAACGATGTCTATTTTTAATTTAGACGATATAAAAAATCAGTAAAACACTAAAGAATGGAGGAGAAGTGAAATGAAGCCACTAAGTGTATCGGAGCAGTTAATGTACAACACGATTCGAATTGAGTCGAGTGATGGGATCGGGACGGGTTCTTTTTTTAACTTTAAGGTTGGAGATGTTACAGTTCCCATTATTATAACTAATAAGCATGTAGTTAATGATAATCCGAATGAGGTCGTTTCATTTTTCGTTCATATAACTGATGAGAATGGAGAACCTCAAAAAAACGTAAAGGTTCAGTATATAACCAAATGGTACTTTCATAGTAAGTATGATTTTTGCTTTTGCTATGCGACTCCGTTGTTTGAAATGATGAGAGCCCGACAGCATATTAACCCTTATTATATTGGAGTCGATGAGTCATTTATTTATTCTCAATCACAATTGGAAGAACTTACCGCTGTGGAAGAATTAACTATGGTTGGCTACCCTATAGGACTCTATGACAAAGTTAATAATTTGCCGATTTTTCGAAGAGGTTACACGGCATGCCATCCTAGCATCGATTTTAATGAAAAGGGGATAGGTGTAATTGATATGGCATGTTTCCCTGGATCTTCGGGCTCTCCAATCTATATATTGAATGAAGGATTGTACAAGCCAAAAAATAAAGTGCCATATGTAGGTAATAGGTTGGTTTTACTCGGATATTTATTTGCGGGCCCAGTCTATTCTGCCGATGGGAAAATAGTAATAAAGGAAATTCCTACGAGTACTAAAGTGAATATAAAAACGGATGTGATGATAAATTTGGGCTACTACATAAAGGTCAGCGCTTTGGAAGAATTTAGACAAGAGGTAGAAAAGAAAGTACAGGAAACGCAGAAAAAGGAATAAAAAGTACCTATCGTCCGATACATTCTCGAAAATTGACTTAAAAACGATATTCTGTCGTACACACATGATAAAAATAATACATGGCCATTCTAAAGTAATCGAGACGATGAGTGATGTTAGAATTAGTTAAATAGTAAATATATTAATATAATGTTTTATGTCTAAGACAAAATTGTGTTTGCTATAGTAGTTCTTCTTTAAATGCACATTTTTACATTTTTTTCAATTAATTGTCAAAATGTAAAACATTAATTACATACTTAAATTAAAACTTGGAAATGATACTAAAATTTTCAAGTTTTTTTCTAAATTAAGTCTAAAAATACCTTGCTTTAATTGACAAAATAACATCATAAGTATAAAATACTAACATAAGCTTTAGGCTTATATTACGAGTATTTTATATACTCTTTAGCAGTTAAGATAGTATAAAATAAGGATTGGAGAAACAATTTTATTAATGAACGAAGAAAATGAACGTTCAATCACACTAGGTGATTTATTAACTGCAGTAAAGAAAAATATATTAATGGTAGCTATTATCACTGCAGTAATTGCTACTATAGGATTTATTTATACTTTCTTTATTGTTAAAGAAAATTATAAATCCTCAACAACAGTTGTTGTTACAGTATCAGAAAGTGGCGATTCTACTAAGGCTGATGATATTAATAATTCTTTTAAATTGATTCAAACCGTTGTAGAACTAGCTTCTCAAGATAGTGTTATTCTTCCTGTTGCGAAAAAATATGCAGTATCAGGAAAAGAGACTGAATTTGCATTAGCTTTAAAAAAGAACTTAAATGTATCTTATCAGTCAAGCTCATTTTTAGTAACCATTAGTATTAATGGTACTGATCCATTAAAAACTCAAATTTATGCTAATGAGATTACTACAAGCTTAATAAATGTATGTAATACTGATAAAAGCTTACAAAAGCTTTTATTTGACTCAGTTTCTGTTATGACAGAAGCGAGTCTTGGTATTTACGATTCTCCGAATAAGCTTCTTTATTTATCAGCTTTCATAGCTTTAGGTATAGCTTTAGGAATTGGTTGTGCATTTATTAAGGAGTTTATGTCTAATCGTTTTAAAACTAAAGATGAAGTTAAGATATCACTTTCTTGTGATATCATTGGTACACTTTATGACTTAAATAGATTAAGTGATACCAAATCACTTGTAAATTTAAGTGAAAGAACTTCAAGGATAATGGCATACAATAGATTATTTTCTAATCTAAAGTATCTAAGCTTTAGTTCTTATGCTAAAACGATTATGGTTACATCAACAGGAGAAGATGAGCTCAAAACAACTACCGTTGCCAATTTAGGTTGTGTCATGGCAATGAATAAAAAGAAAGTCTTAATCATAGACATGGACTTTAGAAGACCTGAGGTATATAAGTTATTTGGACTTAGTATCAAGGGTGGAATTACTGATTACCTTGATGGTAATAATTCCTACAAAGAAATTATTAAACATACTAAAATGAATGTTGATGTAATGACTGTAGGACAATCATTATTAAATCCAGGGGTTGTAATTGAATCTGAAGGTATGAAGGATTTACTTCAAGAAGCTAAATTAAACTATGATTATATTTTAATTGACACACCACCTCTTCTAGCAGCATCTGATGCGCAAGCTATTGCTAAAATGACTGATGGAGTCATTTATAATGTAAGGATTAATAAATATAAAAGAAATATGGTTTATGATTCTTATTCATTACTTAAAAAAGCAGGAGCTAATATTTTAGGTGTAAATGTTACATTTATTCCTCTTAGTAAGAATAGTTATAATTATTATTATAGTGATAATAATGACAATGTGTGATATTCATACCCATATAATTCCTTTAGTTGATGATGGATCATCTTCAATTGAAGAATCAATTGAATTAATTAAAATGGAAATTAAAAATGGGGTTACTAAGATAGTATGTACGCCGCATCAGCGTGATGACTTTTTTAACAAAGAAGAGATAATTAATGTATTTTTTAAGTTAAAAGAGAAAGTATCAAGCTTACAAGTTGATTTATATCTTGGAGCTGAAGTGTTATATTATGATAACATAATTAATGATTTAAAAGATAATAAAATTCTTACAATGAATAATTCAAATTATTTCTTGTTGGAATTTCCAACAAGCTTAGAATTTGATATTCCAAGCATTGTATATGAAATTATTACATCAGGTTATATACCTATAATTGCTCATATTGAAAGATATGACTATCTAAAAATTGAAGATTATGTTATAATAAGAGAGTATGGTGGATTAATTTCTATCAATTCATCAAGTATAAGAGGTCTTTTTACCTCGAAAAAGTGTAAGTATTTGTTAAAAAAGGGAATGTGTGATTTTGTCTGTTCTGACTGTCACGATTCGAAATGCCGTTTAGTAAGTTTTAAAGGGGCTAAACGGTTTATAAAGTATCATTTAAAATGTAGAAAGTATTATGATAAATTATTTAATCATATACCGGTATTTTTAAATGATTAGGGATAAATTTATTGAGTTATGGTGATTTTATGGGTGATAGTAGTTTGAATCCAAACGAAGTGATTAAAGTTAATAATAACATCATCTACTTATTTTTTAAAAGATTTTTTGATATTACCCTATCAGGAATAGGATTGATATTGGTTGGTTGGATAATTATTATTCTAATGATAATTAAATGGTTAGAAGACCTAGGCGGTAAATCTTACAAATTAATTATTACAGAAGATGAAAAGGGAAAATATCTTTCTAAAAACGGAAAAAGGTATAATTGTACATGTAAAAAAAATCCTAATGGTATAAATGATAAAACAATACGTGGATCGTTATATACAAGCTTAAGAGTTGGTAAGAATGGTAAAAACTTTAAATTCCATAAGATTAGATCGATGTGTCCTGGTGCTGAGGCAATGAAAGCCCAATTATTAGCTTATGGAATAAATGAAGCAGATGAGCCAGCATTTAAGTTAAAGGAAGATCCTAGAATTACTAAATTTGGCAATTTCTTAAGAAAAACTTCTTTAGATGAACTACCTCAACTTTGGGATATTTTTATTGGTAAAATGAGTATTGTAGGACCTCGTTCACCAATACCTAGTGAAGTTGATAAGTATACTGAATATCAAAAACACCGTTTAGATATAAAGGGTGGACTTTTGTGCCTATGGCAAATTCAAAAGAATAGAAATGAAATTTCTTTTGACGATTGGGTTAATCTTGATATTGAGTATGCTAAAAAGAGAAGCTTATGGCTTGATTTTAAAATTATAGTGAAAGGTGCATGGATGGTTTTGCTTGATCATTCTGGTGAGTAAATATTTATTATGTATTGGGTGGCTATATATGGACAAAACAAATGGTGTGTTTCAAAAAAAAATATTAAATAAGATACAACATTATAATCATAAAAAATATTGGAAAAGAAGAGATTATTTGTTAGATTCTTCAAAAAAAAATAAGTTAAAGAAGATTTTCTATTTGATTTATATTAAGAGAATAGATGCGAAACATTTATCGTCTTTTGGTAGTAATATTAATTCTGGAGCGATTTTTGAGACTAGCCCAAGTTTACCTCATGGCCCAAATTTAATATTTGTATCACATCAAGCTAAAATAGGAAAAAATTGTGTTATCTATCAAGGGGTTACAATTGGTGAAAAATTTGATGCTGGTCCAGCACCTATGATTGGCGACAATGTTGTTATATATCCTCATTCAATAATTATTGGTGATATTAAAATAGGAAATAATGTAAAAATTGGTGCAGGTTCCATAGTTACAAAGGATGTGCCAGATAATTGCATTGTAGCTGGTAATCCAGCACAAATAATAAAAATGAGTGAATAATTATACACCAAGTTATACGATAATACTTTATGGAAGGAATTATAGGATATGATATATGTATTAACATTAGTATTAAGTTCTATATTTGCTTTTTGTTATGATCATGCATCAAATAAAAAGCAAATGACTGTATTTTTTATTCTCACTCTTATAATGCCTTTTTTTGTTATGGCATTACGTTATGGAGTTGGACAAGATTATTTTTATACTTATGTTCCAGTATTCAATAGCGTTTTAAATAATACTTATTCATCAGATTTGGAAATAGGATTCCTTTGGCTAAATAAATTTTGCCAGGTCTTCACTGATAATCCACAGTCAATTTTTATGCTTACCTCTATTTTGTTTTGTTTTTTTATTTTTGGAGCACTTCGACATCATATGGAAAAAGGAATATTTTGTTTAGCTATTTATATTTTTATAGCTGGTGGATTTTATCTTTATTCATTTAATGTTGTAAGACAATGTTTAGCTACAGCTATATTTTGTTTTAGTTTGAAATTTATTGATGAAAAAAAGCCATTAAAGTATTTTATATTGATTTTTTTTGCTTCACTTATTCATAAAAGTGCTTTAGTATATTTTCCATTTTATTTTATTGCAAAACATGAATTTAAAACAATAACATATTTGGCTATTTTAATATTGATATTAATATTTTCAGCTCAAATTGTTGCTCAAATTAGTAAATTACTTGTTGGAACTAAATATTATAATTACATTACGGGTTATTATAATGATTCATCATCTAAAACGATTACAGCTTCACAAATGCTTAATATTCTTGTTTTTATATATGTATTACATATTGAAAAAACGAAAAAGCCAAAAGATAAATTTTTAGTTATATTAGGAAACGTACATTATATTGGTATTGTTTTTACATTATTTATGGGGGCTATCCCTTTAATTTTTAGAATGTCGAATTTATTTTACTTGTTGCAATTTATTTCTGTCCCATACATAATAAAAAGATATGTTCCAAAAAAATTAAAAAACATTGGAATTGTTCTTGTACTATTAATTTATGGTTTTTTATTTGTCAATACACTTTTAAAGAATGGGAATAATATTTTACCATATCAAACATTTTTCAATAGGTGGTGAATTTATGAAAGTTGCGATAATTACGACAGGATATTTACCTGTTCCACCTTGTAATGGTGGAGCTGTAGAAACTCTTTGTTATTCATTAATGAAAGAAAATTTAATAAATAAAAAAATAAATATAACAACTTATTCAATTTATGATTCTAAGCTAACTGATTATGATTTGTCACAATCAAAAATTGTTAAAGTGAGCTTTGTTTATAAACTATTAGACATACTCTTATATTTTTTTGCTAAATATATTTTACGGAAAAAGAAAGTAATGTCTTATAGATATATATTTAGAAGACTTAGATTTTTAAAAAAAACAAGTAAAGATATAAGTAAAAATGATTATGATATTATTCTTTTAGAAAATCATTATACAGAATTTATGATTTTTAAATGGTTCAAAAATTTTGAAAAGTATAAGGGAAAAATATATTATCATGTACATAATATTCCATCTGGAACATATGGTTGTGAAGAATATATAAAAAATGCAAAATTTTTATGTGTAAGTAATTATATAAAAAAATATACTTTAGAATATTTTAATTTAAATGCTAGTCAGTTAAAAGTTTTACGTAATGCAGTTGATTCAAAATTGTTTAATAATGATTTAACAAATATTAATGTTAATCAATTAAAGAATAAATTAAATATCGATAGTAATAAGAAAATTATTTTATTTACTGGAAGACTATCTAAGGAAAAAGGGATTATTGAACTGATTTCTGCTATTGAAAAAATTAAAAGAGATGATTTTGTTTTATTAGTTATAGGTTCTTATTTTTATGATACAAAAGTAAAAGATGAATTCTCTCACAACTTAGGAAATTTGATTAAAAATAATGAGAATAAAATTATCTTTACAGGGTATGTACCTTATGAGCAAATATCATGCTACTATAAGATTGCTGATTTTGCTGTTTTGCCTTCCATATGGGATGATCCTGCTCCATTGACTATTATTGAGAGTTTACAATGTGGATTGCCTATTATTACAACAAATTCCGGTGGAATTCCTGAATATGTAACTAAAGAAAGTGCTATAATACTTCAACGAGATGAAAAAATTATAGAAAATTTAAAAAATAGTATTGAGTATTTATTGAATGATTCAAAGAAAAGGGATGTTATGTCTGAGGCTGCATTGGATATAAGTAAGAATTGGTCATGTAAATCATATTATTATGATTTTATTAATTTAATAGGTGATATTGATGAATGATTTAATAAGTGTGATTGTTCCGGTATATAATGTTGAAAATTATATTGTTGAATGTATTAGTTCAATTATTAACCAAACATATAAGAACATTGAAATTATTGTTGTTAATGATGGTACTAAAGATTCTTCAATTGAAAAATTAACTTCAATTAATGACAATAGAATAGTCATATATACAAAAGAGAATGGTGGTTTGTCATCTGCAAGAAATTATGGATTGAATTTTGCACATGGTAAATATGTCATTTTTATTGATAGTGATGATTATTTAGATGTTCATATGTTGGAAGTATTATATACTAATTTAATTAATAGTAACAGTGATATTTCAATTTGTGGCGTTTACAAAAAATATGAAGATCATCAGGAACTTAATCAAGAAAAACTAGATTTTCAAGTCATTGAAGACTTAAGAAAAATTGAATATATTTATGACTTTCAACATTATGGTGTTGGTGTTTGGAATAAATTATTTAAGAGAGAATTGTTATGGAAAGATATGTTTCCTTTAGGAAAGTTATCAGAAGATTATTTTGTAATGTATAAAGTATTTTATTGTGCACAAAAAGTATGTTATGATTCGATACCATTATATTATTATAGACAAAGAAGAAATAGTATTACTTCAAGAAAAAAAACATCATTTGATGTTTTAGATGCAATGAAATTATATTTAGATTTTGCAAAAAATGAAGAGCCTATTTTGTTAAATAGTGCGATTCATGCTATTACATATTCAAGATTAGGAGTCTACAATACAATTTTAAAAAATGGTGATGCTATTGAATATAAAAAAGCACTTAGAAAAGAAATTATAGGAAATTATAGAATAGCTTATTCGTATGAAAAAAACAAATCAAGAAGACTGCAATTGTTTATTTTTAAATATTTTAGATTTTTTTACTATATTTTATTTAAAATATATAAATATAAACAAAAATAGGAGTTAAGATGAAAATTGTAAATAGAATAATAAGAAAAATAAAATATGGATATAAAAGCGATTCTAAAGCCTTTATTAAATATTTATCTAATAAAGGTGTAAATATTGCTAATAATGTTCATATGTATGGGACAAATCAAATTTATATTGATACACAATATCCATTTTTAATTACTATTGAAAGTGGTGTTACTATTGCTCCTGATGTTAGAATAATTACTCATGATTTTTCTTGGGGAACAATTAAATCTAATTTTGATTACGTGTGTGGTGCTTCTGGTGAGGTAATTATTGGAGAAAATAGTTTTATTGGTAGTGGAGTCATTATTTTGCGAAACTCTCACATTGGAAAAAATTGTATCATTGGTGCTGGAAGTTTGGTTTCTGGAAATATTCCGGATAATTCAGTTGCTGTTGGCAGGCCTGCAAAGAGAATAATGTCAATTACTGAATATTATGAAAAAAGATTAGAACTTCAATTTGAAGAAGCTTTAAATTTATTCAAATCTTATTATAATAAATATAATATATGTCCTGGACGTGATGTGTTTAGAGAGTATTTTTATTTATATACTAATGATGTAGATGATTTAACTCCAATCGAATTGCGGTTGTTAGGAGGAATTAATAATAAGTCTATTCCTTTTTTTACTAAGCATAAACCTATGTTTTCTAGTTTTGAAGCATTTATTGATGAATGCAAATTGGTGATAAATAATGAAAAACAATAAAGTGATTAAAGACATTTTCATTGTTGCTTTAAGTAATATTATAATAGCTTTAGCGGGTGTTGTTAATGGATTTATTATTCCTAAAGTTATGTCAGTTACTGACTATGGATTTTATAAAATCTTCTCATTATATGCTACCTATATTACGTTGCTTCATTTTGGTTTTATAGATGGTATTTTAATAATGTATGCTGGCAAAAAAAAAGAAGAATTGGATAAGAAAGCATTCAAGACTTACTCAAGATTTTTGTTTATGTTGGAACTTTCAGCTTCAGTAATTGTTATTTTTATTGCAGTATTTCTTAAAGGTATATATAAGTTTATATTTATTATGTTAGCTGCCAATATTTTATTTACTAACATTGCACTATATTTTCAGTATATTTCACAAGTTACAGAAAGATTTAAAGAATTAACTGTTCGTAATATTTTAAAGTCAATATTAAATATATTACTTGCAATTATATTATTTGTTCTATTTAAAATAAGAAATTATTATGTTTCTAGTAAAAGTTATATCTTTTATATTGTTGGAATCAATTTTATTTTAGCTTTATGGTATATGCTTACATATAGAGATTTATGGATTGGCAAAGCAAATAAATTTAATGATGAAAAAACTAATATTAAGCATATTTTTTTTGAAGGACTTCCATATACAATTGCATCATTTCTGGCTTCGCTAATTTTAACTATTGATCGTCAATTTGTCTCTATTGCTTTTGATACAGAAACCTATGCTGTATATGCATTTGCATATAATATGTTAGCACTAATTACGACTGCAACTAGTGCGATTTCAACTGTATTATATCCTTATTTAAAACGACAAGAAAATTCAAAAAATTTGATTTACACTTTAAGAAGTATTATTAGCTTCGTCGTTGCTATAATGATATGTTCATTTTTTATATTAAGTTATATAATTAATTGGTTTTTACCTAAATATGTGAATTCGCTTGATATATTTTATATAATTTTACCTGGACTGATTTTTAGTTCTGTTAACACAATTGTTTTAGTTAATTATTTTAAAATAGATCATAAACAAAATATATATATGATTATAAGTGGAATTATTGTTTTACTATCTTTACTGGCAAATTTTATTGCATATTTTTTATTTAAAACGACAAGTTCTATATCTTGGGCTTCAACAATAATAATGGTTATTTGGTATGTAGTTTTAAATATATACTTTAAAATTAAATATAAAATATCTTTTATGAGAAACTTTATATATTGTGGTTTAGTAACACTTGGATTTTATATAATAGCCGCTTATATTAATAATATTTTGGGATTTACAATCTATATTACTTATATAGTATTAATTAGTATATTGTTTAATATTGAATTAATAAAAAAATTCTTTAGGAGGTTAAAAAATGAGTAAAATAGGTATAATGTCGATGCAAAGAGTAATAAATTATGGTTCTTTTTTACAAGCCTATGCTTTGAAGACAACTTTAGAAAAAATGGGACATAATGTCGAATTTGTTGATTATCATGTGAATATAATAAATGAATCAAGGAAAAAAAGAAATATAATTTTAAAAAAAATTAAGTCGTTTAATAATATTAAGGTTCCATTTACTCAAAAAATTAAATTTTATTTATTTCATAGAAACTTTAGTAAGAAGTATCATCATTTGATTGGAATTGACAAATATAATTATTTGCCTCAATTGGATGCATTAGTTATTGGCAGTGATGAGGTGTTTAATTGTTTTCAAAAAGGAAATATAGTTGGATATTCCTTGGAATTATTTGGAAAAGACAATAAAGCGGAATTATTATGTTCATATGCAGCATCTTTTGGTAATACAACATTAAAAAAAATTGAATTGAATAATAAAAAAGAAGAATTGAAATATTTGTTAAAAAAATTTGATTTTATCTCTGTTAGAGATGATAATTCATTTTCAATTATTGAAAACTTAGTTGGTTTGAAGCCAAGTAAAAATATTGATCCGGTTTTATTATATAATTTTAATGATGATACAAGATTTGATTTTTCCAGAAAAATAAAGGAAAAATACATAATTGTATATGCGTATACAAATCGTATTAATAAAGTCGAATGTGATAAAATTGAAAAATTTGCTAAACAATACAATTTAAAAATTATTACAATTGGAGCTCCACAAAATTTAAAGTCAAAATTTGTTTCAATTTCTCCTTTTGATGTTTTAGGGTATTTTAAAAATGCAGAATACATAATTACGGACACATTTCATGGAACTATTTTTTCTATGATAAATCACTGTAATTTTGTTACAATAGTTAGAAAAAGCGTAAATGGAAGTTATGGAAATGAAGAAAAATTAACTTCTCTTTTAGAGGGATTTAATTTACGTAGTAGAATTATTAATGATTTAGATGATATTGGAAATGTTATTAATACTGAAATCAACTATGACTTATTTGAAAAGATTCTTGAAGATGAAAGAAAAAAATCTATTGATTTTTTATCAAAGATTAAATAAAGGATGATTATATGGAAAATAAAAAAATTTCAATTATTGTACCAATATATAATGTGGAAAAATATTTAGAACAATGTTTAAAATCAATATGTAATCAAGATTATAAAAATCTTGAAATAATTCTTGTTGATGATGGATCTTCTGATAAATCTGGTAGTATTTGTGATATATATGCTGAAAAAGATCATAGAATTAAAGTTATACATAAAAAAAATATGGGAGTAAGTGCGGCAAGAAATTCAGGATTAGATATCGCAACTGGTGAATATGTTTGTTTTGCTGACCCAGATGATTACTTAGAAATTGATTATATATCGTATTTGTATAATTTGATTGTTGAAAATAATTGTGATATATCTATTTCAAAAGGTGTTTATGATAATTATTCTAAAAAAACGGATAGAGTAGATTATATTTTTGTTGAAACAGGAGAAAATGCAACTATTGATATATTGTTATATAAAATTCATATTGGGGTTTATTGCAAAATGTTTTCGATGAATTTTCTAAGAAAATATAATGTTAGATTTAATGAAACTATTCGAATGGGTGAGGGATTTAATTTCAATACTTTTTGTTTTCAAAGAATTAATAAAGTTGCTATTGGCAATAAGCAAATTTATTTTTATAGACAAAATAATATTTCTAGTGCTACAACAAATTTTAATGAAGAACGATGGGAAAATGGTTTTTTTGCTATTGATGAAATTGAGAGAAACCTAGTTATTAAATCAAAAAAAATAATTAACGCGATTAATTATGCACGATGGCATACTTATTATGATGCTTTATTTAATGGTATTATCATGGGTAAAGAAAATAATTCTATGTTTATAAAAAATTGTAAAAAAGAAGCAAAACGTGGAGCAAAGTATGCATTTAAAGTTGATGTTAGTTATAAAGAAAAAATTAAAGCAATGATTATTAGAATTAATCCTTTAATACTTGTTAAACATAACCGAAAAAAAATATATAAAATATTAAATGAAGATGACAATTAATATTGAAATAATTTAGTAAGCGCATAAATAGATTTCTGCTATTGTAAGTTTATAAATCAATTAGGTATAAGAGCATAGTTGTGTGGTGATTTAATGCAAAGAAAATAGTTTTAAAACAGGAGTATAATACTATGGAAAATAAAATAATAAAAGTTGCCCACGTTATTGGTTTGGCAATTAATGGTGGCACGGAATCATTATGGATGAATTACTATAAACATATTGATAGAACTATGGTTCAATTTGATTTCCTTGTTGAAAGTGAATCAGCAATTATAAATAAGAAGGAAATTGAACAATTAGGTGGTAATGTTGTAATAATTCCAACATATAAAAATCCAATAAAATATATTAAAAGTTTAACAAAAATTTTTAAAGAACATAATTATGATATTGTTCATTCTAACATGAATGCTTTAAGTGTATTTGCACTTAAAGCAGCTAAGAAAGCTGGTATTAAGGTTAGAATAGCACATTCACATTCGACTTCTAATAAGAAGGAATGGAAGAAGAATGTTATTAAGAATTTATTAAGACTATTCTCTAAAAAGTATGCTACAAATTATTTTGCATGTAGCGAGCTTGCAGGGCGTTGGTTATTCGGTAATAAAACATATAATCAAGGTAAAGTAACTATTATTAAGAATGCAATTGATATTGATAAGTTTAAATTTAATGTTGATAATAGAAAGGTTATTAGAAATGAATTTAATGTGCTTGATAATGAAATATTAATTGGTAATGTTGGCAGAATGATGCCTCAAAAGAATCAAGCATTTTTAATTAAAGTATTTGCTAAATATCATAAAATAAATCTAAATACAAAATTAATGATTATTAATGATGGGCCATTATTACAGGCATTACAGGCATTAGCTAAAGAGTTAAATGTTTTTGATTCAGTTATATTTGTAGGCCCTAAAGCTGATTTATATAAATATTATTCAGCATTTGATTTATTTACATTACCCTCAATTTATGAGGGATTGGGAATTGTTCTTATTGAAGCCCAAGCAAATGGCTTAAAGTGTATTGCTTCTATGAATGTACCTACTGAGGTTGATGGAACTGGGAATATTGAGTTTGTTAAGCTTGATGAAGATGAGTGGTTAAAAACATTAATTCGAGTGTCTTATTCTAGAAATGAATGGAATGATTGTAGAGATAAGTTGATTGCGGCAAAATATGATATTGATGAAGCAACAAAGGAACTTGAAGTAATATATAGACAAACTCTAAAATTAAATAAATAGTTTGGCAATTATTATTTTTCTTTGATTAGTTATTTTTAATTATTAGTATTTAGTAATTCCGATATATATTGATATGTCCTTTAATAGTTTTACATAAAATTTGTTTTGAACCATCTAAATAAATATATTTGTTGTTATATTGTATTGTTTCAAAGTCAATTGATGTGTTTGAATATGAATAATAAGTGAATCCGTAATATCCATTAATAGTCAAATTAATTGTGCCAAAAAAAGATTTTAAATCTATAGAACTAAAATTGTTGTTTAATAAATTTAGAATTCCACTTTCAAATTTAAAATTAATTGTTTTGCATATATTATCTATAATTGAGATATAATGTATCCTTTCATATGTTATTTTTAAATTTTCAATTGTATTATTTTTTATTGTAGATGGTTTCCAATCGTTTAAGCAAGTGAAATTTGATTCTAATATTTTTAAGGTACAATTTGATATATCGCTTTTCCCAACTTTTCCATTAATTATTAATTCATTAGCAACTATATTTGTAACTGTTACAATAGAATTTATTGTTTCTATTTGTATTAAATTATAATCTAATTTATTATCAAGTATAATTTTCAAATTTTTATTTGAATTATTATAGTTAAGTACTAGTTTATTATCGATTATTGAATAATTTAGTGGTGCGATTGCTTTTTCATCCTGTGATGTTTCTACAATTGAAAATTCATCTCCAGATGTAATTTCAATATCACCAACTCTCCAATTAATCTCAATATCAGTAATACTGTCACTTAATTTATATGAATATTCAGTTTCCGTGTAATTGTTATTTTTACATGAAGTAAGTATTAAAATAAAACTTAATATAAAAAATATAAAATAAAATTTTCTTTTCATTGAAATATCATTCTTTCTTTAAAAGTTAAAAATCTAAAAAGATAATAACATATAAAATTAAATATGTCACTAAGAATATAATTGAAAATATGTAAAATCAATCATACTTTCAATTATATTTTTTTTATGGTATAATCAATACTGTTCAAAATATAAAATAAAATTGAGGAATTAATCATGAGAATTTTACATATACCAAACTATTATAATCCCCATATTGGAGGAATTGAAACAGTTGCTGAAGATATTGTTAATTCCCTTAAAGATAAACATGAACAAAGAGTAATTTGCTTTAAAGATTCTAAAGGGACAGTAACTGAAAACGTAAATGGAGTTTTAGTAACTAGAGTTAGCTGTATAGCTAAGGTTGCTAGTCAATCAATTGCTCCTGGATATAAAAAAGAATTAAAAAGAATTATGAATGAATTTAAACCAGAGGTTGTAATTTTTCATTATCCTAATCCTTTTGTGGCTGCATTTTTAAGAAAATACTTAAAAAGAAATTTTAAATTTGTATTATATTGGCATTTGGATATTGTTAAGCAAAAAGTTTTAGGTAAACTTTTTAATCCCCAAACAAAAGCTTTATTAGAACGAGCCGATATTGTTGTTTCTACAAGTCCAAATTATATTGAAGGATCAAAGTGGTTAACTAAGTATAAATATAAGACAACTATTATTCCTTGCTGCGTTAGTGATGATATTGATAACATCAGTGAAGATGTTTTAGTAAAATCAAATCAAATTAAAGAAGAAAATAAAAACAAAACGATTGTTTTTGCTTTAGGTCGTCATGTTGAATATAAAGGAATAATTCATTTAGTAAATGCATCTAAATATTTAGATGATTCTTTTAAAATTTATATTGCTGGTAAGGGACCTCTTACAGAATCACTAATAGAAACGGCTAAAGATGATAAAAAAATAATATTCTTAGGAAGAGTAGAACAAGTTGATTTAAAAGCGTATTTAAATGCATGTGATATCTTTGCATTTCCATCAATAACTAAGAATGAAGCTTTTGGTATTGCTCTTGCAGAGGCTTTAGCTTTAGGAAAAGCTTCTGTTACATTTACAATCCCAGGCTCTGGTGTTAACTATGTAAGTGTTAATAAAAAAACAGGAATTGAAGTACCTAATATGGATGATAAGGCTTTTGCTGATGCATTAATTAAACTTCAGCATGATGAAAGCTTAAGACATCAATATGAAATTGCTGCGAAAGAAAGATGCAATAATTTGTTTAGATATAATGAATTTAAAGAAAATATAAATAAAATGATTGAGGAGCTATAATATGAAGCATGTAGTTATATTTAATGATCATTGGTGTAGTGGTGGCGTTGAGTCATTATGGACAAATTTAATAAAAAATATAACTACTGATGAGTTTGATTTTACTATTTTAGCTACTCAAAAGGAAACTGATATTTATGATGATATTCTTAATGAGCATAATGTAAATATTATAACTATTTTAGATAAGGTTATATCAAATCCGATTATAAGAACTAAAAAAAATATCAAAGGATTTAAGAATAAAATCAAAGAACTTAACCCTGATATATTACATATAAATTCATGTAATGCTTCAGGCTTAAAATTAGCTCATATTGCTAAGAAATGTGGAATTAAACATGTTATTGTACATTCCCATAATACTTTAATTGAAGCTGATAAGCTAAAGTTAAAGCTTTTAGCTCATAAAATATGGCAACATAAATATTTATCAGCACCTGATGCATATTTTGGATGCTCAACTGAATCATTAGAATTTATGTTTAATACTAAAAAAGGGTATTTATTAAAAAATGGTGTTGATTTATCTAAATTTAAATTTGAAGAAGAATATCGGAATGAAATTAGAGGTAAATTTAATTTAAGACCAGATGATTATGTAATTGGTCATGTAGGTAGATTTTGTAATCAAAAAAATCATAAATTTTTAATTGATATTTTTAATAACTATTTAAAAACTAATAATGGATATTTAATGCTTGTAGGTGAAGGAGAATTAAGAGAAGAAATAGAAGAATATGTTGATTCTTTAGGAATAAAGAATCATATTATATTTGCGGGTACAACAAGTGAGGTCTATAAATATTATAGTGCTTTTGATTTGTTTGTATTACCTTCTCTTCATGAAGGTTTACCTGTTGTTGCAATTGAAGCTCAAGCAACTGGTCTTCCTGTAATTATGGCAGATACAATTACGCAAGAAGCTAAAATTACTACAAATGTTTCTTACCTACCTTTATCAGATATGGATTTATGGGTATCCGGGATTAATCAATATAAAAATATTGAAAGAAAAGATACTAAAGAAGAAATAACAGCTTCTGGTTTTGATATTAAAGCTTCAGCCTCTAATTTAATTAAATTCTATCAGAATGTGTAGGGAGGTAATATATTGAGTACATTTATTTATATGAGTGGAATGGTCCTATATGGACTTTTTACCTTTATTCTAGAATATCATTCTAAGAATAAAGAAAAGTATAGTGTAGTTAAATATAGAATAATATATGTATTATTATTTATACTATCGATATTACCTCTTACTTTAATATCAGGATTAAGATATAATGTAGGAACAGATTATAACCATACATATGCTCCCCATTTTATTGATAAGAATTGGGATTATTCAGAATTTTTATTTATATGGGTTAATCAATTTTTAAGATTATTTACATCAAATCCGGTAATATTGTTTTTGTTTATGGCAACAGTTACGCATACCTTTTTACAACTTGCTATTACAAGAATATCACCAAGATGGTGGTTTTCAGCCGTTTTAGTTGTATGTATTAATTTCTTTTCTGTTTCTTTGAATCAGTCAAGGCAAATGATGTCGGTTGCGATATATGCTTATGCATTTACATTCATACATGAACATAAATTAGTTAAATATTTAATTTTTGCTATATTAGCCGGATTATTCCACTATGGATGTTTAATTTTGATTCCAGTATATTTTATATTCAATTTTAAATTTGTTAAAAAGTATTATTTAGGAATATTTATTGTAACTTTGTTCTTGGTTCCAGCTATGTGCTTGTGTTTTAAACAAGTTATTCTACACACAAAATATGAATACTATTTTACAAATCCTAATTATTACACAAATCAATCAATTGAAGCATATTTTATTGCATCATTAATAGTAGAAGGATTTGCAATTTTATGGGCAGATAATTTAATTAAAAAATATGGTGATTTAGCAATAGGATTAATTTTATTAAATGGAATTGCTTTATGTATTGGTTTTGCAAGCTTTTTTATTAAAATAAATGAGCTTACAGCAAGAATATATTTGTTATTTTCGTTTGGACAAATATTTTTAATTCCTATGATAGTTGAATCAGAAGATAATTATTGGATGAAATGGTATATTGTTATAGCATTAGTATCGACGGTCACATTATCATCATCATATGTTATCTATAGGCAATTACATCACGAGATTTTTCCGTATCGTTGGATTTTTAATAAGTAAGGAGGAATAAAAAATGTACATTTATTTGATTTCTGCATTAATTACGGGAATATTTTTGTATTTTTCAGAATTTTTTTATAAAAGAAAAAAAGAAAATTCCAAAAATTATTATTTGTACATTTTTTTCTTTGTACTTGCAATTATTCCTTATTTTTTTGTATCAGGCTTTAGATATGGAGTTGGTACGGATTATTTCTATACTTACTTTCCAAGATTTTATCAGATAATGGGAGGTAGTAATGGTTACACAGAATTTTTATTTACAGGGTTAAATAAATTTATTTTGTTATTTACAGATGAAGCACAATGGTTATTTATTATTACCTCCTTTATTTTTGTATTATTTATGATGTTATCAATTAAAAAAATGACTCATCATTGGTATATTGGAGGAATTTTATTATTACTTTCAAATGTTTATCTGATTTCACTAAGTAATATTAGACAATATTTAGCTATTTCAATTGGAATATATGCTTTAAGCTTTGCTTGTGATAGAAAATATATCCAGTTGATTGCTTTTGGAACGCTTTCGGTATTATTTCATTATACGGCAGTATGTATGATTCCAATATACATCATTGGACTCGTTTCAAAGTTCCCTAAATTTAAAAAATATGCTTTTTTCTTTTTAATTGTTATAATTGCTTTAAGCCCAACCTATATTCCTCTTACAAAAGCAATCTTAAAAAATACACGTTATATTAAATATTTTGAAATAACTGGGGTTCCTCGTCCATTATATTTTTATTTAATTCCTTCGGGAATTACTTTGCTTATAGCTTTGGTTTTCTATAAAAAGGTAAGTAGTTATAATCAATATACTTTTACTTTACTTGTATGTTTGACTTTAGCAACTATAATTGGAATTTTATCAATTTTTAATCCAATTGTAGAAACAATGTCTCGAGCATGTAACTGGTATTACTGGTCAATAATTTTTATTGTACCAATGTTTTTAGATTTATTTAAACAAAAATGGATAGGGATACTGATTACAATTAGTTTAATTTTAATTATAAGTAGTTCTACATATTACTTAATTGTTGTCTTAGGACATCATGAGGTTTTACCATATCGTTTTTTCTTTTGGAAAGATCATTTTATATATTAAGACTAAGGAGAATTTTTATGTTAACATTATATTGCATGACTCATAAAGTTGTTGAAGATAGAAGAATACCTAAGGATAGGACAATGATGCTTGTAGGGGCGTATAATAAGGATATTGATAGATCTGATTATATTAAAGATGATCTTAAAGATAATATATCTAACTTAAATTCAAGCTTTTGTGAGCTTACCGGTTTGTATTCAATTTGGAAAAATGATACAAAGTCTGATTATGTGGGACTTGAACATTATCGTAGGTTATTTTCCAAAAGAAAAATCAATATTTTCAATTATAAGGTTATTAAAAAAAATAAAATAGAAAAATATCTTGAATCTTATGATATTATTTTACCGGTAAAGCATTGTTGGCCACATGAAGTAAATCTTATAGACCAATATAAGCATGAACAAGTACCCTCTGACATTGAAACCTTAGAGGTACTTATTCATGAGGATTTTCCTCAATATGTAGATGCTTTTAACAAGGTAATGTACAATAATAATTGGGCTTATAATTATAATATGTTTGTGTGTAAAAAGAGTCTAATTGATGAGTATTGTTCATTCTTGTTTGATGTTTTATTTAAACTTAAGGATAGAATTAATATAAACGATGGAAGAGATAACTATCAAGCAAGAGTCTTTGGCTTTTTATCAGAAAGATTATTTAATGTTTGGATTGCGTATAAAGGAAATTTAAAAATAAAAGAGCTTGAGGTCGCAACCTTAGGAGACAAGCCTTTATATGATTTGAAAAGAAGGATATATCGCTTATTCAAATGGCATAAGGCTCGTAAAGAACTAAAGAAGAGGGGATAATATGTTAACTTTTTTAATAATGGCTGGCGGAAAAGGTGAAAGATTTTTTCCTCTTTCAACTAAAGAAAGACCAAAACAGTTATTAAAGGTGTTTAGTGATAAATCATTAATTGAATTAACCTATGAAAGAATATTACCTATGGTAGATAGTGCCAAGCAAATTTTTGTATCTACTAATGAACTGCAGGTTAAAGCTTTAAAAGAGGAATTAAAAGATATACCAGAAGAAAATATTATAATAGAACCAGCATTTAGGGATACGGCAAGTGCGATTGCTTATGGTTCATATATTATTTCAAAATATTATGATAATCCAACAATCTGTGTTTTAGCATCAGATCATTTAATTTCTGATGGTGATAATTTTAGAAATACAATCAAAATCGCAACAGATTGTGCTTTAAATGGTAATATTGTAACATTAGGTATTAAACCAACCTATCCTGAGGTAGGATATGGTTATATTGAGGTAAAAGAAACCAAAATAAACACTCCTGTTGAGGTTCTGGCATTTAAAGAAAAACCTAGTTATGAAATTGCTCAAAAATATTACGAAAGTGGAAATTATTTATGGAATAGTGGAATGTTTATTTTTAACTATAATGTAATAAAAAATGCTTTTTCATTATATTCTCCTAAGCATTTAGAAGTATTAAGTAAAATGAATATTTCTAAAAATGAAGGAATTAAAACAGCTAAGGATATAAGTAGTATTTTTGAAGAATTCCCTAAAATATCAATCGATTATGCAATTATGGAGCATGCTAAAAATTTGTATTGTATTCCTTCAAATTTTGATTGGTCTGATGTTGGATCATATAAAGCGTTTGATGATTTATTTTCACATGATTTAGATGGAAATGTAATTAGGAATGCTAAAACGATGTTAATTGATTCTCATAATAATATAATAATTTGTGATGGAATAACACAAAAGATTAATTTAATTGGAATTTGTGATAAAATAATAGTATCTACAAAAAATAATTTGTTGATATGCAATAAGGATAGGATGCAGGAAATAAAGAAACTTCTAATGTAGGAGGTAAGGTCATGATTTTATTTTTAAAACCATATTTTGAACCTAAAGTATGGGCTGGAACGGAATTAAATAAAATATATGATTGTAAGCATGGAACTGGTGAAGCTTGGATTGTATCGGGCTATGCTCAAAAGTCATCAATTATAAATAATGGACCATATAAAGGAAAAACACTGCGATATTTATGGCGTGAGCACCCAGAGCTATTTGGAAGTATTGCCTATGAAGAGCCAGAATTCCCTGTATTAATTAAGCTAATATCATCCTCAGAGGATTTATCAATTCAGGTTCATCCTGATGACGAGTATGCACTAAAAAATGAAAATTCGTTAGGTAAATTTGAGTGTTGGTATGTATTGGATGGAAATGAAGCTAAAACTGTTACTTTAGGAACTAAGGTAAAAAACAAGTTTGAACTTGAAAGTCTAATCAAACAAAAACTTTATAATGAATTTTTATATGAACAAGCAATTAATCCTGGTGATTTAGTTATTGTTAATCCTGGCACAGTTCATGCACTTCATAAAAATTCATTTGTTCTTGAAATACAAGAATCATCAGATGTAACCTATAGACTTTATGATTATGATAGAATACCTAAAAGAGATCTTCATATTGATAAATCAATGGATGTTATTAAATATAATGATCCTAGCAATAATATATTCTCATTTAAGGAAAATTCAACATTTAAAAATAAACATTTTAATGTTTATCGCTTAGAGGTTGATGGTGTTTGTGAATATGAAAATAAAGGATTTGAAATTTTTTATGTATTAGATGGTGAGGGTATAGTAGATGGTAAAAAGATCCACCAAGGAGATACATTCATTTTTACTTCGGAAAAAGAGAATGTTACCTTCAGTGGTCATTTATCTTTAATAGGTGTATTACCTAAAATAAGGGAGACAAGAAAGCTAATGAGAAAAACAGCGTTAATTACGGGAGCCACATCGCAAGATGGCTTATACATGATTGAGTTTTTGCTTAAGAAAAATTATGAAATACATTTGTTACTTGAGTCAAAGGCTGATTATGAAAATAAATATTTGAAAAAATATTTTGAAAATGAAGATTTATATGAAAAAAGAATTTTTGTTAGTATTGGTAATTTAACTGATTCTACCGTTATTTCTAAAATAATTGAAAAAATAAAACCAGATGAAATATATAATTATGCATCTCAATCACATATTAATTTATCATATGATATTCCTGAATATACCACTAATGTAAATGCTTTAGGTATTTTAAGAATATTAGATGCAGTAAAGCAATTAGAATTAAACACTAAGATTTTTAATTTATCATCTTGTTATTTATTTGATGGTAAGATTGTACCTCAAAATGAAAAAACACCGATGAATCCATTAAGTCCATATGCAGTTTCAAAGTTGTATAGTTATTATATTGTAAAATCATATCGTGAAAATTACGGAATGTATGCAGTTAATGGTGTATTCTATAATCAAGAATCTCCATATAGAAAAAATGGATATGTTTCTAAAAAAATCATTGAAGGTGTAAAGAGAATTTCTAAGGGACAAGACTATGTTCTTCATTTAGGCAATTTAAATGCAGAACGTGAATGGGGCTTTGCTAAAGATTATGTTTATGCTTCATACCTAATGCTTGAGCAAGATAATCCTAAGGATTATGTTGTTGGTACAGGTGTAACTTATTCAATAAAAGATTTTGCTAAAGAAGCGTTTAAATTAATTGGTGTTGAACTGTTGTTTAAAGGCGAAGGATTAGATGAGGTAGGCTATGATGCTAAAACCGGTAAGGTATATATTGTAGTTGATTCTAAATTTATCAGACTAAATGAACCGAAAACGTTATGTAGTGATGCATCATTATTTGAACATGATATGAATTTTAAAATTAGAAATGACCTTCCTGTTCTAATTAAGCAAATGTACGAGGAAAGCGAATGAAAAAATTAATAATATTGTTATTAGCATTATTGGGGATATTAATCGGTTGTAGTCATGAAGAAATACTAGAATATAATATGTTTTATCGATATGAAAATAATGAATATATTGATATTAATTTTTATAAAAATGGTTCCGAAGAAAATGCTAATGATATTTTATGTCTTATTGATTACTGGAATACAATGCTTGACCATGAGCATGTTAACGATACTAAGAATAATCTTGCAGCTTTAAATGTTAATAAATATGCAACCTTAGATGCAAAATTAGTTGAACTTATTGAATATACGATTGATTTAAGCAAATCATATAAGGTTGTAAATCCTTTGTATGGTACATTAAAGGATTTATGGGATTTACATATGATAACGGAAGAATTGCCCACTGAAAATGAATGTTTAACGCAAATAGAAGTATCACTTTCAACACGAGTTGCAATTAATGACAATGATGTTCATTTACTTGGTGATGGACTAATAGATTTAGACTACATAAAAAAAGGTTTTATCGGAGAAAAAATTAAGGAATATTTGATATCAAAAGGAATTGACCGTTATGTTATAAATTATAATGCTGATTTAGTTCTTTATGGAAAAAATAAAAATGGTGGTTCTTTTGAAACTAGTTTTTATGGAATGAAAAATGGAACTTATAATTTGAGTGATATAACTTTAGCAAGAGTGACGGCAGACAATAATTGTTTTTACACTAAAGATGGAAGACGTTGGGCTGACATCCCCTCTTTTGTGACGGGAGTGCCTAATGATACTTTTGAAACATTATTTGTTCTAGGTGATGATGCTTTAAAGAATTCAATATTGGCTTATGCTTATTATAGTCTTGAGGTAGAAAATGTTAAATTAGATGAAGAAAAAAGTAACATTATGTTTGCCGGATATAGAGATAAGAATTTAGTATATCGGTCAGTAAGATTAGAAAATTTACTTGTAGATGAAAGGTGATTATTATGTACGATTATTTAATAGTTGGAGCAGGCTTATATGGTGCAGTGTGTGCTCATGAGCTTGCAAGAAAAGAAAAAAAAGTTCTTGTAATTGATAAAAGAAATCATATTGCCGGAAATATATATACCGAAAATGTCGAGGGAATAAACGTTCATAAATATGGAGCTCATATTTTCCACACATCTGACAAAATTGTATGGGATTATGTAAATCAATTTGCTGAATTTAATAATTATATTAATCAGCCTGTAGCTAGATATAAAAATGAATGCTATAATCTTCCCTTTAATATGAATACTTTTACTAAGCTTTGGTCTGATGTGTTTACACCAGAAGAGGCTATGAAACGTATTGAAGATGAGAAGAAGGCTTATAACGTTGAAAACCCCAAAAATCTTGAGGACCAAGCAATTAATCTTGTTGGGCCAACAATTTATGAAAAGCTAGTAAAAGGATATACTGCCAAGCAATGGGGACGTCCTTGTCGAGAGCTTCCGGCATTTATTATTAAAAGATTACCAGTAAGATTTACTTTTGATAATAATTATTTTAATGATCGTTATCAAGGAATTCCTATTGGTGGATATACTAAAATGATTGAAAAAATGCTTAGTGGTATTGAGGTTAGATTAAATTGTGATTATTTTAAAAATAAAGAAGAACTTGATAATATTGCAAATAAAATAATCTACACAGGACCAATTGATGAATACTATAATTACTCATTAGGTAATTTGGAATATCGTTCAATTCGTTTTGAAACAGAAATTTTAAATACTAATAATTATCAAGGAAATGCGGTTATAAATTACACGGATTATGATGTTCCTTATACACGTATTATTGAGCATAAGCATTTTGAATTTGATATAACATCACCTAAAACAGTTATCTCAAAAGAATTTTCATCAACCTGGAAATTAGGTGATGAGCCTTATTATCCGGTTAATAATGATAGAAATAATGAATTATATAGAAAGTATAAAGAATTATCACAGCATGAAAATAAGGTTTTCTTTGGTGGTAGACTTGGAGGCTATAAGTATTATGATATGGATGATACTATAATGGCCGCCTTTGAATTTTTAAAAAATGTAAAGTAGGTTTAAAATGGAAACGGAAAAAAGCACAAAATCAAACATAAAAAAGAATTATTTTTATAATATGATGGCAAAACTTATTATGCTTTTAGTACCAATTTTAGTTACGCCTTATTTATCAAGAAAATTGGGCGCAGACGGAAATGGAAGATTAAGCTATATTGCCTCAATTGTTTCCTATTTTGTGCTTTTGGCCAATATAGGAATAGAAACTTATGGTCAAAGAATTATTGCAGTTCACCAAAATGATAAGGGATATTTAAAAAAGATAACCTTAGAAATTGGTATTTTAAGAATATTACTTACAATTTTTTCTCTTGCTTTATATTATGTTATTTTTGTTATAATTTATCAAAAAAATCAAGTGCTTTATGCACTTTATGGAATCACGCTTTTAATGACAGCATTTGATTTCAGTTGGTTTTTCCAAGGAATAGAAGATTTTAAAATTTTGGCATTATCTAATATGATATCAAGAATTACTTATATCCCTTTAATATTTATAATGGTTCATGACCAAAGTGATATAAAAATAGCGGCTATTTTAACAATTCTTTCTACTGCTGTTCCTTATGTTTTATGCTTGCCCAAAATGCTGTCCTTTTTTAAAGGTGTTAAAATGCCATCTAAGCTTCATCCCTTTGATCATTTTAAGCCCTGTATGGTTTATTTTATACCAACTATAGCAATTCAAATATACACAGTTCTTGATAAAACGATGATAGGTCTTATTACAAAATCTGATTTTGAAAACGGCTATTATGAACAAGCCGAGAAAATTGTTAAATTACCGCTTACGGTTATAACAAGCTTAAATATTGTAATGAGGTCACGTATATCATATTATTATTCAATGGGACGAATAGGTGATATTAAATTATTAATGAATAAATCATGTCATTTTACAATGTGTATGTCAATTCCTATTTGCTTAGGATTATGTGCTGTTGCAAGTAATTTTATTCCTATTTATTTAGGTGAAGGTTATGAAAAATGTATAACTTTACTGTATGTTTTTTCACCAATTATAATTATTATAAGTCTTAGTAATTTTTTGGGTACACATTACTATACACCATTTGATTTACAAAAGACTAGTAATAGATTTTTAATTATTGGCGCATTAATTAATCTTGTTTTAAATAGCTTTTTGATTTATTTCCTTAAATCAATTGGAGCCGCAATTGCTTCCGTAGTTGCGGAAGGCGTAATAACCTGTTTATATATTTATTTTTCTAGAAAAATATTTGAACCAATTAATTTTATAAAAATAGGGTATAAATATATTATCTCTGGTTTGTTTATGTTTGCTGCAGTATTTATATTTAATACTTTATGGCTATATAGTGATTTTTCAAAATTTAAAGCTATTTCATATCTGGTTTTAGAAATTGGTATAGGAATTATTATTTATTTTGGATTACTATATATTTTAAAAGACAGCTTTGTTTTTGATTCAACTAAAAAAGTTTTAAATAAACTAAAAAGAAGGTAGGGATTAAAATGAATTTAGAAGAAGAAATTATATGTGATTTTAAAGTTACTGAAAAAAGAAAAAGAATATGGCAATGTCAACTTGAAATGGTTAAATTGGTTAATTTAATTTGTAAAGAAAATAATTTAAAATGCGTAGCCGCTGGGGGTACTTTAATTGGTGCAATTAGGCATAATGGATATATACCATGGGATGATGATATTGATTTAATGATGCCAAGAGATGACTATGAAAATTTTTTAAAAGTAGCTCCTAGTTATCTAGATAATACTAAATATTTCTTGCAAACAAACGATACAGAAAGAATGTACTATAATGGACATGCTCAAATCAGAAATAATGAAACTACATGTCTAACAAAAAATATGTTTAATGACTTAAAATTAGGAAAGAATTGTGGAATTTGGATTGATATATTCCCTTATGATTATGTAGATGGCGTAAAACAAACTCGTAAAATAAAAATTTTACGTTCACTTTCTTATTCAAAAGCTACCAAAGATTATGGTAGGGGAATTAAAGGAATAGTAAAAAAAATTATTGTTTCATTATTATGTCCAACAAAAGCCTCATGTGAAAGAAAAATTAAGAAAATAAAGCAGCTTGCAATGTCTTCTAGAAAAAAAGAGTTTGTTGGTCTTATTACTTTTATGCCTGGATATGAAAAAAATGTTTGGAAATCTGGCTGGTTTGATGAAACTACAATGCATAAGTTTGAAGATATTGAAATAATGATTCCGGTTAAATATGATGAAGTATTGAGGCAAGAATATAATAATTATATGACTATTCCTACTGTTAAAGGTGAAAATATTCATGGTGAGTGTTATTTTGATTTAAATAAATCATATAAACAATATCAGAATATAGATAAGAAAGAGTTTGAAAAGCTTTTTGAACAAATTGATTATTAAGAGGTAGATTATGAAATACTATGTTAATGAAAATATTAAAAATACAGTTAGAGTTTTTCCAAGACAAAAAAGATATAATTGCTTAAGATATGATATGAATGAAAATCCCGAAGGACTTCCTAAAGATTTTGTTGATAGTGTTCTTAAGGAAATTACACCAGAATTTTTAGCGATATATCCAGAGCCTGATAAATTTTTAAATAAGTATGCAAACTTTATAGGAGCTCAATACGAAAACGTTGTTGCTACAAATGGATCAGATATGGCTATTAGATATATTCTTGAAACGTTTGGAGAAGCTGGCAAATGTGTTGTAACGGTATCGCCATCATTTGAAATGTATTGGGTAAATTGCAATATTTTAGGATTAAAGCATAAACCTGTAGCGTATAATGATGATTTAACAATTAATATAGAAAATATTATTAATGCTATCGATTTAGATACAAGAGTTGTCGTTTTGCTTAACCCTAATAATCCTGTTGGCAATGTTTATACAGAAGAAGAATTTAGACTTGTACTTAAAAGAACGCAAGAGGTTGGTGCTATTTTGGTTGTAGATGAAGCATATCACTATTTTTATAAAAATACATTTATTGATTATGCTTTAAAGGAACCAAATGTAATTGTGTTAAGAACATTCTCAAAAATGTTTTCAATAGCAGCATGTCGCTTAGGCGTTGCAATAAGCAATCCTCAAATTATTGATTATATAAAGCGTGGTAAGTTAACATTTGACGTAAACTCTATCGCGTTATTATTTGGAGAAAGATTATTAGATCATCCAGAGGTTTATAAAGAATTAATTCAAATTCAAGATGAAGGTAAAGCCTATATTTTAGTTAATTTAAAAGAAAATGGTTATGAATGTAGAGATTGCAGAGGAAATTTTATTTTTATAAAGCCTAAGCATGATGCTTTAATGGTTGTGAAGCAATTAGAAGAACAATATAATGTTTTAGTACATGGATATTCTAATGCATTATTAAAAAATTACATCAGAGTATCAACAGGATCTATAAAATCAATGGAAAAATTTTTAAAATATTTTTATTTAGTTGATAATAAATAAAAGGAGGCTATCCTTTATGGTGAAAGTAATAACATATGGTACATATGACCATTTACATCAAGGACATATTAATCTTTTAAAGCGAGCTAAAGCTTTAGGTGATTATTTAATCGTTGGTGTTACGACTGAAAATTTTGATATTAATCGTGGTAAAATCAATGTTGAGCAAAGCCTTATGGAAAGAATTGAGGCTGTAAAATCTTTAGGAATTGCCGATGAGGTTTTTCCTGAAGAATATATGGGCCAAAAAATTGATGATATTAAGCGTTATGGAGTTGATATCTTCACTGTTGGTTCCGATTGGGAAGGTCATTTTGATTATTTAAATGAATATTGTAAAGTTGTTTATTTGCCACGAACTGAAGGTATTTCAAGTACGCAAATAAGAAAAAGTATTGAATATAAATTAGGTGCTATTGGGACTGATATAACTATTAATAAATTTAAAGAAAATGCTAAATATGTTAATGGTTTAGTTTTTAATTCAACTTATTTTGATGAAACACCTTTCTTTGATTTTTCAAATATTGATAAAGTTGTTTCTTCATATGATGAGCTTTTAAAGGAAAATGATATTATTTATGTCGCAACAAGGCCAGAAAAAAGATATGATATCATAAAAAAAGCTTTATGTAATGGAAAACATGTTATTAGTGAATCGCCAATTGCTTTATCAAAAGATGAATGTGAAGAATTATTTTCACTTGCTAGAAAAAATAATCTCGTGCTATTTGATTCAATAAAAACTGCATTTTTATTGTCATTTTCAAGACTAATTTTATTAATTAAAGGTGGAATAATAGGCGATGTAAAAGCAATAGATGCAACTTGTACAAGTCTTGAATTTAAAGAATGGATGAAGCAAACTAGCTTTTGTAATAGTATTACAGAATGGATTTCAATAGGGCTTTTACCTGTATTTGAAATTTTAGGTCTTAAATATCATAATATTTATTCAAAATCCTATGATGTTGATGGAATAAAAGGTGGATATTCTAAAATTAATATTGAATATGATAATGCATGCGCAACACTATCACTTGGTATAGGCGTAAAATCGGAAAGTGATATGAGAATATCAGGTACAAAAGGATATATTTATATTCCATCTCCATGGTGGAAATCTGAATATTTTGAAACACGTTTTGAAAATAAAAATCAAAATAAACCATATTATTATCAATCAGATGGAGAAGGAATAAGAATGGAGCTTGTGCATTTAGTTAATTGCATAAAGAAAAATATAAAAAATTATTATGTTGAAGAAGAAATTACACTAGCAGTAACAAGTACGATACAAGAGATTCTTAAGTAGGTGCAATATGATGAAAATTTTAAATAAATATGAAAATGCAGTTAAAACCTTCTTTGAAAGCAAATATTTTTTAGGATTAATAAGTATTTTAACAATTTTAAATTTTAGCTTTAATATTGGTATGTGGACCTATATTGAAGTAGGAATAATATTAAGTTTGATGATGTTATTTAAATCAAGATTTAATTATTTGCCAAGTATTGTTATTTTTATGCTTGGTGGTGGTTTATCTAAAGTGCCGAATTTTAAAAGTTTTAGTTTTGTTTTAGCGTGTGTTGTTGGGGTAATATTGATTGCTACATTATTTTATTTTATTTACTGCAAAAGAAAAGAAGTTTTATGTATAACTATTTCAAATAGTTTTATTATTACGACTATTTTACTTGCTATTTCAATGCTTTTAAGTATGATTACATCAGTAAAACCATTAACAACATTAGCGGCAACTGGTGGATTTTTAATTAATTTGCTTGTAATGTATTTTGTATTGCTAACCGTAAAGATTACAGATGATTCAAAAGAAGAATTAGCTAATAGCTTTGTTGCTATATTTTATGTGATTTTCATAATGGTTGTTATTCATTTTTTCAAATTACTTCCAAATCATGCATTTAAAGATTTATTTTTTGATAAAAAATTATTTCATTTAGGATGGGATTATAGTAATCATTATTGTGCAATGATGAATATAAGCTTTATCTTTGCATGCTATATTCTAATAACAAAATGGTACGAATTAACTTGGTATCAAAAGCTTTATTTTATTTTTCCACTTATTGGAACAACTCTAGTAAGTATTTTACTTTCATCAAGAGGGTCACTACTAGGTCTTATTGGAAGTGTTGGTGCAGCTTTTATCTTGATAATCATAAAAAATCGTAAAAATAAAAAGTTTGTTATAACGATGTGTGGTATAGCAATTGTTGGAGTATGCATTCTTGCCACATTATATTTTACTGGTGTATTTGATTTGTTTGGTGATAAAAGAGCTGATGGTGATAATCATTTAAATGGTAGACAAGAATTATGGCCAGTTGCATGGAGACATTTTAAGGAAAATTGGTTGCTTGGGACAGGCTATGGAACTCAAAGAATATTTATTTTAAGTGAAACACCACAAATTGTATATAATTATCATAATTATTTTTTCCAAATATCAACTGCTGGTATTATAGGTGTTATTTGCTTTCTAGTTTATTTAGTGAATATTGGATGGCATTGTATTAAAAGAATTGATTGGTATTTGATTGTATTTGTTTCAATTCTTGCTACATTTATGATAAGTGGATTTGTAGATACATTATTTTTTTCAAATAAGATGATGCCATTATTTTCAATTTGCCTATGTTATATGGATTTAAAACCAAAAGAATTAGCAATTCAAGACAAATGGATTTACAAATTAAGCTTATAAAAATTAGCAGGTGAGTTATGAAAAAAAATTACATTTCAATATTAAATGTTTTAGCCTGCATAGGTGTTGTTATTTTACACACATTTGAAACGGGCTACACATCTGATGCAAATTTTGTATTTGAAGTACTAATAAGAGCTATTGCATATTGTGCTGTTCCCGTGTTTTTTATGATAACTGGTGCGACATTAATTGATTATAGGGAAAGATATGACACTAAAACTTTTTTTAAGAAAAGGCTTTTAAAGGTAATCATACCTTTAATTATATGGTCAATAATCTATTTTATTATAAACTTCTTTAAAGGAAAATTTAGCATTAATGATTTATCTTTTAAATTTGTTTTTAAATATTTTTTTCTTGTAAAAACTAATCCAATCTTTTGGTTTTTCGTGGTAATAATTGGAATATATCTTGCAATACCTGTAATCTCTTTAATCCCTCAAGAAACTAGAAGAAAAGCTTTTTTATATATAATAATTATTACATTTGTTTTTAATCAATTTTTACCAGATTTGTTATATCATTTAAATTTGAATTATAATTATGATTTAAAGTTTCCTCTTACGTACAGTGGATGGATATCATTTATATTCATTGGATATTATATTGATAAATATGAAATAGTAAAAAAACATAGAGTGATTATATATGTATTAGGTATTATAGGATTTTTAACAATGGTAGTACCAACTATATTTATTTCATATCATAAAAACGAAAGTTGTAGTTGGTTTGATGAATATTATGATGCACCTTGTGTACTTTATAGTGCTAGTGTTTTTTTGTTTTTTAAAAGCAAGATAAATAATAATCAGATTGTGACGAAAATAATGCCGTTCTTTAATTTTGTTGCTCCCACAACTTTAGGAATTTATGTGCTTCATATTGCTATAAGAGATTTTTTAAGGTATTTTTATACATATTCTTATTTTGGTATGAATTTAGTACTAACACTGAGCATATTGTCAATATGCTTCATAGTGGTTAAAATTGTACAAAAAATTCCAGGATTAAGGCATATTTTCCCATAGTAAACTAATATATTAGGAAATTGAAAGTATTTATATTTATTAATTTTTGTATTATAAACGTCAAGGTGAAAACATTGACACATTATAATAAATAATGTATAATTTAAACATATTTTAGCATAAGAAAGAGGTATTTATTATGGCTGAGCAAGTACAAGAAGAAGAGGGCATAACCTTAGGACAAATTTTTAAGGCAATGTTTTTTAATAAAATTAGATTTTTAATAGTATCAGTTGCTACATTTGTTGTATTATTATTAGGAATTTTGGTTGTATATAATCCAGCTAAAAAAACATATGTTGCAAAGTTTAAATATTCTGATATTAATATTGCAAACGGACATTATTCAAATGGAAAAACATTTAATACACTTGATTTGATTAATTTAATGGAAGAAGTCAAGCAAACAAATCTTGAAAAATATTCAGTTATTGATGTTGATAATATTATTGCTAAAAATGGGGTATCAATTACAGAGGATATTACGGTTAAGAAGACGGATACAACTGATTCTGCAAAGGATGAAAAAGAGTATATAACCTCGCATTATACTTTAACATGCAATGCAAAATTGTTCCCTGATTATAAGATTGCTAAGAGTTTTATGACTGATTTAATTAGTTATCCAGTTGCAAAGAGTAATTCTTTAGCTAATAGTATTGTATTTGATGAAAATTTAAAATTGTTTGAATCATCTAATATTTATTCAACTCAGATAAGCTATTTATCAAGTCAAAAAGATTATATTTTAGAAGGCTATAATTCTTTAATTGCATCTTATGGAGATGTCGCTTATAATAATGTAAATCTTTCAAGTAAAATTAAAGAAATTGAATTATTTTTTGAAAATAATAAATTGGAATTATTAAGTGACGAAATTACAAAGAACGGATATGTTAAGAACTTAAGTGCATATCAAAATAACTTAGAAACTCAAAGATATAATTTAGTTCTTGAATCTCAATATAATGAGAAGAAATTAGTAGAACTTAAGGCTCAAAGAGATGCGTTGATTGAAAAAGCATCAAAAGATTCTTCTTTACAAACTCTTGATTTATCAACATACAATGACTCAATAATAACTTTAACTCAAAGAAATATTGACATTGAAAAAGAAGTTGAAATACTTGATAAATATTTAGAATCTTCTTCGCCAACAAAAGCTGATGGTTCACCTAATGAAAATTACTATGACGACAAAAAAAGGGAAGTATTTGAAGCTAAATTAAAAGAATTTAAGTTACAATTAGAAACTTATACAGCTGAATACAAAGCTTGTTATTTAGATTGTATTCAAGATTATAATATTTATTATAATGATGCTGCAAAAGTTGTAAGTGATGGTGGTTTAAGTACTGTTATGACTTTAGCAGTATCAGTTCTTGCTGGTTTTGTTGTCGCATGTGTAGTTAATTTAATTGTTGATCGTAAAATTCTTTCTAAAGAATATATTGAAGAAGAAAAAAAATTAAAACAAATCAATAATTAAAAGGGCTGTGAAGCCCTTTAAGCATATAAGGAGAAAAATTATGGCAAGTAAACAAATTGGAAATTTTAATTTTATTGAAACATCAATTAAAGATGTTGTGATTATTGAACCTAAAAAATATGGCGATAATCGTGGATATTTTATGGAAACATATAAGAAATCAGATTTTAAGGCAGCTGGTCTTGATTATAATTTTGTTCAAGATAATCAGTCAAAATCAAAAGCTGGTGTTTTAAGAGGACTTCATTTTCAAAAGACTTATCCTCAAGCAAAGCTTGTAAGATGTATTGAAGGAGAAGTTTTTGATGTATGTGTTGATCTTAGAAAAGGTTCTCCTACATATGGAAAATGGGAAGGTGTAATTTTATCAGCTGAAAAAGGAAATCAGTTTATGATTCCTAGAGGCTTTGCCCATGGTTTTGTTGTATTATCAGAAACTGCAACCTTCTGTTATAAATGTGATGAATTGTATCATCCAGAGGACGAAGGTGGAATTATGTGGAATGATCCAGAAGTTGGAGTTGAATGGCCATATAAGGGAGAACCACTATTATCTGAAAAGGATAAAAAACATCCATCATTAAAAGAAGCTAAAATTGAATTTTAATTTAAGGAACCAATTAGGTTCCTTTTAAAATGTATGATTTAATATAGTAATCATTTCCATTACTTGATTTAAATTACATATTATGCTACAATTAGACAGCATCTACTAAGTTATGCCTTTATTATAAATATATATTATATAAAGGCTTATTTTTATGTATTGAGATTTTAAAGGTAGTTACCAAGAGGAATTAATTATGTCAAGAAAGTTGCGTATTTTATTTCCATATGTTGAAGCAGGCACAGGTCATATCATGCCAATGAAGGCTTTTGTTTTTGAATTTAGAAAAAAATATGGAAATGAATTTGATATTATTGAAACAGATTTCTTCAAAGAAAAAAATGATAAAGAATTAATGTCTTATGAAGAATGGTTTTGTAATAAAGTTAGAAAATTTGCTGCCAGTCCCATAAAAGGCAGAATTTCAACTATAATAGATAGACTTTTACCAATTAAATTAGTAAGCTGGTATATGATGAAATTTAGCCATAAAAATGTTTATTATAAAGCTATAGAACAAATGGAATCATATCATGCAGACATTGTTTTTTCTACTCATTGGGCTACAAACTATTACGCAAGGAAATGTCATAATAAACCATATAGTATTATTTATTGTCCCGATTGTGACTTTTGTCATGCTTTTTCTTATGATAGTGATTTAGCTATTATTGGAAATAAGCAAGGATATGATAAGGCATTAAAGAAAAAATACAGGTTTAATAAAGATAATTTAAAATTATCAACCTTTTTAATCCGCAATGAGGTATTTTCAATTCCATTAGATAAATATCTAAATAGACAAAGCTTAGGGCTTCCTAAGGATAATTTTACAATCTGCTTTATGGAAGGCGGCTATGGTATTGGTAAAATGGAAGCTTTATGCAATATTTTAGTCAAAGAAGAAAGAAAGCTAACTATAATAGCTGCTTGTGGAAAAAATGAAGAACTATATAATAAATTTTGTAATTTAAAGGTAAATGAAAATATTACCTTCATTCCTCTTCCAATGACCGAAAAGGTCTTAAATTATATTGCATCCTGCGATTTATTTATTGGTAAGGGTGGCAATTCCATTGCCGAACCTACTTTTTTTGGACATGCTTCTATTATAAGTACATTATCTACAGGTATTGAAAAAACAATTGCTAGGTATTATGAAAAAGTAGTTGGAAGCGCAATTATATGTACTAATGTTAAAAAAATTATAAAATATATCCATATGTTTAGTGAAAATCCAGAATTATTAAAAAAATATGAAATGAATGCTTTAAAAGATCATAAGCGCTATGGGGCAGAACCATGCGTTAATCTTGTATATGAAGAAATAAAAAAATGGGAGGCACATCAAAATGCTTGATTTATCAATAACAAATTATTTAAATATTGTTAATTATGTTTTTTTAGGAATATTTACTTTTCTATCATTTTTAGTCCTACATTTTATTATTGTAAGTATTGTTGGCTTATTTTGTAATAAAAAATATCCAACAAGTGCTAAAAAAGGAAGATACGGATGTATTATTCCTGCTAGAAATGAAGAAAACACAGTTGCTGATTTGATTAAAAGCATTAGAAAATCAGATTATCCTCAGGATAAACTAGACATTTTCGTTGTTGCCCACAACTGTACAGATAAAACAGCCGAAGTAGCACGTGCTGCTGGTGCGATTGTATATGAGTATAATAATCCAAATGAATGTACAATGGGATTTGCTTTTAAAGCCTTATTTAAGTTTATTGAAAAAAATTATAATACACAATCTTATGATGGATTTTTCTTGTTTAATGCCGATAATATTGTAGCTGAAAATTATTTTACGAAAATGAATGATGCTTTTAATTTCTACGATGGAAAATATATTATTACATCATTTAGAAATTCTCGTAATTTTAATTCAAATGTTATGGCTGGCTTATATGGTGTATATTTTGCAATCGGCTCTCGTTTTGAATCACTAGGAAGAACAGTTTTAGGTATTTCTACACGTGTTCAAGGAACTGGCTACGTTGTAAATAGTAAGCTTGTAGCTGATGGTTGGAAATATACAACTTTAACCGAAGACTGGGAATTATCTGCTGATCAGGTACTCGCAGGCAATAAGATTAAATTTTGTAATGAAGCTGTATTTTATGATGAACAACCAACTAAATTTAAAATTATGTGGCGTCAAAGAGTTAGATGGAGTAGAGGACATTTACTTGTTTTCTTCACACGTGTTAAGGATTTATTTAAAAGCTTATTCAAACATAATAAAAAGAATGGTTTTTCACTATATGATACAATGATTAATTGTTCTCCTTATACAATTGCGGTAATGTTTGCTTGGTTTGCTAAAATAATATGCTTATTATGTGCTCCTCTAGCTGATTTATCAATGCCTATTTGGGAAGTATATAAACAAGTATTTATTGGAAATAACGTGACTGGTAATATATTTGCTTTTGACTTAAATAGTTTTTCTTTTATAAATAATGGTTATTTATTTCATGCAATAAGAACGCTTATATTTAGTTATACTTCAACGGTTATTATGGCAATAATTCTATTTATTGCCGAACATAAGCGCATTGGTAAGATGAACTTTTTCCTTAAGGTAGCAATCTGTTTATTATGGCCATTATTCGTCTTTATTCAATTTCCAATTGATTTACAAGCTTTATTTGCTAAGAATTTAGGTTGGAAACCAATTCCACATGGCGATAAAAAAAGTATGCAAGCTTAAGATGTTATTTAAAAATTAATAATGTATTTATAAAAATAATAACTAATTAATTGGAGTGTAAAGCTCCAATTTTTTTTACTAATAAAAATATAGTTATAAGCTTTAAAGTACGATAAAATAATACTGTAATAGATAAAGGATGTGATACAATGTCTTTATATTTAAATAAGAATAATGATTTATTTATCTCATATGGTAATGATGATATTATTAAAGTCAAATAATTATATTGAATCAAGAGAATATTTAGAAGGATTAATAAAAGATTATAAAGCTGATTTTGGCCGCTTTATAAATGATGATATTGAAGAAGATGTAGATTATCATTTACAATTACAGTTGAATAAAATTTTTGATTCAATACCATCACAGCATGCACAAGAAACGGATACCTTAAAATTTAAATATTCTGATGTGAAAAAGGCGGTAGAGCTTACAAATTTGAAGAACCATTTGAGTGGCTTGAAAAGGAAAGCTTCTATAATGAAAATTAAAAAAAATCTTGCTATAAAGTAAGCTTTATAGTTTAAAATTAATCTATAAAGAAAGAAGGATTAAAATGAAACCATACGTTACATGCTATATGATGATGTCAGTTGATGGGCGAATTGACTGCGCAATGACTGAACAAATTGAAGGCTCAAAGGAATATTATGAAATTTTAAATAAATATAATTTTGATGCATGCATGTTTGGAAAAACAACTGCTAGAATGCATTATGCATCAGAAGATTATATTGCGTCAAATAATGAACCCTTTGGTAAGAAGGTTATTTATAAGGCATTAGAAAGTTTAAAATATAATGTTGTTCTTGATACAAAAGGAAGTCTATGCTGGAATACAAATCAGATTGATTATGAGCCCTTAATTGTTATTTTAAGCGAGGATGTTTCTAAGGAATATTTAATGTATTTAACTGACAAAAAAATATCTTATATTGTAACAGGATGTCATAAAATTGATCTAAATGATGCACTAAATATCTTACATGATAATTTTGGTATTAAAACACTTGGCGTTGTAGGAGGAGGTCATATAAACGGATCATTACTTGATGCAGGTCTTTTAGATGAAATTAGTATTTTAATTGGGCCAGGAATTGATGGACGTGATAAAATGGCCGCTGTGTTTGACGGAATTCCTATGGATAGAAAGCCATTTAAGCTTTTGTTAAAGGATGTTAGAAAATATAATAATGGTGTTATTTGGCTTCAATATAATTTAAAGTAAATTCAATTGTAAAAATTGCATTACAAATTTCACGTTTATTTCATAGTTTATATAATTTACTTGTATTAGAAATATTGACCTAATGTTTGAGAAATGTTAGAATAATGTGTAATTAAGTCGTTTTGTAAATCATATAAAGGATGATAATATGAAAAAAATAAAATTAGAAGATTTAAAGGCTAACAAATTAAACTGTATTCTTATTCCAATGTATACGATAATTCTTGCAGTTGTATATGGTTCTTGGATTGGTTTATCTACATATAATATACCTCTTAGAGGAATGTTTGTTACAATTATTGTTTGTGCAATTGCTATTGCTGGTTGTGTTTTCTTTTATTTATCAAATTTGAAGGTTGCGAAAGAAAGAATTGCTAAGCAGAATGAAAAAAATAATAAAGAATAGTTGTGAGCATAGATGTGCTCATCTCTTTTTTGTAAATTAGCATTTTTTTACAAAAAAATCTTTACTTTTATTTCGTAATTTAGTATAATTTCCCTCGTGAGGTGAACTCTCTAATGTATACAAGAGATATTAAACAATGGATTTCTACATTACATGAAGAGGATTTAATTCTTGCTAAAAAGGCTTATGAGAAGCACTTCGTTGATATGAAGGAAGCTACATTCTATCAGTTACTTGCAAGATTAAATGAAGAGAAATACATTGGAAAAATTGCTAAAGGCTTATATTATAAACCAAAAAAGAATGATTTTGATGCCTTACCAAGTCAAGAAAAATTATTAGCATTCTTTACTAACAAGGATAAGAATGGTATGATAATTGGTCGCAAAATGCTTGAAAATAAAGGTATTATAAGTGATGATGTTCAAGTTTATGATATTATTACTAATACAATTGAAATTAAAACAAAGCGTTATATTGCTAATTTAGTTGTTGAAAATGTTGATGTTGATTTTAAAAATGTTAACGTAAGAAAATCAATTGAGCTATTAGAGCTTATTGAACTTATTGATTCATGCGAAAATGTAAACAATGAAGCAGTTAAGAATATGGTAAATGATTTTATTAGTACATATTCTGATGATGATTTTTTTAAGGCTTTAAATGCTAAGGGATATAAAAAGAGAAATGTGGCAGCTATAAAGGTGATTTTAGATCATAATGGTGTTGCAAACGCATTAGCACGTCAATTGAATACAGCATCTAAATATGCTTTTCCTGATAAGTTAAAAGGTGCACTAGGTTTATAATAATTTAAAGGTTTCAGTTTTGAAGCCTTTTTAATTTTTATGACATGTGCTATAATCACTAAAAAAGAAGGTATTACTATGCTATCTAAAATAAAAAAAACTTTTTTAACTAAATCTTTTTTAACATTTTGTATTATTGGCGGTCTTGCTTATTTGCTTCATCAAGGAATATATTTGTTATATACTAAGACTTTTGGATTTTATGATGACAAAAATCATCTTATTTCTACCGCAATTGCTTTTACAGTGGCTTCTATATTCACTTATTTTGCAAATGCTAAATTTACTTATGATACTAAAGCAAAAAGTGATACTGCAATTAAGTCGCTTGTAGTATTTATTGTTAAATTTGTTATAACAGAGGGCTTAACACTTGGTATAATGGCGATTATGAATCATAATTTTTCAAGTACGGATTTATTTTATAAAATTGTAGATATTATGTTACCACTAATTTTAACTTGTATTACATTAGTTCTTCAATTTATCGCTTTTAATCTTATTTTTAAATCTAAAGAAAAAAATGAATAAGATTGAAGTTACTTCAAAATCACTTTGAAGTAGCTTTGAAGTAAAATTAATTAAGAGGTGGCTTTATGATTCTTCAAGATGTATTTTCACAATACGATGTAAAAAACAATAAGTTTGAATGTAAATGAAGATTTGATAAAGAAAATGTTTTAGGTTGGCTAAAAACAATAGACGGCTTTGCAAATGGTACTGGTGGTATTATTTTTCTTGGTGTTGAAGGCAAAACTAATAAGCTTATTGGATATGATGCTAGTGATATCGATAAGGAAAAAATCTATTTTTATAATCAATTAAAAGAGCATTTTGACATTCTACCTAGTGTGAGTATAGATTTAATTCCATATAATATTAATGGTTAAAAAAGATATGTTTTAAAAATTTTCATTTTAGAATCAAATGTAAAACCAGTTATATTGAAATATCAGGGAATGCCAATGATTTTTTTAAGGAGGGATGGTTTTACTTCACCAGCTACTACAGAAGAGATCATTCAAATGAGTATCAAAGGAAATACTCCTAAATTTGACATAGGAAAAAAATTGAAAAATATTCATTTAATGATTTTAAAATGTTGCAAGAATTTTATAACAAAAATACTGAATTGGTGTTAAGAGAAAAAGAGTTAGATGCAATTGTTTTCTATACGGATTATGGTTATTTAAAAAATGGATCATTATTATTTAAAAATGATTATAATGATAAATTGACGACAGTTGTTTGTTCAAACTATAATGGAAATACCAGAGGAGATAATTATATTATCGCTAGTAATACTTTTGCTGGGAATTTAATTTCGTGCTATACGTATATTTATGAGTTTATAAATCAAAGAATGAATCATGGTTTTATAAAAAAATACAAGTAGAGTTGATATAGATTCATTTCCAAAAAGAAGTCTTTTTGAAGCAATTATAAACGCTTTGGCTCATAGAGATTATTTTTTATCTGGTTCAGCTATTTTTGTTGATCTTTTTAAAAACAGACTTGTGATTTCATCACCTGGTTCTTTTTTTGGAACTGGTGATATGAAAAAAACATATAAGTTGGATTCATTCATTTCAAAAAGAAGAAATGAATGAATTTGTGATGTTTTTATTATGTGTAAGGCTATGGAAGATAAAGGTACAGGTTTTGAAAAGATATTAGAAGATTATAAGAATGTTGATTTGAAGTATAAACCATTTATATTTGCAAAAAATAATCAATTTTCAATAGTTCTTCCTGATTTGACTAATAAAGATGGCGTTGGGTTATACAATATGCAATAGCCCAAAGATTAACACCAATATATGAAAATGTATTTAGTGATTATTCATATGGCTTTAGACCTAATAAATACTGTCACACAGCAATGAATAAGGTATTAGAATATCTTAATAATGGATTTGAATGGGTAATCGATTTAGATATCGAAAAGTAATTTGACATTGTAAATCATAATTAATCTCAATACTTAGGGAGCAAGCAAATGATAGTTACACGCTACATTTAATCCGTAAGTTCCTTTAATTAGGAGTTATAGAAAATTGTGTTATCTTCAACAATAGGCATACCACAAGGTGGACCATTGTCGTCAATTCTATCAAATATCTATCTAGATAAATTCGATAAGGAATTAGAGATGAGAGGCCTACATTTTGTTAGATATGCAAATGATTGTAATATCTTTGTTAGAAGTGGTGTAGCAGCCGAAAGTGTAATAAAATCAGTTACTTCTTGGCTAGAAAGAAAGTTATTTCTTAAAGTTTCAGCAACTAAAACTAAAATTGTAAGACCAATGAACAGCAATTTCTTGGGCTTTACATTTTGGAGAAGTACAAATGGTTGAAAATGTAAACCTGGAAATGACTGAAAGATTAAACTTTATGATAAGGCTAAAAAGGTGCTTAAACGAAAGCACGCAGTATCAATTCTACTAGCAATTACATTTACTAAGCTTAATCAAATTATTAAAGGTTGGATAAACTACTCCCGTATAGGTAGTATGAAAATGTTTATTGATAACTTTGGACAATGGTTAAGATATAAAGTAAGAGTAATAATAATTAAAAAGTGGAAGAAACTTATGAGAATATATATTCAAGGTAGTAAACTTTAGGCTCGGTTAGTATAGAAGATGTGGAATGAATGTAGGGAATTACAAATTAAGTTCCAAAGTTTTAGCACTATCTAATAAGAAAAAGGGAAGAACCGATGTTTTAATTCTCTTTTTTGTCGTTTATGCTATTGTTTATAACTTTAGTTTCCTATAGCACAATTTGTCATAAATAGCATAATTTGTCATAAACATTAGCAGTTTTTGATATTGTAAATTGTATTGTTTAAAAGTATACTAAAAGTATAAAGCGTTTTCTTATGGAGGGATGAAATATGGAAATCAATGTTCAAAATAAAGCTAAACAATGGCAGATTATCTTGTTTCCGTTTAATAATGCGGCTACAAATATTTACTTAACTTTAATGTCATTTGTTTCTTATTATGCAGGTTATTATTTATCTGGAAATTTTTTAATTGGTTTTGCTAGTGCAGCAGTTAGTGCAGCAATTACTGTTACTATTTCAACAATTATTACAACTATGCGTATCTTTGATGGTATTACTGATCCGATTTGCGGAGCAATAATGGATAAGACTAATACTAAATTTGGTAAGTTTAGAGTGTTTATGGTTATTGGTAATTTATTACTTGCCATATCATGTATTTTAATGTTTTTTGTTATTAGACCAATTCAATCATCTGTGTTTAGATGGATTGCATTTATAGTTACATATGTTATTTATGTTATTGGTTATACTTGTCAGTGTGCATGTACAAAAGCAGGACAAACATGTTTGACATCAGATGCAAAGCAAAGAAGTCAATTTGTTATTTGGAATATGGTTGGAATGGTTATGTCAATTGTAATGATTAATTTATTAGGAAATGGGTTATTACCAATTTTACTAAAAAGCGATGAAGGTACACTTGGAGTTTTATATAATCCTAAATTTTATGATATTTTAGTTCCAATTGCGATTGTTTTATCAGCTATTTACACTTTACTTTCTGTTTTGGCTATTTGGGAGAAGGATAAGCCTCAATATTGGGGAATTGATGCTAGCCAAGGAAAAACGAAATTTAAAGATTATGTTAAGGTTGTAAAAGATAACAAGCCTATTAGATGGCTAGTAGTGTCATCAGGCTGTAATAAACTAGCATCAACAATTGCTACTTCAAATGTTGTTGCAGCATTAATCTACCATGTAATGATGGGAAATTATAATGCTTTATATATTCCATTATATGCGTTAAGCTTTATATTTATGGGAATATTTTTCTTGCTTGGATCAAAAACTGCCGCAAGAAAAGGACAAAAAAGAGCTATTGTTCAATATACCTTAATTGCATTTATATTTTATATAGGTTTAACAATAATGCTATTAATTTGGAATCCGAATAATGCTAATACTCATTTATCACTAATTACTGGTGGAGCTATTTCAATTAATGTATTCACTGTTATTTGGATTATTTTATATGGCTGTGGCTATGGTGCATATAATTGCTGTAGTGAGATGTGTATTCCTATGGTAGCGGATTGCTCTGACTATGAGACATATCGTTCTGGTCAATATGTTCCTGGTATTTTAGGCACTATATTTTCATTGATAGATAAGGTAGTTTCTTCATTATCAACAACATTTTTGTCTTTGTTTACTGTTTTATTGATTCCTGGTTTAAATGGTGCTCAACCAACACCTAATATGGATTTGACTGCAATTATTAAATCAAATTATCAAGGTGTTAGAATTTCAGCTTTAATTTGTTTTTGCTTTTTACCAATGATTTCTTGGTTAATTACCTTGTCTTGTATGAAAAAATATTCATTATCTGGTGAAAAATTAAGAGAGGTTCAGGCTGTAAATTCTGTAAGAAAAGCTGCAATTTCTTTAGGAATGCCTAAGGAAGAAGCTATGGAAACTTGGAAGACTATTGATCAAGTTCCTAAAAAATATATTCCAGAAGAACCAAAAATAAGTCAAAATAAATTTTTTGATAAGGTTGATGAAGTCTATGAACGTATTTGGGAAAAAGAAAAGAATATTAATGAAGAGTCTATAAATGCAATTGATATTCCTTCAAAATATATAGAAAATGGAGAAAATAGATTATGAAAATGACATTTCGTTGGTATGGCTATGATGATAAAAACACATTAGACTATATTAGACAAATTCCTGGTATGACAGGTGTTGTAACAGCTTTATATACAGTACCTGTTGGTGAGGTATGGCCAGAAGATGAGGTTGCACGTTTACATGACTATGTTACATCTCATGGTCTTGAGATGGAGGTAA
>UMGW01025793.1_pt1 | contig 55727 bp, 68 predicted proteins | sample 1965371 | NCBI WGS metagenome assembly UMGW01 (sample SAMEA4836082, study PRJEB28245) | human gut metagenome | biome: gut microbiome; material: fecal sample | place: Denmark | collected 2008
TCCTGGAGGGCATTATCACCTTCATATCCCCTTGCCTGCTTCCTATGCTGCCGATCTATATTTCCTACTTTGCCGGAGGCGGTGAAAGAACCCCCGGCAAGACCCTGAAAGGGGCACTGGGATTTGTTACCGGCTTCACGGTTGTATTTGTAACCCTCGGTGCGCTGGCAGGAACGGTCGGCAGTGTTCTCCGGGAATATCAGACGGCAGTCAACATTGTTTCCGGTTTGATCGTCATTGCCTTTGGACTGAATTTCCTGGGTGTGTTTAAGCTGAATCTGTTCAGAGGAAGTCACCGCTCTGTAAATACCGATAATATGGGGTTCTTCTCTGCACTTCTGTTCGGCGTGATCTTCTCCATCGGATGGACACCCTGCGTTGGAGCCTTCCTCGGATCTGCACTGATGCTTGCTTCCCAACAGGCACATGTGGTTGAAGGAATGCTGATGCTGCTTGCCTACTCTCTGGGCTTGGGGATTCCCTTTGTCTTTAGTGCTGTGCTGATCGATTATCTGAAAAGTGCATTCAACTGGATCAAGAAAAATTACAAAACCATCAATGCCGTCAGCGGCATCCTGCTTGTTCTGATTGGCGTTCTGATGGCAACCGGAACCATGGGAAAGTTGCTTGGCCTGTTGAGATAAGGAGGCAACATGAAAAATAAGAAAACATTCTTCAGCATTGCGTTGGTCTTTGTTCTGCTGATTGGAGGAGCTACAGTGCTTTACCGACAGCTTGGAAAGAACATTGCCGCAGAACAGCTGGCAACGCAAAGTACAAACCAGTCAGACGAGAGTGCTGCAGGTGAAACAGAGCAGAAAATCAAAGCACCGGATTTCACCGTATACGATGCTGATGGAAACGAAGTACATCTTGCTGATTATATCGGGAAACCCATTGTTCTCAATTTCTGGGCAAGCTGGTGCGGCCCGTGTCAAAGCGAAATGCCGGACTTCCATGAGAAGTATCTGGAACTGGGAGATGATGTTCATTTCCTGATGATCAACATGACAGATGGCGCCAGGGAAACAGTGGAATCTGCGTCTGCTTTTATTGCAAAAAACGGATACGCATTCCCGGTGTTCTATGACACAAAATCGGATGCCGCCTCAATCTACGGTGCTTACTCCCTGCCTACTACATTCTTCATCGATGCTGATGGCTATGCCATCGCCCAGGCAACCGGAGCGATTGATGCAGAAACGCTGCAACGAGGGCTTGATATGATCAAGTGAAAGAAAACTTCGTCACAATTTGGAACTGCTATTGACACAGGCCGAATTTGTGGCAAATAAGTTGCCTGATTTGTTTACCGGACAAATCAGGCAATTTTCTTGCTTTTAGGGCTGAAATAGCCCAAAATACTGTAAAACCAGAGAAAATCGGCTTCGGAATGGAGATCACAGTCAGACCGAGGCCGGTTTTTGCGTTTTGGGGCCAAAAATCTCGCGCACCTTTTACTTCAAATTAACTGAGCAAAGTAGTAGGAAAAAGTTAGCGGTGGGTGGATTTGAACCAGAAAAGGTTCGACTCCTGTACCCTGCTCCACGAAAGAAACCTCTTTTGTCTACCACGACAAGAGAGGTTTTTTCATGCATTTAGGGGCAAAATAGCCCTCAATATAGGAAAATACCGCTGAACAGGGGTTGGAACGGTCGATCAGACTGCACCAGCCCCTGTTTTTTTGCTTTTCGGCGGTCAAACAGGCGCAATACTTTTCGCGTTTCTTTACAGAGCAAAGAAGTTGGCAAAACAGCACCCGACGGGATTTGAACTATAAAATAACCGACCACAGGAAGAATAAGTCACAAGCTGCGCAGATTTGGCGCGGCCAAATGTTGTAATTCGACATACGCCGTGCTATACTTTTATTTGTATAACTATCGCTATCGGAGGCGTGCCATGGCGGAAGAAAAAAACCAAAAAATCAAGCTCATGAAGATCATGGAGATTTTGCGTCAAGAGACTGACGAAGAGCACCCGATGACCAAGGTGGAGTTGGCTGCCCGGCTGGTGGCCATGAATGTATCCTGCAGTCCCCGGTCGCTGATCCGTGACATAAAGCTCCTGAACGAGCAAGGCTATGAGATCATGGAGCGCCTGATGGGCCACGAAAAAGGATACTTTGTGTGCGACCGGAGCTTCAGTGTGCCGGAGCTCAAGATTCTGATTGACGCTGTTCAGGCAGCCGGCTTTGTAACCGAAAAGAAGACCGGTGAGCTGGTGGACAAGATTGCTGCCTTGGGCGGCAGCCACAGAGCAGCCATCCTCAAGGGCAATATTGTAAAATTCAACACCCGTAAGCACACGAATGAAACTATATACTACACTGTCGGTTTCATCGAGGATGCCATCCAGCGGAACAAGAAGATCATCTTTCGCTATTTCGATCTGGACGAAAACGGACAAAAGGTATACCGACGAGACGGCCACCATTACGTGGTGGAGCCAGTGGCGCTGGTTTTCAACGAAGACAACTACTACCTGATTGTGTACAGCGAGAAGCACGATGGAACCGCAAATTACCGCGTAGACAGAATTGACAGCGTGGAAATCATAGACGATCCCATATCGGACAAGGCCCGCTCCCTTCGCAGGAAGGTCGCCCGGTACACCGAGGAAGCCTTCAAAATGTTCAACGGCCAGCCGGAGACCATCACCCTCCGCTTTACCGATAAGCTGATCGGGCCGGTGCTGGACAAGTTCGGAGAAGTCACAAAGATGACCCGCGTGGACGATCACACCATTGAGGCCACCGTGCAGGTGCGGATCGCGCCGACCTTCTGGGGCTGGCTGTTCCAGTTTGGAACCGACATGGACATCATGGAGCCGGAGGCTCTGAAAGAAGAATACAAAAACAAAGCAGCCGAATTGCTGAATAGATAGGAGAAAAGCCATGGCAAACGAAAAATTCACCGTTGTAGGTACTAACATACAGGAGAAGGCATCTGTCATCTGGAATGTAGCGGATTTGCTTCGCGGTCCCTTCAAGCCCCACGAATACGGACTGGTCATTCTTCCTATGACCGTAGTAAAGCGATTCCATGACTGTCTGCTTCCGACCCATCAGGCTGTGATGGATACATATGAAAAGGTTAAGAAGCTGGCGGTTACCGACGGCTTCCTTCGCCGTGCTTCCGGCTATCAGTTCTATAACACCAGCAAGTACACATTTGATCGTTTGCTGGCAGACCCCGAAAACATTGAGAGCAACTTCCGCGATTATTTGAACGGTTTCTCCGCCAATGTACAGGATGTGCTGGCAAAGTTCGATTTTGAAAATATTATCAAGCGAATGGTGGATAGTAACACCCTGTACCTTGTCATCAAGGAATTTGGATCACAGAAGGGTTACCTCGGCCCCGACAAGATCAGCGCGGTTGACTGCGGTTATATTTTTGAAGACCTTGTGCGTCGATTCTCTGAGTCCTTCGGAGAAGAAGCAGGAGCGCACTTTACCAGCCGCGACATCATTTACCTGATGACGGATTTGCTGCTCAGTGGAGCCGACCTGCATAAGCAGGAAAATGTTACCGTATACGACATGACCATGGGTACCAGCCAGATGCTGTCCTGCATGGAAGAACGCATTCACGAAATCAATCCCGATATGGAGGTTACCTGTTTCGGACAGGAGTTTAACCCCTCCACTTTTGCGATTGCAAAGGCAGACATGATGATTCGCGGCGGCAACCCCGATAACATGCGATTTGGCGACACTCTCAGCGAGGATAAATTTACTGGATATACCTTCCGTTACATCATTTCCAACCCGCCTTTTGGTATCGACTGGAAGCGCGAACAGAAGGCAGTTGAAGCAGAGTCTGCCAAAGGTGATGAAGGTCGTTTCGCACCGGGTTTACCTAAGATTTCTGACGGACAGCAGCTGTTCGTTTTGAACGGATTAAAGAAACTGGATGCTAAAGGCAAAATGGCCATCATTCAGAACGGATCTCCGCTGTTTTCCGGCGATGCCGGCAGCGGCCCCTCGGAGATTCGCCGTTATATTTTGGAGAATGACTGGCTGGACTGCATTATTCAGCTTTCCACCGATATGTTCATGAACACCGGCATCAGCACCTATATCTGGGTGCTGGATAAGGACAAGCCGACCCATCGCGCAGGCAAGGTGCAGCTCATTGATGCATCGCATTGTTACACCGCTCGCCGCAAGTCGATCGGAACCAAGCGCAACGACATTTCAGACAGCGACCGTGAACTGATCGTGAAGGCTTATGCCGCCTTTGAAAATGGCGGTATCTACGGTGATAAGGCCGGCGTGTACTGCGAGAGCAAGATCTTTGCCGCCGATGAATTCGGATACAATAAGATCGTGGTAGAGCGTCCTCAGAGAGATGCAAACGGCGCAATTGTCAAGAAGAAGGGTGCTCCCGTAGCAGACGCTGCTTTGCGTGATACGGAAAATGTACCGCTGACGGAAGATATCGATGCTTATTTCGCCAGAGAAGTTTTGCCATATGCCCCTGACGCATGGATGGATAAGAAGAAGACCAAGATCGGATATGAAATTCCTATGACGCGGTATTTCTACGAATACACCCAGCCGGAAGCCAGCGAGGATATTCTGTCACGTATTATCGGCCTTGAGGACAGCATTTCCGCCTCCCTTAAGAGCCTGTTCGGGGAGGAATAACCATGGCAAGAGAAATGAAAGATAGCGGAATTGAGTGGATTGGAGAAATACCAACTGATTGGAAATTATCACGACTAAAAAATATCAAAGACAAATGCAAGTACGCTATAGTAGACGGCCCTTTTGGAACGGCAATATCCACAGACGATTATGTTGAGGAAGGTGTTCCTCTAGTTAGGATTTTGAATTTGGGAAATCCAAACATAAGTAATCGAAACTTGGTATATATAACAGATGAACACGCAGAAAAGGTACAGCGAAGTCGTTTTGGTATTGGAGATGTCGTATTTGCGAAAACTGGAGCTACAATTGGAAAATGTGCAATTAACGACAGTATTGAATATGGAATATTATCATCCAGTTGTGTCAAGATCACGATATCCCCTGAATATTACAACAAATACTTCTACTATTTCTTTTTAACAAAACAATTTAATGATGCGCTAAGAATGGCATGTGTGGGTACAACCAGAGATACTATTAACTTAACACCGTTTGCTTGCCTTCCTTGCGTGGTGCCATCATTTGATGAACAGCATCGCATAGCGGATTTTCTCGACCGCAAGTGCGCCGAGATTGACTCAGTGATCGCTGATACCCAGCGAACAATTGAGGAATATAAAAAGCTCAAACAAGCGTTGATCTACAAAACCGTTTCAAAAGGTGTTCGTAATGATCGGGAAATGATACCAACCGAATATGAATGGATCGGTGAAATTCCTTCTGATTGGAAGACAATCAAAGTTAAATGGCTGCTTGGAGAGAGGAAGGAAAGGTCTGAGACTGGAGAAGAAGAACCTCTCTCTATGAGTCAGAAATTTGGTCTTATTCCAACAAAAGAAATGGACATGATTCCCAATATGGCAGCAACCTTCGTGGGCGCAAAACTTGTTTATGTGGGAGATTTGGTGTTCAATAAATTAAAGGCACACCTTGGAGTCTTTGCAGTTTCAAAATACGACGGTTTAGTCAGCCCTGACTACGCAGTATATTATCCTACAGGATTGGCAAATGTTAAATACTTAGAATATCTTTTTAAGACGCCGCAGTATATTGCAGAATTCCGTAAAAAGTCATCAGGCGTTGGTGCAGGGTTAACTCGCCTTTATACTGGTGATTTGTTTTCGATTTATTGCGCTCTCCCACCCATAGAAGAACAAGAAGAAATTATCGCATATTTAGACCAGAAGTGTTCTGAGATGGATGCGCTAATTGTTCGAAAGACAGCTTTACTTGAAGAATTAGAATCCTACAAGAAATCCGTCATTTACGAATATGTAACAGGTAAAAAGGAGGTGCCCGCATGCCAGTAAACGATACGACAGAAAAACGCTTCGAAAGTGACATCGAGGCTTTCTTCCTGTCCGCAGCAGGCGGCTATACCAAATGTGAAGATGAGTACGATCCCAAGTTGGGTCTGTACCCCGACACACTGATTAGATTCATCCAAACATCTCAGCCGAAGGCATGGCAGCGTTTTGTCAACATGAATGCTGTGGATCCCGTGCGCAAATTCTGTGCAGCATTCAACAATGCATGTGACATGAACGGTGTGCTGGAGGTGCTGCGCCATGGCTTCAAACACAGGGGCGTGACCTTTAAGGTTTGCTATTTCATGCCGGAGTCCTCTTTGAACCAGACCGACGCGGAAAACTATAAGCAGAATATTTTCCACTGTATCCGTCAGTGGCATTACAGCGCAGCAAACAAAAATTCCGTGGATATGATTCTCGCGGTCAACGGTATCCCTGTGTTTGCATTTGAGCTGAAGAACCAGTTCACCGGTCAGAGCGTGGAGAACGCGAAACACCAGTGGAAGACGGATCGCGATCCACGCGAGATATGCTTTCAGTTCAACAAGCGCATTCTTGCATACTTCTGCGTTGATCTGAATCAAGCATGGATGACCACCAAACTGGCTGGCGAACATACATATTTCCTGCCTTTCAACCAAGGCAGCAACGGTGCCGGTAACGATGGCGGCAAGGGCAACCCCGCAAACCCCGACGGTTATCCTACCGACTACCTGTGGAAGAAGGTTTTCCAAGCAGACAGTATGATGGACATCATTCAGAAGTTCATCAGCCTGCAGGGAGATAAGCTCATCTTCCCCAGATACCACCAGATGGACGTTGTGCGCAAGCTGATCAGCGATGTTAAAACAAACGGAGTCGGAAACAATTATCTGATTCAGCACTCCGCAGGATCGGGCAAATCCAATTCTATTGCATGGTTGGCATATCGTCTGGCATCCTTGCACGATGATGAAAACAGAGCGATTTACAGCAGCGTTATCGTTGTCACTGACCGTACCGTTCTGGACGCACAGTTGCAGGCAACCATTTCTGGATTTGACCACACCCTTGGCACTGTTGAAACAATCGGTGAAGGCAAAAACTCGCAGAATCTGAAGCAGGCATTGAACGACGGTGTTCGTATTATCGTTACCACCCTGCAGAAGTTCCCTGTGATTTTTGAAGAAGTGGATGAAGCCAACGGCAGAAACTTCGCCATCATCTGTGATGAGGCACACTCCTCCCAGACCGGCAGCAGCGCACAGAAGCTGAAGACTGCGCTTGCTGATGTTCGCGAGGTGTTGAAGGAGTATGCAGAAATCGAAGGCATTGCAGAAGATAAGGTTGACCCGCAGGACAAGCTCGTCCGCGAGCTGATCGCTCATGGCAAGCACAAGAACCTTTCCTTCTTCGCGTTCACTGCAACACCGAAGGATACCACTTTGGAAATGTTCGGCCAGCAGGCAGAAGACGGCAGCTTCCATCCTTTCCATATTTACAGCATGCATCAGGCTATCGAGGAAGGCTTTATCCTCAATGTCCTGCAGAACTACATGACATACAAAACCTGCTTCAAGATTGCAAACAACACTCCGGAAAATCCCGAAGTTCCTGCATCCAGCGCAAGCAAGGTCATCAAGAAATATCAGCAGCTTCACCCCGAAAACATTCGCCAGAAGTCAGAAATTATTGTGGAGACTTTCCGCAGCACCACACGCGCCAAGATCAACGGCAAAGGTAAGATGATGGTGGTTACCGCATCTCGTCCTGCAGCAGTACTGTACTTCTTGGAGATCAAGCGTTATGCCGCTGAAATGGGATACGATGATGTTAAGCCCATGGTGGCATTCTCCGGCGAAGTAACGCTGAACGACGAAACCTATACCGAATCCGGCTTGAATGTTCGTCCCGATGGTAGTCATATCACCGAGGCGCAGACCAAGCAAGAATTCCACGACAACTTTAACATTCTGATCGTTGCTGAAAAGTATCAGACAGGCTTCGATGAGCCGCTTCTGCACACTATGATCGTGGACAAGAAGCTGCGTAATGTAAAAACCGTTCAGACACTCAGCCGTTTGAACCGTACCTGCAGTGGCAAGAACGACACCTATGTTCTGGACTTTGCCAATGAAGCAGAAGATGTGCAGGCAGACTTCCAAGTCTTCTATCATGAGACCATGCTGGAGGAAGAAGTCAACACCGACCTGCTCTACAAGGTGCAGAAGGAGCTGCGCGGATTCCGAATCTACGATGATCAGGACATCGCTAACTTCTGTGAAGTGTATTTCGCAAAAGGCGTTCAATCCGCAGATGCGCAAGGTGTTCTCGTCAGCAAGCTGGTACCGGCGGTTCAGCGTTACCAAGAAAAAGCCAAAGACGATCAGTACCAGATTCGCCGCGTGATGCGTAACTTCTGCAAATGGTACAAGTACGTATCGCAGGTTGTCCGCATGTTCGATAAGGAGCTGCACCGCGAATTTGTATACTGCTCCTTCCTCGTCGGTTTGCTGCCCGCTGAAGTAGTTGTGATGGATAACATCGCAAAACTGCTAACGCTGGAAATGTACAAGCTGGAGAAAACCTTCGATGGTGATATCAGCCTTGGCGATGAGAGCGGCATTTACACACCGGCAGAACCTAAAGGCGCAGGTAAGCCCGAAGACAAAGACCCGCTGGACGAAATCATCGCTCGTATCAACGAAAAGTACAAGGGTGAATTTACTGATGCAGATAGAGTTATGATTGGCGCACTGGCAGATAAGCTGCGTGGCGACCCGCGTCTGGCTAACATGGCAATGTCTTCCGATCCTCAGATTTTCGCAGAGAGTATTTTCCCGCAGGCATTTAACATTGCAGCACAGGACAGCTACATTGAGTCTCAGGAAACCTATACCTCCCTGTTTGAGGATCAGAGCAAGTACAACGCTATTATGCACACACTGGCAGAAATGCTATATCGTGAAATGCGCCAGCCCGGCGATAAGAAATAAGAAATGAGGTAGCCTGCATGGAGTTCGAAGTAATTCACAGCAATCGGAAATCGATGGCCGTAGAAATCAAACTGAATAAGTTGATCATTCGTGCTCCTATGCAGGCATCCAACGAAGAAATCAACTCATTCATGCTGAAAAACAAGGCGTGGATTGAAAAGCATTTGGCAAAGGCTGCAGCGCAGCAGCAGGCCGTGGCTTCCGTAAAGAAGCTTACAATAGATGAGATTCGAAAGCTTGCCGATAAGGCTTTGGAGGTCATTCCAGAGCGCGTCAAGCACTATGCTCCGCTGGTCGGCGTTACTTATGGTCGTATCACGATTCGAAATCAACGATCTAAATGGGGCAGCTGCAGTAGCAAAGGCAATCTGAATTTCAACTGCTTGCTCATGCTGACACCGTCTGAAGTAATTGACAGTGTAGTTGTGCATGAGCTGTGTCATCGTAAAGAAATGAATCATTCGGACAAATTCTATTCCGAGGTGCTTCGGGTATTCCCAGACTACTGGAAATGGGATAGGTGGCTGAAAGACAACGGCAACATACTTATGGCTATGATGGGAGAATAAACGTAATGAAAACTAACCTTGGAAAAATCAAGAAGGTCACCGATCTCCGGTCAGTCTGGGCCCACGAAGAGTATGACTTTTCACAGTGGCTGGCAGAGGAAGAAAACCTCGCCCTCCTGAGTGATTCCATTGGGATCGACATTATGCTGGAAGAACTGGAATCTGCCGTAGGCGGTTTCAGTGTAGACCTTTACGCATCCGAAGAAGGAACCGGACGCAAAATAATCATCGAAAATCAGCTGGAGGACACAAACCACGACCACCTCGGCAAGATAATCACCTACGCATCCGGCAAAGATGCTTCTGTGGTGGTATGGATCGTGAAGCGGGCTCGCGATGAGCACCGGCAGGCCATCGAGTGGCTGAATCAACATACCGATGAGCAGATAGGCTTCTTCCTCGTCGAAATCGAACTGTGGCAGATTGATGATTCTGCCTATGCGCCCATGTTCAAAGTAGTTGAACGACCAAACGACTGGGCGAAAGAAATCAAAAAGGTATCGGCCACATCGAATGCGACCCAGCAGGCAAGGCTTGAGTACTGGACGGCATTTAATAACTACGCCTTTGCAAACAAAACATTTGCAAAAGAATTCAAGCAGAGAAAACCCTCCACTGACCATTGGATGTCACTGAGTGTTGGAACTTCGTCTTGCGGACTAAGCATCCTTCGCCTACAGCAGCAGAGTCAGGTCGGTGTAGAATTCAATGTATATAGTGATAAAGACCTGTTCCGTATGCTGCACGGACACAAGCAAGAAATAGAAGAAGAGATTGGTGCAGAACTAGATTGGCGGGAACTCCCAGAGAAGAAAGTAAGCCGCATTCTAATTAAGAGAGACGCCAATCTTACTGACGAGCAGGAGTGGCCACAGCAGTTTGAGTGGATTATGAATAAGCTCGTAAAAATGAAGAAGGCATTTAAGAAGTACATATGACGAAAAAAGGCCGCCCCGAACCAGCGGAGCGTATTTGACGGAGGACTATTATGAAGACAATAGACTTTGATAATATTAAAGCGTGCGATCTTACTGATGGTGATGGACTGCTGGAAGCATATAAAACATATTTGCAGGAAGTTCTCGAATATAGCGAATTTGAAGCAGAAATAGCTGCAACAGACATGGAGAACCCCTACGATGCTCCTTTTGTGCTTCAAGAATATGAGGGAAACTTTACAATCGATGGCATAGAGTATGAAGTGCGGGCATGCCACACGGATTTTTGCTATTGTGGATTATTCTACTTGTCGGATGTTCAGCCCTTTGAGTTCTATATGCTTTTCGATACATCAACCATGTCGGACGGAACTGTAGGCGGATATAGTAGCGCAACAAAGAAGTATTTGATCTGACATTATTAGATGCATAACGAAAAAAGGACGCCCCGAACCAACGGAGCGTCCTTTTTGTATAATAACAGAGCAAAAAGCACACCACAAAAGCCCCATGCGCCACAAAAAGCATGGGGCTTCCCATAACCCTGCCAGAATTGACCACCTTACAGAAAACAGCGAAATCGGGCCTTGACGAGAAGCCAAAGCCCGTGTATTATAAAAGCGTAAACCGTACAAATGTCCGGTTTAGGACGAACAGGAGGTGCATCCCACTCATGCGCACGAAGAACACGGATTACATATCTGCCATAGAGAAGTTCGTAAGCAGCTACCTTGACGATACAGGCGTCTCACCGACGATACGCGAGATTTCAGACGGAACCGGCCTCACCAAATCCACCGTCGCGGATTACGTAGCGTATATGCGTGAAAGCGGTATTCTGGACGGCGACGGTAGTCACCGCAGCATTGTCACGAAGAAGGACAAGTCGGCAAGGCAGCAGACCCTCCGAGTACCAGTCCTCGGAGCTGTGTCCTGCGGAGTTCCCAAACTGGCGGAGGAAAACATCGAAGAATATGTGCGACTGCCGGTCGCGCTATTCGGCAGAGGCAGCTTCTACCTTCTGCGGGCAAACGGCGACTCCATGATTGAGGCGGGCATCGACGACGGTGACCTCGTCCTGATCCGGCAGCAGTCCACCGCAGATGAAGGACAGATCGTCGTAGCCCTCATGGAAGACGAAGCTACCCTGAAACGCTTTTACCCGGAGCCGGAGAATGGCATTATCCGCCTGCACCCGGAAAACCACACCATGGAAGATATCATCGTTACCGACTGCATCATACAAGGTGTAGCGGTCAAGGTACTCAAGGACTTGGAGTAACGGAGGAACCAGCATGCCAGAGCAACACACCTACATGGTCATCGATATGAAATGCTTTTACGCATCGGTAGAGTGTGCGGAACGGCAGCTCAACCCCTTCGAGACATGCCTCGTCGTAGCCGACGAGACCAGAGGCCCTAACGCGCTGTGTCTTGCAATATCACCGAGGATGAAGGCCATTGGCATCAAGAACCGGTGCCGCCTGTCGGATATCCCCAAGAACGTCAAGTACATCATCGCCCCGCCCCGGATGCAGCTGTACATTGACTATGCCGCCGACATCTACGCCATCTACCTGAACTACTTCTCCCCGGATGACATTCACGTGTACAGCATCGATGAGAGCTTTCTCGACGTGACCCACTACCTCGGCACCTACCACATGACCCCGAAGCAGCTGGCGAAACGGCTCATGAACGAGATCGCGGACAAGCTGCAGATCCCGTCGACGGCGGGTATCGGCACAAACCTGTACCTCGCCAAGATCGCGCTGGACATCACAGCGAAGAAGGCCAAAGATCACATGGGCTACCTCGACGAAGACCTGTACAGGCAGACGTTATGGGATCACGAACCCCTGACGGACTTCTGGCAGATCTCCACCGGAACAGTAAACCGGCTGGCCAAGTACGGTATCCACACGATGCGCGGGATCGCAGAGTACCCGGAGCAGTACATCTACAAAGCCTTCGGTAAGAACGCGGAGCTCCTGATCGACCATGCGTGGGGCCGGGAAAGCTGCGAGATGAAGGACATCAAGAACTACCGAGCCAAGACCCATTCGGTGTCCTTCTCGCAAATCCTCCCCCGCGATTACAGCTACGAGGAAGCCCGGATTGTGATGCAGGAAATGGTGCTCCATGGCTCCCACGAACTCATGAAGCGGAAGGTCATCACCCCGAAGATCTGGATAGGCGTCGGATATACCTACTCTGCCACCATCCCCACCAGCAAAGGAAGCACAAGGCTGATCAGCGCCACCAGCGTCAACTCGCTGCTGCAGGATGCGGCCATGCCCCTCTATGATAAGCTGGCCGACCGGCACACCCCGATCCGCAGGCTGGCCATCGCCTTTGAAGATGTGGTGGATGAAGGCTGCGAGGGCTACGACCTCTTCACCGACTGGGCTGCCGTGGAACGGGAAAAAGCAAGAGAACGTGCAGTGATGCAGATCGCTGAAAAATACGGAAAGAACGCTCTCCTGCGCGGCACCAGCTACTTGGACGCAGCGACCCAACGAGAGCGGAACGAAATGATTGGAGGTCATAGAGCAGGTTATGATGACCCAAGCAGAACGGGCTAAACAGTTTGCCCCCTTCGACGCCATGAAGGGCTTGCAAGAAGCTCTCCGTGACCGCGAGGAACGGCATGCCCGCGTAGAGCGCCATGACATCTCCGAAGAGGATATCGAGAGAAACTCCTCGGTGTTGGCAAAGCTCACGAAGGGTACCCGCGTCATTATCGATTACTACTGCGCCTTCCATGACATCACTAAGGAGGGCCGGATCACAGAAATCAGTACCGCATTTCGGTATCTGAAGCTCAACGGAGAAAAGATTTTCTTCGACGACATTTATTATATAAGGATAACAGACCATGGATAAGGACAAATTCCCTGCGGAATGCAGAGGGTGTTACGCTAACTGTTACGCCTGTACAAAAGAGAAAAACGGGCACCGGCTACCGGAAATAAGGGAGCTGGCAGCCAGACGAAAGTTGAAAGTTCAGGCTATAGCCCGGCTGAACCGAGAAATAGCCTTGATAGACAAACAGCTTGAGAGTATTTAATAATGTAGGAGGGCATCCACATGGAAGCATATTTTGACGGGCTGCGGGTGTTCCAAAGCCCAGACAACGATATCATGGTGATCCGCGGCGAAAGACCCGTCATGCACATCGCCTGCACGAAGCAGCTCAAGAAAAGAGAGCTGATCCAGACGGTCAGAGAACTGCGTGAAATGGTCATCGCGGAGAGAAAAGCGAGGAATAGAATGAATTTGTATAGTGCTGTTTGTCCCATATGCGGCAAGATCAATCAGAACCTCCTGCTGGAGGAAACCGAAGGAACCATGGAATGTGAAAGCTGCGGCAGCGTCGTCAACGTGCTCGGCATGGAAGACGGAAACGCAATACCGATATTAACCAAGGAACTTTGTGCGTCGATTATGGCCCGCGCAGCAGTGTAAGAGTGTAAGTAAGATCAGGAAGAAGGCGTAGAAGATGGGCAATTCCAAATTATATGCGACCTGCCCCCGTGATGGCAGAAGGCTTTGCAAGGCGATCCCCGGCTCCGAAGTGGAACAGGAATGTCCCTACTGCAAAAGCATTGTACTCATTACCGTAGATGATCAGTATAAGGTCTCAACCCAAATAATCAAGCAAAAGAACGAAGAAACCGCATAACCCCAACAAAATTGAATTACTCGGCATGCAGGACGGTCAGACTTGGCTACGAACCATTAGAGACGCTGCACGACCGTTAAAATCTGTCAGCAAGATCGAACTCGGCTAAGAATCGTGAAGGATCCGGCAGGTATACCAATCCCAGTGGGAGAGGTCTACCTGCCGGTTTTTTGTTGCCCGCCGTTGCAGTGAGCCCCCGCCCGCTGTGACGGCGGGCTTTTTTTATTGTCCAAAAATTATTCAGAAATGTTTTTTAACCTACGCAAAAGTTGCGGAGGTTAACTTCTAAACTCAAAGACAGCAAAGGGAGAAAGGAGGTGCTTCGGTGAAAAAGGCAGATCGGCAACGCAGATTACTTGAGATTATCAGTGCTCGTCGGTACGAGAAGATTTCAAGGCTGGCAGAGGAATTAAACGTAAGCCACGACACAATCAGCCGTGATTTGAATGAACTCACCGAAAGCGCGTCCTTTTACATAACCTGCGGGAAGCATGGTGGTGGCGTTTATGCTGTCGACGGGTGGTATTACTCCAGAACCTATCTTTCTACAGATCAGGAAGCCCTGCTTCGCAAGCTGCTCGCCGGACTGCAGCCGGAGGAACAGAAAACGATGCAGAGCATACTGGATGCCTTTGCAAAACCTAACAAGGAGGCCAATCGTTGAACGCAATAAAGGATGGCAATCACATCCGAATCTATGACGCCTTCCTGATCAAAGAGTCGATAAAGGAAATCCCCGGCAGGTTTTATGACTCGGACGACAAGGCATGGCTGGTACCTCTCTCCCCAGAGAACGCGGCCACGTTAGCCTTGCTCGGTGTGGAACTTGAAAAAAACTTGATTTCCGCCCCGGAAACCGACGATGAGCTTGAAAAAGATGAAAAGCCCATTGTCCCGATGCCGATCAAGGCAAAGCCATACCAGCATCAAGTCCGCGCATATAACTTCGCACTTCGGCGCTTTGGGATCGGAGGTGCCACATGAAAGTCCAGTGCGCCCTGTGTGGCGCAGAGCTCGAAAGAGCAAACCCCACAACTCACTGCTTCTGCCGCGCAGAGCACCGAAACGAATGGATGCGGCAGAACGTAGACTTCGCAGCCATGTCACGTGGCCACAAAGCAAGACACCTGACCAAGCTGAATGCAGAGCGAAACCCTTTCTGCAGAGTATCGGAGCGCGGGAAGGTCAATTCAAAAAAGGCCCGGCAGGAAGCGGAGGTATACCTCGGACGTCCCCTCCAGCCCGGAGAAGTCGTCCATCATATGAACGGCCACGCAGATGACAATCGCCACGAAAACCTGCTTGTCATGCCTGACAGACAGCATCGGCAGTTGCATATGGCGCTGGCCATAGAGAAACACAAGGACGGTGAAGACCATGCAGACAAGTAAAGGCTGTGCATTTCTCATGGATATGGGTACCGGCAAGACAATCACAACTATAGCAGTCGCCGGAGCCATGTTCTATCAGCGCAAAGTGCTGAAGCTGCTGGTCGTCGCGCCCAAGTCCATTGTGGACGTCTGGGACGAAGAATTCCAGAAATTCGCAAGTTTTCCTTACAGTCTTGCCGTCCTCGATGGCAGCAGCGCAAGAAAAGCCGACACAATCCGCAATATGATCGGCACTGGTCTGCAGGTTATCGTGGTCAACTACGAATCCTGCTGGAGGCTGGAAACCGAGCTCACACAGTGGAAGCCGGACATGATTGTCTGCGACGAAAGCAGCAAGATCAAAAATCCGCAAGCTAAGTGCAGCAAGGCACTCCACCACCTCGGCAAGATTAGCAGCTATAACCTGATTCTCACCGGAACGCCCGTAACCAACAGCCCGCTGGACTTTTTCAGCCAGTACAAGTTCCTCGACGACAGCATCTTCGGCCAGAGCTTTTACAGCTTCCGATCCTACTACGCCATCATGGGCGGGTACCAGCAGCACCAGATCGTCGGGTACAAGCACCTCGCGGAGCTGGTCAGCAAGGCCCACGCCATCGCGTATAGGATTCGCATCGATGAAGCCGTAGATTTGCCGGAGTTCGTGGACGAAATCCATCCGGTCAAGCTGGAGCCGAAGGCCCAGAAAATATACGACGGGATCAGCAAGGACAGCTACGCAGAGCTGGCTAACGGTGAAATCACTACCCGCAACGTCCTGACTCAGCTGCTCCGCCTGTCCCAATGCACCGGAGGATACATTCGAAACGATGACGGCGGAGACGCACAGCAGATTTCAACGGCAAAGCTGGAGGCGCTGGAAGACATCATCGACAGCAATATCGATGCCGGAAAGAAGGTCGTCGTGTTTGCCCGTTTCGTCCCGGAGATCGACGCGATATCCCGAATGCTCACGAAAAAGAGCATCGGCCACGCAATCATCAAAGGCGACGTCACTGATCGAGCCGAGCAGGTACAGGCCTTCCAGACAAACCCGGATGTCAAAGTGTTTATTGGGCAGCTGGCTACCACCGGCATGGGTCTCACCCTGACGGCGGGCACCGTAGCAGTCTACTACTCGTTGGATTTCAGCTATGCAAACTACGAGCAGAGCAGGGCCCGCATCCGCAGGATCGGCCAGACGCAGCGAGGCGTCTACATCCACCTCGTTGCAAAGGGCACCATCGACGAGCACGTCATGTCTGCCCTGCAGCACAAAGGCGACATCGCCAAGATGGTCGTCGACGATTACAAAACAATACTTGGAGGAAACCCCATATGAGCGATACATCCATGCTCACGATTGCGGACAGATTGTCCGTCCTGAAGGAGCAAAAGAGCGACCTCATGGCCCAGATGAAAGACCTGAATCGCCAGATCGATGAGGCAACCAACGCCCTCGTTCAGATGATGGTCGATCAGGAATGCACCAGCTTCCACCGTGGAAATCACATGTTCGTGCTGGCAGTGAAGGAGTATCTGAGCGCCATTCCGGAGGAAAAGGAACGTCTCTATGCCGCGATGAAGGAAAACGGCTTCGAGCACCTGTTCACTATTCCTACGAACACTCTGTCAGCAACGCTGAAAGAGCTGAAGACCAATAACGACGATGAGCTGCCCGGCTGGCTGGAAGGCATGGTAGGCAGCTACGAAGAAGCGACCATTCAGGTACGCAAAGCAACAAAATAATAAGGAGAATAGATATATGTCTAACGAAAAGAACGAAATCATGGCCACCGAGGCCAGCACCTACCTGACCGATCCCGTCAACCTCAACGAGCTGTTTTCCGAAGAACTCGATGGCCTGCGCCCCAGCTTTGAGCGCATCAAGATCCCTGCTGGTGGCGGCATTAGCTATGAAGTGCCCGGTGACGACCCCGACAGTCCTGATACCGTAAAAGAGTTTACCGCCGTCATCCTTCACCATCACCCCGTCAACTCCTACTTCAAGGACAAATTCAGCGGAGCCAGCAATCCTCCCGATTGCGCCAGCATCGACGGCAAGGTTGGTGTAGCCCGTGATACCGGCGAATGCCGCGACTGCAAGACTTGTCCCATGGCACAGTTCGGCAGCGGAGAAAACGGAGGTATGGCCTGCAAGCAGAAGCGATGCCTGTACCTGCTCCGTGAAGGTGAAATCCTCCCGATCATTATGACTCTGCCCACCGGCAGCCTCGGTGAGTTCACCAAGTACATCACCCGCCTAGTGGCAAAGGGAAAACACGCCAACACCGTGGTGACCAAGTTTGCCCTGAAGAAGGCCCAGAACAGCACCGGCATCAACTACAGTCAGGCGACCTTCGCCACCGTCCGCAGCCTGAATCCTGCCGAAAAAGCGGCAATCGATTCCATGAGTGCACAGGTCAAGGCCATGGCCAGAACGGTTAACATTGAGGATGTGGCGGATGAGCCCCTCCCCGTCGATCCCCAGACCGGTGAAGCTGCCGAGCCCCTGAAGTAAGCATTTGACATTGTCCGGAGGGATACCCTCCCTCCGGATTTCCATAGGAGGAAATACCATGATAACAAACGAACCGAGGCAGCGGTATAGAACCGTCACCGACCTCGACGAAATAAAAGGCCTGCTTCGTGGCAAACCGACCGTCGCCTTCGACTTTGAGACATCCCCCACGGATGCATGGCGCAGGGAAGAATGGGCGGCACTGGACGCACACAAGTCTGTGATCGCCGGATGCAGCTTTGCCACCGACGAAGATACCGTGTTCTATGTCCCGCTTAATCACCGCGTCGGCAAGAATGCAGAGCGGCAGGATGAGCTGTGGCAGTTTCTCAAGGATGAGATATTCGAGAGCAGCAGCGTGATGAAGATCGCGCACAACCTCGCATTCGAGGCGATGTTCCTTTATGCCAAAGGCATCGTCGTGCAGATGCCCTGCTATGACACCATCGCGGCCAGCCAGCTGACGCTGAAATCGTACTACGAATTCCGTGATTTACATGACAGCGGATTGAAAACGCTGGTGCCGTCGCTATTCGGTGTAACGCTCCCAACCTTCGAAGAAGTGACGCAAGGCAGGTTTTTCGATGAGCTGGATCCCGCCGATTGGGATACCTGCCGTTATGCCTGCGCCGACAGCGACTGGACGTTGAAGCTCTATAACAAGTTCAATACGTGGTTTGACAAGAACATCCCCGCGCACCGCTTCATTGTAGAGCAGATCGAAAGTCCGACTGCGGTGTTCACCGGCATGATGAAGTATAACGGCGTGCTCGTCGATCAGACACTCATGGCGCAGCGCCGTGAGGTTGCCGAAGAAAAGCTGCAGGAGCTGCGGGAGCGCATCGAGCAGTTCACCGGCGACATAGATATCGGTGAAAACTGCGGCACCAACGCATTCAAAACCTATCTTTTCGATACCTGCGGCCTACCGGTGCTGAAAACGACCATGAAAAACGCAGAGGCAGCTGACGATGAGACGATACAGTTACTTACGGAATACTGCCGAAGCGAACGCCCCGAGCTCATAGAGATGTTCGAGCTGGTGCAGGAATACCGTAAATGGGCAAAGATCAAGAGCACATATATCGACGGGTATTCCAAATGGATCAATTCCGCCACCGGTCGCATACATCCCGACCTCATGCCGATGGGTACGGACACCGGACGTTTTGCCGCCCGCAAGCCCAATCTTCAGAATATGCCCCGAAAAGGCAATGACCCCATCGGAGTCCGGCAGTTTGTCATAGCTCCCGAAGGCAGTAGCTTTCTGGACTTCGACTTTTCGCAGATCGAGTTGCGCGTCGGCGCCTTCTATTGCCGCGACCCCATCATGATGGAGACCTACCGCAACGGCGGAGATATCCATGCAAGCACCACCTCCGTCATCTTCGGCATAACGGTCGATGAGGCGCAGGACAAGAATAATCCCGATTATAAGGAAAGACGCACCATTGCCAAAAACGTAAACTTTGGTACCTTCTACGGTCTCTTCCCCCGAGGACTCCAAAGGACTTTGAAGTTCAAGGCTGGCGTGGAAAAAAGCGTCGAGGAATGTGAGAACATCATCAATAACCTCAAGGCCGGTTACCCCGCGCTCACCGTGTGGCAGAAAAACACAGTAGCCGATGCCCGCAGAGCTGGTTATACGGAAACCTCCTTCGGTCGCAGGCGCTATCTGCCGGAGATCAATAACCACAACAACTGGGGCAAACGCAGCTTCGCAGAGCGCTGCAGCATGAATACCCCTATTCAGGGAACGGCTGCGGAGATACTGAAGCTCGCCATGCGGGAGCTGATCCATGAGCTGAGAGGCAACACGCATATCCGCCCGATCCTACAGATCCACGACGAACTGCTGTTCGAGGTGGATGACGGGCATGAAGAGGAAGCAATCCGCATCATTCGCAAATGCATGGAGCGCCAGCCCTTCCCATCCTTCGATATTCCCATTGTTGCAGAGGGTGAACATGGTACCTGTTTCGGCAAGCTCACGGAATTGGAGGACGACCATGTATAAAAATATAGAAGGTTACAGCGACCCAACGATGGGCGCTGTGATGCGGATAATGATGACGGAGTACAATGCCGAAAAGCGCAAAGTTTATCAGCGTCAGCTAGAAATCCGTAGGTGGAAAAGAGCGTATATCGTTTCAAAGTATGCCGGTGATACCGAAGAGAACATAAAAAAAGCCCGCAGCTTTTGCCGTTTTGCCGTGAAGCAGGGATACATGCCTGTTGCAAGTCATCTGATATACCCGCAGTTTTTGGACGATAACGATCCCATAGAGCGGGAGCTCGGTACGACTTTCGGTTTGATGCTGCTGGGATCGTGTAAAGAAACATGGGTATTCGGCACGGAGCACTCACCCGGCATGGCGGCAGAGATAGCCGAGGCAAAGCGGCTGGAGAAGACGATCCGGTACTTTGACCTCGATTGCAAGGAGATTACGGAATGAATATACCGAAGGAATTAAAAGAGATAACGCAGTGGGTCTGCTGGAGGCTCGTGCCGGATAACGCAGGCGGAAAGGATCGCAAGCTGCCGTTCAACCCTGAGACCGGTAAGGCAGCTGCATCGAATAAGCCGGAGACATGGACGACTTTCGAGAACGCGTCAAAGGCCGTGGACAGATACGGCTACACCGGTTTGGGCTTTATGTTCCAGAAAGAAGGCGGCATCGTCGGTGTGGACATCGATCATTGCTATGACGCTGAGACCGGCACCTTCAATGAGGTAGCAACGGCCATACTGGAGCGGGCACATACCTATACAGAGTTTTCACCCTCCGGCACCGGCCTGCATCTTTACTTCAAGGGCACGAAGCCCGGAAAGAACAGCAAAAACAGCAATACGCAGGTAGAGATGTATGACAGCGTGCGCTTCTTCACCTTCACCGGCAATGTCCTCGCTGGGACACCGAACGAGATCGCGTCGGACGATGAGACGCTCGCGTGGATATACGATACCTATCTCGCCAAGAAGAAAAAGCCCACTGAAACCAAAAAGAAGAAATCCAAGCTGCCCGCTCCGCTGGACGATGAGGATGTGCTGGAGAAGGCGCAAACGGCCAGCGACGGCGATACCTTCTCTAACCTCTGGAGCGGCAATTGGCAGGGATTCTATGAGAGTCAGTCGGAGGCGGACATGTCGATGTGCTTAAAGCTCGCCTTCTGGACAGGTAAGAACCGTGAGCAGATGGATAGGCTTTTCCGTCAGAGCGGGCTTTACCGCCCGAAATGGGATGAGCGGCATCATTCCAACGGCAGCACCTATGGTGAGGAAACCCTCGACAGGGCGATTGAACTGACGGAGAACGTATATACGCCCAGCAACAAGTCACAGATATTTGAGTATGAAGGCAAATACTTCCGTGCAAAGGGCGAAGCGTCCTATGTGATCACAAACTTTGTGATCCGCCCGCTGGAGATGATCGTCGCGGACGAAGAGACGCAGCTCACAGCCGATCTGGTCACCGTTCACGGGGAGATATTCCGAATGACCTTCATGACAAGCGATTTCGGCAATACGCAAAAGTTCAAATCGCTCCTCAACCGGAACACCATTGCACTGAGCTATTTCGGTGGCGACGGCGATCTGGAGCTGCTGAAGGAATACATTGCCCAGCTTTCGTGGGTATGCAAGACAGGCGTCAAGGCGCTCGGCATCTACGAGCGGGACGGCAGACAGGTGTTCGTTACATATGATGGAAGCATCGATGCTAACGGCAACGGGGTTGAGGACATCGTGCAGATGGGAAAGTACAAGGATATCTGCACGGACATGTTGTCAGCGGAGCTGCTCCCAGCAGATGTATTAAAGGAGCTTGGCCGAGACCTGCTTACCTTTAATGATGCTGAAAAGACGGTGCCCATTCTCGCATGGTGTGCTGGATGCTTTGTCAAGGAGTATTTGAGACAGCAGAGTGTTAAATTCCCGCATCTGTTCCTGATCGGTGAAGCAGGCAGCGGCAAGTCTACTACGTTGGAGCGGGTGATCCTACCCATGTTTTCGACGGGCAGAGTAACGGCGGCATCGCAGGTGACGGCATTCACGGTTTTCAATGAGAGCGCGTCGTCCTCCCTGATTCCGCAGTCGATGGATGAGTTTAAGCCGTCGAAGATGGAGAATGCAAAGCTCAACATTCTGCTTAACCTCTTCCGTGACAGCTACGATGGGCATAGTGCCAAGCGAGGCCGTGCAGACCTGAGTGTCACCGAGTATAAGCTTTTGGCCCCGTTGATCGTTGCAGGTGAGGAATCTGCCGATGAGACGGCCATACGCGAGAGAACACTGGAACTGCTGTTTTCCAAGAAGGATTTGAAAAAGCCGGACTGCAGACAGGCCTTCAATCGGCTCAGCCGCAGAGAGCAGGCATTACAGAACTTCGGCAGGACGCTGCTCCATGTGGCGTTGTCCCTCAAGCCGGAGATGCCAAGGTCGTGGTACGACGAAGGGTTGTCGCTGTTTACCCAAGAACTCCCCAGCAGGATCGTGAACAACCTCGCCTGCGGTTACGCGGGACTGAAGCTCGTTGAAACGATGTGCGCAAGCTACAAGCTTTCATGGGATGAGGTTTTCCCGATAAAGCTGGACGCCTGCGTTCGATATTTGGATATGTCGGCAAAGGATTACCTGCTCGACGGCAGGACAAACAACCAGAGCATCATTGAGCAGACATTCGAGATCATGGCTCGCATGGAACTCGACCCGAGGTCAGATTATATGCTCTCCGAGGACGGCACTACACTATACATCCGCTTAACGCAGGTCTATGACAAGTACACGAAATACCGTAAAGACTATGCCATTATGGGCGAAGTATTACCATACGCGCAGTTTAAGAAGCAGCTGACACACTCAGATTTGCTTATCCAGTCAAACGCGCAGAAGCGCATAGGCCAGAACAGCGTCAAGTGCTGGATCATAGATTTTAGCGCCCTGTCGGCACGATGCGACGTATCCGGCTTTATTACCACAGATGTAGTACCGCTGATCTGATTTTTATATGTTACTTGTTACCTTGTGCCTAAGAAAAAAAGAGGTACGCAGGAAAACGGTTTTTTCTTCTCTCGTGTACGCATGCGCATGCGTGTGCGCGTATTTACACATAAACCTACAAACGAGGGTAACGAGGTATCAGGTAACAGAAAGGACAACACCGTGAAAGAAGCAGATTTAATTACCACAATAAAGAAATACCTTGCCACATTACCGGAGACATTCGCGTGGAAAGAGCATGGCGGTCAGTATGGTACCGCAGGAATACCGGATATAATCGTCTGCCACCGTGGTCGTTTCATCGCGCTGGAGGCGAAGGTTGGAAAGAACCAGCCGACCAAGCTGCAGGCTGTGACCATCGAACAGATCAGAAAAGCCGGTGGCACCGCAGCCGTTGTCCGCAGTGTAGCGGATGTAAAAACCATCATATCTGAATTGGAGGACTAACCCATGAAATACGAAATTCTCACAAAATGCTGCTCGCAGCAGTACTGCGACTGCTTCGCAAATAAAGACGGATACTGCACCTGCCTCGAAGACACCGAGTTTCCCAAAAAGCAGTGTCCCTTCTACAAGGAAAGAACCGAAGCGAACATGGATAGCGCAAAGGCGCTGGTATCGCTGATACTCCGTGGCAAGTTTGGCCTCATCCGCCGTTACCACAGCGAGCGCTGCTTAAAGGCGGCATGCCATGATTAACGCATACGAGGAATTGGCAAACGCCATCATTCTCCGGGCTGTGCAGGATTACCGCGAAACAAACTACGAGCCCACGCTGCGCGAGATAGAGCGGTTCTTCCTGTCACAGTGGTTCATGGTACTTACGAAAGCAGACGGAAAAGCCATACTCAACCAGCTCAGGAAGGAGAAATGCCAATGACAGCTAAAGAGTATTTGTCACAAGCCAGATATTTGGACGCCCGCATCAACACTAAGATAAAACAGCTGGAAGCCCTAAACACACTGGCCACCAGCGCAACCTCCGTTCTCACCGGCATGCCCCACAGTCCCAATAAGGCCACATCGAAGATGGCGGACATCGTGGACAAAATCGTAGACCTGCAGGCGGAGATCAACCGGGACATCGATGCGCTCGTGGATCTGAAGGGCGAAATGCGCAGCAAGCTGGAAATGGTGCCCGCAGAGGATTACAAGGCAATACTGGAAATGCGCTACCTATGCTTCATGTCGTGGGAGCAGATCGCAAGCAACCTCGGATTAAGCGTCCCCTACACATACAAGCTGCACGACCGAGCCCTCAAAGGATTTGAAAGTCGCGCAATGTAGGATAGTAAAATATATAGAAAGATAGTTGCCTCTTGTGATAGTATTACAATAGAAAGAAAAACAGAACGGGCCTCGACGGAGCAATCCGCCGGGGCCTTTGCTATACCCACACGAAAGAAGGACTCCCCAGTGCCCTACAGGAAAGTAACGTACCGCGAACAGATGTGGTACATCATCAAGTTTAAACTGCGGGAGATGTTCTGCAGAAAGAAGAAATAGCCATGCCCATGAAACCCAAGCGTCCCTGCGCTTACCCCGGCTGCCCGGAGCTGACCGACCAGACATACTGCGAGAAGCACCGCGCACGGGCCCGGCAGCAGTACGACAAGTACGAGCGGGCCCCAGATGTAAAAAAGAAATACGGTCGTGAGTGGAAGCGGATCCGTGACAAATACTTCAAGGCCCATCCCTACTGCGAGAGGTGCTATGCCGAAGGCAGGATGACACCCGCCGAAGAGGTACACCATAGGCGACCCATCTCACGCGGCGGAACCCACGCAACGGAAAACCTCATGTCCCTGTGCCGGAGCTGCCATAACAAGATTCACCATGAGATGGGTGATCGATGATCCCTTTGTCATAGTCGAACCGCTCTGAATGGAATACAAATAAGTCTTTACCCTCGTACTTTTTATAAATTTCGTAGATGGTTTTGAATTCGTCAATGGTAATTGCATGATTGCCCAGCGGTTTGGCTAAGGATACCCCGGGCATACCATACGCATATTCTTTTCGGGTAATGTTAGCATATGCCCAACAACACCCATAGTTCCCGTGATATCCGGAAAAGGTAAATCCTTCTTCTCGAAGCCAGTTTAAAAATGGAGCATTACAGTCTCCGAGTGATTTGTCGCAGATGAGGAATACCTCTACCTTGCCCTGACCGATGTGTAGTTTCTCTTCCATAATACAGTCTCCTTTGAGTTGTTCTCATAAAGAAAAGACCCATCGTCCGATGAGCCTTTCAGAAACCGTATTGCCCATCGTTCAGCCTTTAGCACCTTGCCTTGCAGTAGGTTGCTGTGCGGTCAACGGGGCTGTCCCTCGCGCACTCTTTATGGTGATGCTTATTATAACACTACTGCCCCAGAAGTGCAACGGGTAGGGCGGGTCAAATCTCCAGAAGCTCCCATCTGAGGAAACGGCGCGGGGTCATTTACGAATAATCGGGAAATCAAGAGACCATATACCCCCCGAAATCAAGTTTTTCGGGAAATCAAGTGTAGAAATCAATGAAGGAGGTGGCGTACATGGCCAACGGACACGGTGGTGCCCGCCCCGGAGCTGGACGAAAAAAGAAAGCTCTCTCGGAAAAAATCATAGACGGCAATCCCGGCAAAGCCCCGCTGACCAAGCTGCAGTTCAGCGTGCAGGACAGCAATCTGCACGGTGAAGATATGCCGCCTATTTCCGAGTACCTCACCCAAATCACCAAGAACAGCCAGCAGAACATCGCAAAGCAGATATACGAAAACACATGGAAATGGCTTAAAGATCGTGGCTGCGAGCAGTACGTCAACAAGGATCTGATCGAGCAATACGCTCTATACATGCAGCGCACGATCCAGTGTCAGGAAGGCATCAATCAGTATGGTCTTCTGGCAAAGCATCCGACAACGCAAATGCCGATTGCTTCGCCCTACGTCAATATGGCGCTATCGTTTTCCAAGCAGGCAAATTTGTTCTGGCTTCAGATATACCAGATCGTAAAGGAAAACTGTGAGACGCCCATCGGCGGCAGCAATCCCAACGATGACCTCATGGAGAAGCTACTCGGATGATTGAAATCTGTAGATTTTTCCCGTATAATCTTGACAAGGACGTCCCTTCGTATATAATACAATGATTTGGTAAAAACCAAATGGGCGGCTTGGGATGAAAGGAGTTTTCTATGTATCATTTCATTACGGACAAGGAATACCTAAAAAAGCTCAAGTCGTGCTGCTCGGATATCATCAATCAATTAGTGCAGTTCATCAATGAGGACGGTGTCATGGAAGTGCAGGCGCACCTCGTCGGCAGCGGTGCACGGAATCTGATCACTCAAAATGAGCAAGAGCCCGTAGATCTCGACTATAATCTGGAAATCTTAGATAGTGGCGAGTTCAACATCAACGATGGTCGCGGGATTGAGGAATATGTCCGCAAGGCATTCAACAAAGTGCTAAACAGAAACGGCTGGGGCGATTGTCATGACTCTACATCCGCATTTACAACGGAGCAACGTGTATTTAACGAAGGCAATAAGACACCATTCAGCATCGACCTTTGTATAATACGTTGTGACCAGATCGGATGGTACCGACTTATCCACAAAAAGACCGGCTGGGTGGACTTGGATCAATATTACTGGAATCAAGCCTCCAATTCGCACGGGTTACAGAATCGCGTGGACTGGCTGAAAGAACAATCCTTGTGGCTTGAAGTCAGAGAAGCATATTTGAAGAAAAAGAACTGGTACCTGCGTTATCAGAATTACGACCATAGCTCGTTCAACTGCTTCATTGAAGCAGTAAACGAAGTATATAATAAGTACTAATATAAAGAGTATTCCGTCCAGTGAAAAAATGCTGGGCGGTTTTGTTTTGAAAAATGCAAATAGGACTAATCGACGTGGACGGCCATAATTTCCCTAACCTCGCCCTCATGAAGCTGGCCGCCTATCACAAACAACAGGGCGACACGGTCGAATGGTACCGAGACGAGCGTCACTACGACATCGTATATCAGAGCAAAGTGTTCGACGATACCTATACACCGGACATAGATTTCATCCCGCAGGCGAACACCGTGATAAAAGGCGGCACCGGCTACGGTCTGGAGAACAAGCTGCCGGAGGCCGCCGAGCACATCATGCCGGATTACAGCATTTACAACATCACAGATACAGCATACGGATTTCTAACACGTGGTTGCCCTCGGCACTGCGCGTTTTGTGTTGTTGGAAATAAGGAAGGTCTGCAAAGTAAAAAGGTCGCTGATCTCAGCGAGTTTTGGAGCGGGCAGGAAAACATTGTCCTCCTCGACCCGAACCTGCTGGCTTGCCCCCAGCGCATGGAGCTGCTGGATCAGCTTATAGACAGTCGGGCGATGGTCACGATTAGTCAGGGCTTCGACATTCGCCTCACCAACGAGGAAGTCGCAGACAAGCTGAACAAGATGCGGGTAAAGCGCATTCATTTTGCGTGGGATAACCCCAAACAGGATTTGGAGCCGTACTTCCGACGCTTCGCAGAGAGCTACCGTAGGAAGTCACGACCGGCAAAATGCGTGTACATCCTTGTGAATTTCAACTCCACAATGGAAGATAATTTACACCGCATCTACACCGTGCGGGATTTGAACTACGATCCGTATGTAATGGTGTACGACAAGCCTCACGCCCCACTGGAGATCAAGCAGCTCCAGCGCTGGGTAAATAATAAATATGTATTTGGAAAGGTTAAAACCTTCGAAGAATACCACGCCATGTAGGAGGAACAGCATGCAAATAGAAAAAATACCCGTAGATAAGCTAAAACCGGCGAAATACAATCCGCGCAAGGAATTGCTGCCCGGTGACGCGGAATACGAAAAGCTCAAGCGCAGCATTACCGAGTTCGGCTATGTCGAGCCGGTCATCTGGAATAAACGCAGCGGCAACGTGATCGGCGGGCACCAGCGTCTCACCGTTATGAAGAACCTCGGCTACACCGAGGTAGATTGCGTGATCGTCGATCTCGACGATATGGGCGAGAAGGCGCTGAACATTGCCCTCAACAAAATTCAGGGTGAATGGGACAGAGATAAGCTGGCATCCCTGCTCACTGAATTTGACGGCAGCGAATTTGACGTAACCATGACGGGCTTCGATGCCGCCGAGGTGGACGAGCTTTTGAATGCCTTTCACTCCGCCGAAGCCGTGCAGGACGATTTCGACGTGGACGAAGAGCACGAAGCTGTAACCGCGAAGGGCGCGATCACCAAGCCCGGTGACATCTGGAAGTTGGGCGAGCATCGTCTCATGTGTGGCGACAGCACCAGCGCGGCAGACTTCGCCAAGCTCATGCGCGGAAATAAAGCGCAGATGTGCGTTACGTCCCCGCCTTACGGTGTCGGCAAGGACTACGAGACCAAAGGCATCGAGCCGTGGTTTGCCACGATGCGCCCGGTCATAGATAATCTCACCAGACACTGCAACGTCGTTTGCTGGAATTTGGGTGACCTCTATTCTACCGGCACACAGTTCATCGAGCCTACCAGCATGTATTCAATGGATATGTTTGCAAAGTGCGGTTTCCGTCCGATCTGGATCAGAATATGGAAAAAGCAAGGCATGAACTTCGGTGTCGGGCCCTACCACCTTGTGACGAACAAGCCTGTTCAGCAATACGAGTACATTTCCGCTTTCTCGCAGAACGGCGATGCGGAATACAACGATCAGGAGTATGTGTGGCTGTCGGCATTTGCCGGTCACGCATATAAGTTCGTCAAACGGCTGAGTAAGCAGGAACGTAAAAACTGGGGCTATGCCGGTATCTGGGAGATGACTACGGTCAGAGCAAACAAGGAACACCCCGCTATGTTTCCGGTGGAATTGCCGTGGAGATGCATCAAAATGCATTCGGATCGCGGAGATATCGTCGTCGAGCCCTTCTCCGGCAGCGGCACCACGATCATTGCCTGTGAGCAGCTGGAGCGTGTGTGTTACGCGATGGAGCAGTCGCCGGAATACTGCGATGTAGCAGTCAAACGCTGGGAACGCTTCACGGGTCAGAAAGCAGAAAGAGTGGTGACAGTCGATGGCGTCGAAGCTGAAGTTCATGACACCTAAAAAGCCGGAGCTGCACATTGTCTCCCTCTCCGGAGGCAAGGACAGCACCGCAATGCTCCTGCGCATGGTCGAGGAAGGCATGAGAATTGACCTCATCATCTTCTGCGATACGGGTTTGGAATACCCCGCAATGTACCGTCACCTCGAAAAGCTGGAGAAGGACATCGGCAGACCCATCATCCGTATTTGCGCCGATCACACCTTTGAGCATCTCCTTCTTAATCACGAGGTCAGAGTGAAGATCAATAAGGACGTGACGGAGCGTAATCACCGTGGCTACAGCTGGCCGGGCCCCGTCAATCGCTGGTGCACGAAAGAACTCTAGGAAATTCCGCGAGAAAAGTTCTTGGCACCGCTACGAGAGAAATACGACATCATCGAGTATGTCGGACTTGCTGCAGATGAAGGCTACCGGCTGGAACGAAAAAACAACATGCGTGAAGGCCAGCGCCACCCGCTCGTGGACTGGGGCATGACGGAGGCGGACTGCCTGAAATACTGTTATGACCGTGGTTACGACTGGGAAGGCCTTTACAATTATTTCGAGCGCGTTTCCTGCTGGTGCTGCCCGCTGCAGCCGCTATCCCAGCTTCGCATTTTGTACAGACACTTCCCGGAGCTGTGGGCAACGCTCAAGGCATGGGACGAAAAGAGCTGGCGAAAATACAAGCCCGAATACTCCATTGCCGAGCTGGAGCAGCGTTTCGATTTCGAGGAACGCTGGGAGAAGGACGGCAAGGAATGTAGGGGCAAGGATTTCCACACAGCACTCAAAAAATACATGGAGGATAATAGTAATGTATGAAAAGGTCAATCCGGCTCATCCGGATAAGATAGCAGATCGCATTGCAGGCGCAATCGTTGATCTGGCGTATAAGCAGGAAGCAAACCCGAGGATCGCCGTGGAGGTGCTCATCGGTCACGGCACGTGCCATGTAATCGCGGAGACCTCCGTGCACATTTCCGCCGAGGATGTTCAGCAGGCCGTGAAGCGCATCGCCGGTGATAAGATCGTCCTCAACTACCACGAGGTACGGCAGGATCCCATTCTCGCCGGAAACCAGCAGGACGGACTGCGCTGTGGAGATAATGGTATCTTCAAGGGCGTACCGGTCACAGTCGAGCAGCACATGCTGTCGGACATCGCAAGAGACCTTTACACGGTATTCCCCACGGACGGGAAATACATCATAGACGGTCTTGACCTCATCGTCTGCCAGAGCAACGCGAAACGCAAGAACATTCTGCGCTTCTTCCCGAATGCCATCGTCAATCCCCTCGGTTATTGGACGGGCGGCACCGATGTAGACACGGGCGCAACCAACCGCAAGCTGGGCTCGGATATGGCAGACAGCGTTACCGGAGGCGGACTGCACGGCAAAGACCTCAGCAAGGCCGATGTGAGCGTGAACATTTATGCATGGCTCAAGGCACAGATCACCGGCGAGACTGTCGAGTTCAGCTGCGCCATCGGTGACGACACCATCGACGGCAAGCCCTACGCGGAGATCGTGCAGATCGCCCGCGATTATATCGACATGGTCGGCGGGTTTGAGAAATTCGCGGAGTGGGGCTTGGTGTAATGGATATACAGAAAATACCGGTGTCTCAATTGCAACCGGCAAAATATAACCCGCGCAAGGACTTAAAGCCCGGTGACCCAGAGTTTGAGAAGCTGCGCCGGAGTGTTGAGGAATTCGGCTATGTAGAGCCGATCATCTGGAACAGGCGTACCGGCGTGGTCGTCGGCGGGCACCAGCGTCTGAAGGTGCTGCAGCATCTCGGCTACACCGAGGTGGACTGCGTCGTGCTCGACCTCGACGAGCAAAAGGAACGTGCTCTCAACGTTGCGCTGAACAAAATCAGCGGCGAATGGGACATACCGCTCCTGACATCGTTGCTGAAAGATCTGAACGACGGCGGATACGACGCGACCATCACCGGCTTTGACGTTTCGGAGCTCAGCGATCTCTTCGACGATCAGTCGGAGATCAAGGAAGACGATCCCCCGGAGGCAGCACCGGAGAATGTTGCCCCGTTCAGTCAGGCCGGTGACCGCTGGCTACTGGGTAATCACGTTCTCTATTGCGGTGACAGCACCAGCGAAAAGGACGTCGCAGCACTTATGGACGGAGCCGTGGCGGATCTCGTCATTACGGATCCCCCGTACAACGTAGCCTATGAAGGCAGCAACGGTCTCACAATAAAAAACGATAACATGCCGGAGGATGATTTCCGCAAATTTCTTACGTCGGCATTCAGCAGGATGCACGAGGTGATGAAGCCCGGTGCCGCGTTTTATATCTGGCATGCGGAAACCGAAGGCGGAGCCTTCCGCCAATGCTGCAATGCAGCACTCGGCAAGGTGCGACAGATGCTGGTATGGAATAAGAACGCATTTACGATGGGACATCAGGATTACCAGTGGAAACATGAAGCCTGCATCTACGGCTGGACGGACGGCGCCCAGCACTACTTCAAGGACGACCGGACGCAGGCGACGGTGATCGAGGACAAGCGCATCGACATAGGTAAGCTCAAGAAGGACGAAATGCGTGAGCTCCTGCGGGACATTTTCTCGGACAAGGTTTCCACCACGGTCATCGTCGAAAACAAGCCCACCAAGAACGGCGATCACCCGACGATGAAGCCCCTGAAATTACTGGCAAGGCTTGTGAAGAACAGCAGCCAGCAGGGCGAGATTGTACTCGATACCTTCGGCGGATCCGGTAGCACACTCATTACCTGCGAGCAGCTCGGCAGACGATGTTATACCATGGAGCTTGATCCGAAATATGCTGACGTGATCGTGAAAAGGTATCTGAAATTCACCGAAAAACCGTCTGTTACGCTTGTCAGAAACGGCAAAAAAAGCAGCGTAAGTCTGTTAGATTTTACACCGTAATTATGTGATCTTTCTCTGGATATTCTGTGTTTCTTCTGGCTTAATAGCCTTACCAAAAACAAGGAGGAACACCACAATGACAGAATACGAAATCCACAGCAGCGCGAACTACATGACTGAAGGCGGCACCGAGGAAGGCGAATACTTCAGATCATACCGCTGGGCGAACAGCACGGTGGAGGCTGAAGAGATGATCCGCGCAGAGCTCGAGCGCCACGGCTACTACAACATCACGGTGGATGCCATCGAAGCATAAGGAGGAAAAGGACATGACAGACAAGCAGGTACAGCAGATCAAGGCACAGCTCCCCGAAGGGGAAAAGCTCAACCGGATGTACAGCGCCATCGAAGGCGGGATCAGAGCGATCAGCCGCGACAGGAACGGTAATGAATACCGGTACAGAGTGATCTTCGGCAAGGACGACAGCGTGACCATCGAGCGGATGTAACACGCAGGCAGCGACGCGGGCAGGACGCCCGCGCCTGCTTTTTCGTGTCTTCCTACGCTGTGCAGCTTGGTCGATTATGCACAGTTTATGATCGTTTCCTTCTGTGGTTATTGCCGCTGGCTTTCTGTGAAAATGTCTGGCTTAATTGCCTTACAATACAAAAAGGAGGCTACAAGCCATGACAATCAAATTCAATCTCACCAACACCACCCGCAAGAACATCGCCACTGCCCTCGCGGAGCAGCTCGGCAGTACCGCAAGCTACTGCGGAGCACCCAGCTTCGCATACAACGCAGGGCCCGCCACCATCGGCAAGGACGGGACGGTGACCTTCACCGAGGACACCGACAAGGACACGATCCGCAAGGCACTCGACGCACTCGCGGACGCAGGCTTCGAGTACGAGCGACCCGCAGAGCTCGACGATCCGGAACCGCAGGCGGACGCCACCGGCATGACGATCAGCTACCCGATAGAGATACTCACCGAGGATGGGCTGCGGAATCTGCAGGCGCTGATCGCGTCGAAAAAGACACTCATCTGCAAAGCACTCGGAACCGATGACCTGCCGGTCAGGGTAACGGAGACGCAGGTGGACTTCCCGTGGTTCCGTACCGACCGGAGCCCGAAGACGGCTCATGCCTACGCCACCTTCGTGTGCAAGCTCTGCGAGATGGCAAAGAACCAGCAGCGCGTCACGGCAAAGGAAAAGCCGACAGACAATGACAAATACGCATTTCGGTGCTTCCTCCTCCGGCTGGGCTTCATCGGGGATGAATACAAGGCAGATCGCAAGGTGCTCCTGCAGAACCTGAGCGGCTCGACCGCATTCAGGAACGGCAAGAAAAACTACGCACCCGGCCTCGACCCTATCCCGACACCGGAAAATACGGTGGAGTTCGACGTAGCGGAGGCAAAGCGGCGCCTACAGGATCCGCAGGTGCAGGCGGAGATCCGCGCCATCATAAACGGAGAGGACGGTGAGCAGGCATGATGGGTTTCCCCAGAAAAGAAATCGTTGAAATGCTCCGTGCTCGGTACAAGGCCGGAGCACGTGTAGAACTCCTGCGGATGGAGGACGTTCAGGCTCCGCCCGTCGGGACACAGGGCACGATCATCGGCGTGGACGATATCGGCAGCATCATGGTGAGCTGGGACAACGGCTCCAGCCTGTCTGTGGTATACGGAGCGGATGCCTGCCGTGTGATCGGCAGCGAAGAATAACACGCCTGAATGCGAAAAGCGGTGGAACGTACCACCGTTTTTCTGTCCATTTTCCACGGTTTCAGGGACAAAAGACTGTTGCTTATTACCCGTGGTTTTCTGTTTCTTTCTCTGGATATTCTGTGTTTCTTCTGGCTTAATAGCCTTACCAAAAACAAGGGAGGACACGAAAATGACAATCGAAAAAGCAAACAAGGACTTCGAAACCCTGACAAAGGCAAACGGCTTCAAGGCCACCGGCGAAAAGACCGCGACAGGCTGCGAGATCTACAGCCGCGAATGGAGCCGCAAGGTGCAGGTCGCATGGTACGGCGAGAGCACCGACCGGCTGGAGATCACGACATGGATCAGCTACGGATACCCGATGGTGAGAGTGATCCGCAATGGACGCCCGGAGGACAGGGCACGCGATTACAGCAGCCCGAAAAGAGCGATGAACGCCATCGCGGAGATCGCAAGATGCGCCGGATACGACATGAGCACGGAAGAATAAGTGGCAGAGCACACAGCGCGGGCAGGACGCCCGCGAGTGCTTTTTGCTGTACATTTCTAACATAACATCAGGAATTTTTCTGTTGCTTATTACCCGCCGTTTTTGATTTCTTTCTCTGGATATTCTGTGTTCTTTCTGGCTTAATAGCCTTACCAAAAACAAGGAGGACACGAAAATGACAACATTCAATGACACACTCTGGCGCGAGGGCGAGATCAAGATCGGCAAGAGCAGCTACCGCTACTGCGCAAAGGTCTACGACGAAGGCTCCGAATGGGGCATCAACGAAGGCAGAGTCAGCAAGCTCTGGATCAGCAAGGACGGCAAGACCGTATGCAACTACGACAGAGGCTGGGACATCGAACCGAAAAAGGGCTCCGACGCAGAGAAGGCCATGCAGCAGGTGCTGGAGATGTACAAGGGATAAGCAAGGACGCGGTCACCGGTAAAGCCGGTACCGCTTTTTCTATGTAATTTGATCGGTTTCAGCAGAAAAAATCTGTTACGTTTTACCCGTCGTTTACGGCTTCTTTCTCTGGATATTCTGTGTTTTCTCTGGCTTAATAGCCTTACCAAAAACAAGGGAGGACACCACAATGACAAGATACGAAAAGGACATGCAGGAAGCCCTGAGCGGCAACGCAACGGAGGTACTCAAGAGCCGCAAGGCAGAGCTCGAGCGACTGACCCGGGAAGGAAAAAGCTGCAAGAACAGCTTCCGCAGACAGTGCATCGCACAGGAGGTCGCAAGACTGACTCGCGAGTACAACGCAATCGACGAAATGATCTGAGGGAGGGACGGAGCATGGCACGAAGCTACGAATTCTATGTGACAGCGGGTATCAACGCAGCCATAGAGCAGAACATTCGCTTCGCCCGCGAGGTGTTCAACGCAACGACCAGATACACCGCAGGTGACTGGGGCGATCTGTGCGAAAGCGACAAAGAACTGAACGAGCAGGCGCTGCAGCGCGGCGGGCGCATCCTCGCGGCATACCCCACAAGCCTTGGTCGGATGTACATCATCACCGACGACACCACAGCGGAGAGACTCGTAACAACGGTGCTCTTCGCGGATGAATACTGAGGGAGGTGCAAGCATGGATAGACCCACGATCTACTTCGACCGCAGCGGCCCCAGCGGGAACATCTACGCGATACTGGGCGCGGTCAGTCAGGAGCTGCGAAAGCAGCGCCGGTACACTGAGTTTAACAATCTGCGAGATCGGGTGTTCGAGGCTGAGAGCTACGAGAAAGCCCTGCAGATCATCGGTGAAACGGTCGACCTCGTAGAGATACACAAGTAATAAGCAGCCAGACGGCAGCGGAAACGCTGTCGTTTTTATATTCCAAAGGAGGTGTTTTGTGGCTGAGATTATAGTTCCGGAGAGAAAGCTCATTACAAATCCCTCCCTCGCAGATCGCGCCGTCGCCTTCATCAATGCCCTCAAGCATACTAAGGGTGAGTGGCACGGCCAGCCGTTCAATTTACTGCCGTGGCAGGAAACGATTATCCGCGATGTATTCGGCACGGTCAAGGAAAACGGGTACAGGCAGTATAACACTGCATACATCGAAATACCAAAAAAGCAAGGAAAGAGCGAACTCGCTGCGGCGGTCGCTCTTTATTTGTTGGCAGGTGACGGCGAATGGGGCGCAGAGGTTTACGGCTGTGCTGCCGACCGACAGCAGGCGTCCATCGTGTTTGATGTCGCCTGCCAGATGGTCGAGCAATGCCCCGCACTCAAAAAGAGGATCAAGCCGGTGCTTTCCCAAAAGTGGCTCGTGTACACACCCCTGAACAGTTTCTATCAGGTGTTGTCGGCGGAGAGTTTTACCAAGCACGGTCTAAACGTCCACGGCGTCGTGTTCGATGAATTGCATGCGCAGCCGGATCGACGACTGTATGATGTTATGACCCACGGCAGCGGTGACGCCCGCAAGCAGCCGCTTTTCTTTTTGATCACGACCGCAGGCACGGATCGCAACAGCATATGTTGGGAGATACATTCAAAAGCCAAGGACATCCTCGAAGGACGTAAATTCGATCCTACATTTTATCCTGTCGTATATGGCATAAACGATGACGATGACTGGGCAGATGAAGCCAACTGGTACAAGGCAAACCCGTCATTGGACGTAACCGTGGATGTTGAAAAGCTTCGAGCAGCGTATAACAGCGCAAAAGACAACCCCGCCGAAGAAAACCTCTTCCGTCAGCTGCGCCTGAACCAGTGGGTAAAACAGTCGGTACGCTGGATGCCGATGGATGCATGGGACAAATGCGATGCCCCGGTAGATCCGGACGCTCTGAGAGGCCGCGAATGCTACGCTGGTCTTGATCTTTCGTCCAGTACGGATATTACGGCATTCGTGCTGGTGTTCCCACCGGACGATCCGGAAGGACGCTATACCATCCTGCCGTACTTTTGGGTGCCGGAAGATACACTGGAGCTTCGCGTCCGGCGCGATCACGTCCCCTACGATGTGTGGAAAAAGCAAGGCAGCATCCTGACCACCGAGGGCAACGTGATCCATTACAATTTCATTGAGAGCTTCATCGAAGAACTCGGTCAGAAATACAACATCAAAGAGATTGCCTATGACCGCTGGGGAGCCGTGCAGATGAGTCAGAACCTCGACGATGACGGTTTTACCATCGTGCCCTTCGGCCAAGGCTTCAAAGACATGTCCCCACCCAGCAAAGAGTTCATGAAGCTCGTGTTGGAGGGACGGATCGCTCACGGTGGTAACGCCCCGCTCCGCTGGATGGTGGACAACATCTTTATCCGCACTGACCCGGCAGGTAACATCAAGCCGGACAAAGAAAAAAGCACTGAGCGTATCGACGGAGCCGTGGCGACGATCATGGCGCTGGACAGAGCAATCCGACACCAAAGCACCGGTTCCTCTGTGTACGATCAGAGGGGCCTTCTTTTTATCTAAACATCAAATATCGAAGGAGAGAAACAAATGAGCATCTTGTCAGGTCTTTTCCATTCACGTGATAAACCCCAGAACCGGACAGCAGGCAGCGCCTATGCCTTCTTCATGGGAGGCAGCACCGCAGGCAAAGCGGTCAATGAGCGATCTGCCATGCAGATGACGGCAGTTTATTCCTGTGTGCGTATTCTGGCGGAGGCCATCGCTGGGCTTCCGCTACATTTATATATGTACACAGAGGAAGGCAGCAAGGCCAAAGCGGTCGACCATCCGCTGTACCGGCTCCTGCATGATGAACCAAACCCCGAAATGAGCAGCTTTGTATTCAGGGAAACCCTTATGACGCACTTGCTCCTGTGGGGCAACGCTTTCGCACAGATCATCCGCAACGGCAGAGGTGAGGTCGTGGCCCTGTACCCGCTTATGCCGAACAAGATGACCGTGGACAGGGACAGCACTGGCAAGCTGCTTTACAAATACCAGCGATCCAATGACGAAGCCCCCACGATGGAGGGCTCGACAGTGATCCTGCAGTCAGCAGATGTCCTGCACATCCCCGGCCTCGGCTTTGACGGGCTCGTCGGTTACAGCCCGATAGCAATGGCGAAAAACGCCATCGGCCTTGCCATCGCCACCGAGGAATACGGAGCCAAGCTGTTTGCCAATGGTGCTGCCCCCAGCGGCGTCCTCGAACACCCCGGCACCGTGAAGGATCCCAGCCGGGTGCGCGATGCATGGCAAAGCCAGTTCGGCGGCAGCAGCAACGCCGGGAAGATCGCCGTGCTCGAAGAGGGCATGAAATATACCCCCATCAGTATTTCACCGGAGCAGGCGCAGTTTTTGGAAACACGAAAATTCCAGATCAACGAAATAGCGAGGATTTTCCGCGTACCACCTCACATGGTTGGCGATTTGGAAAAGTCCTCGTTTTCTAACATCGAGCAACAGAGCTTGGAGTTCGTCAAGTACACCCTCGACCCGTGGGTAGTCCGCTGGGAGCAAAGTATCGCTCGATCTCTCCTGACACCCGAAGAGAAAAAAACGTACTTTGCCAAGTTCAATGTTGACGGATTATTGAGGGGCGACTACCAGAGCCGCATGCAGGGCTATGCCATCGGCAGACAGAATGGCTGGATGAGCGCCAACGATATCCGCGAGCTCGAAAATCTTGATAAGATCCCCGCCGAAGAAGGCGGCGACCTGTATCTCATAAACGGCAATATGCTCCCGCTCCAGCATGCCGGGGCTTTTGCAGATATCCCTGATTATGAAGAAAAGGAGGAAAACCCTGACGATGAACAAACCCAAGACGAAGAAGTTCTGGAACTGGCGCAATCTGGTACAGAACGAAAACGAAGCCGAACCGGCAGAACGGGTACTTGAGATTTATGGCACGATTGCCGAAGACTCGTGGTTTGACGATGACGTCACCCCTGAAGAGTTCCGCTCGGAGCTGTTTGCAGGAACCGGCGATGTGGTCATCTGGATCAATTCGCCCGGTGGCGACTGCATCGCTGCAAGCCAGATCTACGCCATGCTGATGGATTATCCCGGCAACGTCACCGTGAAGATCGACGGTATCGCGGCCTCGGCGGCAAGTGTGATTGCCATGGCTGGCACGAAGGTGCTGATGGCACCGACAGCGCTGATGATGATCCATAACCCGGCGACCGGAGCCTTCGGTGATCACACCGATATGCAGAAGGCAATCGAGATGCTGGACGAAGTAAAGGAAAGTATCATTAACGCCTACGAGCTTCGCACCAGCCTGTCCAGAACCCAGCTTTCCCACATGATGGACAGTGAAACGTGGATGAATGCCAAAAAGGCCATGGAGCTCGGCTTTGCCGATGCGTTTCTGGAGAACGTAAAGCGGCAGCAGCCGGAGAATGTGGAACCCTATGAATTCTCCACCAAGACCGTGGAAGAGACGGTCATCAACAAAATCATGGCCAAGGTCAGGAAGACCGAAGCCGAAAAACCGAAGGGCCGATCCGTGGATGCACTCATGGAGCGGCTCATTCTTTTGAACAACTAATTTTTTAGGAGGATTTATTATGACTATCAACGAACTTCGCATGAAACGTGCCAAGGCTCTGGAAGCGGCAAAGGCTTTTCTGGAGTCTCGCAGACAGAACGACGGCACCCTGACCGTCGAGGATGATGCCACCTACACCGGCATGGAGAACGACATCACCAAACTCGGCAACGAGATCGCCCGCATGGAGCGCCTCGAAGCAATGGATGCTGTACTCAATCTCCCCACCACCAAGCCCCTGACCGAGAAGCCCGAAGCTGCTAAGAAGGATGAAAAGACCGGTCGCGCCTCCGATGCCTATAAGAAAGCATTCTGGGCACAGGCACGTTCCCGTGACGGTGTTGCCCCCGAACTCCGCAACGACCTGCAGATCGGCACCGACAGTGAGGGCGGTTACCTCGTTCCTGATGAGTTCGAGCATACCCTCGTACAGGCTTTGAACGAAGAGAACATCATTCGTAACCATGCCCGCGTGATCACCACCTCCAACGGTCTGCACAAGATCCCCATCGTCGCCGCCCACGGCAGCGCCGCATGGATGGAAGAAGAGGACGCTTACACCGCAAGTGATGAGACCTTCGGTCAGGTCAACCTCGATGCCCACAAGGTCGGCACACTGATTAAGGTCTCCGAAGAGCTTCTGCAGGATAGCGCGTTCGACCTCGAAGCCTATATGAACGAGGAATTCACCCGCCGCATCGGTGACAAGGAAGAGGACGCTTACCTGAACGGTGATGGTTCCCACAAGCCCACCGGCATCTTCAATGGCACCGGTGGTGCGCAGGTCGGCGTGACTGCCGCAAGCACCACTGCGATCACTGCCGATGAGGTCATCGACCTGTTCTACTCCCTCAAGGCCCCTTACCGCAAGAACGCCATCTGGATTCTGAACGATGCGACCGTCAAGGCCATCCGCAAGCTCAAGAACGGCGCTGGCGACTACCTGTGGCAGCCTGCGCTGAAGGACGGCGACGTGCCCACCATCCTTGGCCGCCCCTACTTCACCTCGCAGTTTGCTCCCACCATCGAAGCCGGGGCCAAGGTCATGGCCTTCGGTGACTTCTCCTATTACTGGATCGGTGACCGTCAGGGCATCTCCTTCAAGCGCCTGAATGAGCTGTACGCCGGTAACGGTCAGGTCGGCTTCCTCGCTTCCAAGCGCCTCGATGGCAAACTGGTTCTTCCCGAAGCCATCAAGGTGCTGCAGATGAAGGCATAAACTCAGGGCTCCGGTGTAATCGCCGGAGCTCATTCACAGGAGAGAATAGAATGATACTAACCCTCGAAGAAACAAAGAAATACCTCCGTGTGGATTTCGACGACGATAATGAACTGATCGAGTCTTTCATCATGACCGGCGAAAAACTGGTGGCCGATGTGTTGCGGGTGGAGCCGGAGACCTTTGAGCAAAGCGTGACCGAACAGACCCGGCTGGCAGCCCTCTATGCTGTGGCCTATCTGTACGAACACCGGGAAGAAGCAGATCACCACGCGCTGGTGATGTCACTCCGGTACCTGCTCTTCGGAGAACGGCAGGTGGGCTTCTAATGAACATCGCGCTTCTGAACACCCGAATCACAATCCAGCAGCAGACAACCACGGTCGATACCATTGGCAACCATATAAATACATGGCAGGATTACTACACCTGCGCTGCCACCGTAAGTGGCGAAACAAATGGTGAAGCCGAGAAAGCAGCAACCACCGTGGATGACACCAACGCCTGCTTTACGATCAGGTACTGTGCGCTGGTATCCGCTATCACGAACACGAACTTCCGCGTTGACTTCGACGGGCAGCTTTATGACATCCTCTCCGTAGATCACCAGAACTACAAGCGCAAGAGCATAAAGCTCCACTGCCGGAAAGCGAGGCGCTGACGATGGGAAATACATCTGTTGGTAACCTCGCTGCCGAAGTCATGAAGCAGCTGGAGGACTATGCCAAGGTAACAACGGAGGGCATGAAAAAGGCCGTCAACAATGCAGGTAAAACCGTCCGCAAGGAAATACAGGCCGGAGCTCCCGCACGAACCGGAGCCTACAAAAAGAGCTGGAAGGTCAAGAAAACCGACGAAAGCTCCAATAAGCTGGAGGTCACCGTCCATTCCAGCAAGCCCGGCCTGCCGCATCTTTTGGAACACGGCCATGCCAAGCGCAACGGTGGCAGGACGGCAGCACAACCGCATATCGCGCCTGCCGAAGAGCTCGGCATTGAGCAGCTGGAGCAGGACATAGAGAGGATGATACGGAATGGATGAGCTTTTGCAGATCATGCAGGAACTGTCCCTGCCGTTTGCCTACGACCACTTTGCCGAGGGCGAATCCCCGGAACCACCCTTCGTGGTATACCTCATCCCCGGTAACAACAACTTTGCCGCAGACGGCATCGCATACTACAAAATAAACGAAGTGCATATTGAGCTGTACACGGATAAAAAAGACCCGCAGCTCGAAGCACAAGTGGAAGCCGTGCTGGATCAGCATGGCATTTTTTATGACAAGACAGAGACGTGGATAGAGTCGGAAAAGCTCTACGAAATTCTGTTTATTTTCGACATGGAGGCATAAAAACATGGGTAACAAAATCAAGTACAACCTGAAAAATGTGCATGCCGCCGTGCTGACGGAGACTACAACCAGCAACGGCGTCACGTACTCCTATGACACACCGGAGCCCATCCCCGGCGCGGTCAGTCTTTCCCTTGACGCGGAAGGAGAATCAAGCCCCTTCTACGCGGACGGCGTGGTGTATTTCAGATCGGCCACAAACAACGGCTATTCCGGTGAGCTGGAGCTGGCCCTAATTCCTGAGTGGTTCCGTACAGATATTCTGCAGGAAACGTTGGACAACAAAGGCGTCCTTCTGGAACGCAGCGATGTTGCAGAATCCGTGAAATTCGCACTTCTGTTTGAATTTGACGGTGATGTAAAGGCAATTCGCCATGTGCTGTACTGTTGCAGCGCGGCCCGACCGTCCATCGAATCTGAGACCAAAGAAGACACCATCCAGCCCGGCACTGAGAAGCTGTCCATCACAGCGGATCCTCGTAGCGATGGTCTTGTAAAGGCCAGAACCGGCGACACCACTGACAGCGCCACCTACAACGGCTGGTACAGCGCGGTCTATTCCAGCTCCGGTAGCACCGATAACGGAGGCAGCAGCTCATGATTATTAAAGAAATCGAGATCAGCGGCGTAAAGGTAGCCTTCAAGTCATCTGCCGCTGTGCCCCGCCTGTACAGGGCAAAATTCCAGCGTGACGTGTTTAAGGACTTTGCCAAGCTGGAGAAAGCATTCAAGAACAAGACTGAAGATGGTGAGAATATCCCCATCGAGGATTTAGAGCTGTTTGAAAACCTTGCCTACATCATGGCCTTGGCCGCTGACAGCACCGTCCCCACGGACATCGACGAATGGCTGGATCAGTTCGACATGTTTTCTATCTACGAGGTGCTCCCGGAAATCATCGAACTGTGGGGCACCAACATGCAGACGGATGTAACCGTTAAAAAAAACAAAATCTCAGCACCCGTGAAATGACCACGGCGCTGTTCCTCCTGCGGGCAGTCGAGCTGGGTATCAGCATCGGAGACCTTGACCTGCTCACCATCGGGCTCGTTCTCGATATGTGGAGCGAAAAGGCAAACGATAACGTGACCTATAGCAAGGTCGCCACGCAGGAGGATTTCGACCGCTTCTAAGGGAGGTGAACAGTGATGGCAAGTAGAATAAAGGGTATTACCGTAGAGATCGGTGGCGATACCACTGGTCTCGAAAAAGCCTTAAAGGGTGTCAATAGTTCCATAAAAACGACGCAGTCAGCATTGAAGGACGTGGAGCGCCTTTTGAAGCTCGACCCTACGAACACTGAGCTGTTGACCCAGAAGCAAAAGCTCCTGAAGGACGCCATCGCCTCCACCAGTGAAAAGATGGAGACCCTGAAGGAAGCACAAAAGCAGGCAAAAGAGCAGCTGGAACGCGGTGAGCTCGGACAGGACAAATATGATGCCCTCCAACGAGAAATTGTCGAAACCGAGCAAGAGCTCAAGCGCCTGCAGGAACAGGCAGCGACCACCAGCGTGACGTTGGAAAAGATCGCGGCAGCCGGGGATAAGTTTGAAAAGGCCGGAGATAGCATTACAAATGCAGGAAAGCAAATCTCCGTAGCCTCGGCAGCAGTTACCGGCCTCGGCGTAGCTGCCGTAAAGACAGCTGCAGACTTTGATAGCGCCATGGCCAATGTAGCTGCAATCTCCGGTGCAACCGGAGACGACCTGCAGGCCCTGCGGGACAAGGCCCGCGAGATGGGCGAAAAGACCAAGTTCAGCGCATCCGAAGCAGCGGACGCCATGTCGTACATGGCGATGGCAGGCTGGAAGACCGGAGACATGCTCTCCGGCATTGAGGGCATCATGAACCTTGCAGCAGCATCCGGTGAAGACCTCGCCACGACATCGGACATCGTCACGGACGCCCTGACGGCATTCGGTCTGACGGCGGAAGACTCTGCGCATTTCGCAGACATCCTCGCTGCAGCGTCCAGCAACGCAAACACCAATGTCAGCATGATGGGCGAGACATTCAAATACTGCGCGCCTGTCGCAGGAGCCCTCGGCTATTCCGCAGAGGATGTTGCCGAGGCTATTGGCCTCATGGGTAATGCCGGTATCAAGAGCACCCAAGCCGGTACAGCCCTCCGAACCATGATGACTAAGTTGCAAGGAGAACTGAAGCTATCCGGTGAAGCTCTCGGTGAGGTCACGATCCAAACGGCAAATGCAGATGGCAGTATGCGCGAGCTTTCAGATATTCTGGCAGACTGCAGAACTGCCTTTTCGAAGATGTCTGAATCTGAGGCAGCAGCGGCAGCGGAAACGCTCGTTGGCAAGAACGCCATGAGTGGCTTCCTTGCCCTCATGAACTCGGCACCCGGAGACATTGACAAGTTGCGCAACGCCATCGAGAACTGTGACGGATCTGCTGAAGACATGGCAGCTATCATGCAGGATAACCTGAACGGACAGCTCACGATCCTCAAAAGCCAGCTGGAAGAGCTGGCCATTTCTTTTGGCGAAATGCTGATGCCCGTAATCCGCAAGGTCGTCACCGCTGTGCAGGGATTTGTAGATAAGCTGAACAACATGGATGAAGCGCAACGGAAAACCATCATAACCATCGGACTGGTGATCGCAGCCCTCGGCCCCTTCCTCGTAATCCTTGGTACGGTAATATCCACCGTGGGTAAGAGCATGAAGGCTTACGCGAGCGCTGCAAAGGGCATCAAGAAACTGATGGTAGCCGTGAAGAGCGGCACCGGCATCTTCGGAAAGTTGGGTACAGCCCTCGGCGGGATCAGCGCACCGGTACTGGCTATCGTCGCCGTTATCGCCGTACTGGTTGCAGCTTTCACTCACCTGTGGAAAACAAACGACGGTTTCCGCGAGAACATCATTGCCACATGGACACAGATCAAAGAGACGGTCAGCAACTTCTGCCAAGGCATCGTTGACCGGCTGAACTCTCTTGGCTTCGAGTTCAGCAGCATCACCGAAGTGCTGAAAGCAGTGTGGGACGGTTTTTGCAATCTGCTGGGCCCTGTGTTTGAAGGCGCATTCAGGTTTATATCAGACACGCTTTCGACGGTACTGGACGTAATCCTGAATACCGTGGACTTCTTTATTGCCGTTTTTAGCGGCGACTGGGAAGGTGCGTGGGAAGCCGTAAAGAACATTTTTAGCAGCATCTGGAACGGACTCGTCTCATGGTTTACGAACATCCTCGAAACCATCAAGGGCGTGCTGGATGTGGCCCTCGGCTGGATCGGAACCAGCTGGGAGCAGGTGTGGACAAACGTGAAAAACTTCTTCACCAACATCTGGAACGGCATCAAGGACTTCATATCCAGCACCATCAACAGCATTTCGACCACGATCTCTAATGTAATAACCGGCATAAAGACCACGGTCAACAACGTGTTTTCCGCAATAAAAACCACGATTAGCAACATTTTCAACGGCATTAAGGACACCGCGACAAGCGTATGGAACGCCATCAAGACGGCGATCACGACACCCATCGAGAATGCCAAGGAGAAAGTGAGAGAGGCCATCAATGCAATAAAGGGCTTTTTCTCCGGTCTGAAGCTGGAGCTACCCCACATTAAGCTGCCACATTTCAGCATTTCCGGTTCCTTCTCGTTGAGCCCGCCTAGCGTACCACACATCAACATCGACTGGTATAAGTCCGGTGGCATCATGACTGGCCCGACGATCTTCGGCATGAACGGCAGCAGCCTTATGGCCGGAGGCGAGGCAGGCAAAGAAGCCATCCTCCCGCTGACAGAGTTTTACTCGAAGTTGGAGAGCATCCTCACCAGTCGACTAAACACCGGAACCATGGAGAGATACCTCGCGGTTATAGCAGCCAACAGCGGCAAAGGCATCTACCTTGACGACGGTACCCTTGTCGGACACCTGCTGCCTGCCATCGACAGCGGGCTGGCCAACTACAGCATACGCGCAAGGAGGGGTAACCGATGAGTATTTTCCTTGGAGCTACCATCAACGACGAGCACACCCTCCGGGACTGGAAAGCAGCCATCACAAACGCCGACGTTATTTCCGTACCGGAAGCGAATACCGTCATACTAGAAGTGCCCGGAAGGAACGGAAATCTCGATCTTTCCGAAGCCCTGACAGGCGACGTCACCTACCGGAACCGCGAGATAAAGCTGGAGCTGGCAAGCAGCGTCAACCTCCAGACGTGGTACCAAAAGTGTCTTCACATTTTCAATACCTACCACGGCAAGACCGTAACCATCATCTTCGACGATGACAGCACACATTACTACACCGGCAGAGCTTCCGTTTCTGACCCCCAACGGGTACGCAACGGAGGGGGCTTTATATTCACCGTAAACGCGGATCCTTTCAGATATTCCATCACGGAGAAGATCGTGACAGCAGCGGTATCATCATCTGTATCATCAGCGACGAAGACGATCACAAATAGCGGCCGCATGCCGGTGTGTCCGACGATCACAGCGTCAGAAGCCTGCCAGATGGTGACCGGTGGGATCACGTATTCGCTCCTGCAGGGAACGCAGACGATCCCGGCCTTCATCCTGCCGGAGGGTGACACTACTGTGCAGCTTACGATTACCGGAGGCGGCACCGTGAGCTTTACGTTCAGGGAGGGCTGGCTATGATCCAGATGTTTTGCGACGGCGTCCTCCTGTACGATCCCCGCAGCGCGGACTACATCGTAGCGGAACCGAAGTGCGAGCTGGAGGTAAACAAGACCGGCAATCTCACGTTTAGGATTGCACCGACGCACCCGCTCTACGGACAAATCCAGAAACTGAAATCCGAGATTGCGGTGTATCAGGACAACGAGCGCCTCGGCGCTTTCCGCGTACTGAACGTAGAGCAGGACTTCAATAATATAAAAACGGTCACCTGCGAGGGCGAGCTGGCCTACCTCCTCGACAGCGTACAGCGGGCAGCCGAATACCACGATGTGACCGTGGCGGAGTATTTCGCCATCGTCGTCGCAAACCACAACGCGGACGTGGACAGCAGCAAGCAATTCACAGTCGGGGCCGTGACGGTCACCGACCCGAATGACAGCTTGTACCGGATCCACAGCTACGAAAATACGTGGGAGTGCATAGAAGACAAGCTCCTCGACCGGCTCGGCGGGTACATCCGTATCCGCATGAGCGGCAGCACCCGCCTGATCGACTACGTTACCAGCTACGGAAACGTGAACCCGCAGATCATCCGTTTTGGAGAAAACATCCTCGACCTCGTGCGCGAGGTGCGCGGGGAGAACGTGGCAACAGTGCTGGTGCCGCTGGGAGCAGCCGACGAAGAGACCGGCGAAAAGCTTACGGTCAAATCTGTAAACGACGGGCTGGACTACATCGAGGATGCCGAGGCCATTGAGACCTACGGCAGGATCGTGAAGACGGTCGAGTATGATGACGTGACCGTGGCCTCAAATCTGCTGACAAAGGGCTACGCGGAGCTGGCTAAAATGAGCAAGCCCACCATCACCCTCACCATGACGGCAGTCGACCTGCATCTGGTGGACGTGAACATCGAGCGGATCAAGATCGGAGACAGCATCCGGGTACTCTCGGAGCCCCATGGGATTGACGAATACATGATCGTCCAAAAGCTGCAGTTGGACTTCCAGCACCCGGAGAATTCTGTGGTAACCCTCGGAGCCGTGAAACAGACGCTGGACGGCAACGTCGGCAAGCGCAAGAGCGAACCGCTGGATGCTATTATTGCACAACAGGCGGCCATGCAGCAGACAATCAGTTCTGTGCAGACGACGGTGCAGGAATGCTATTCGGAGATCAGCAAGACCGCAGAGGAAATCCGAACCGAGGTCAGTGAGAGCTACCTTGCCAAGACCGAGCTGGAGACAATCCAGAGGGATTTCCAAACCAGCATAACGCAGAGCGCCAGCGAAATCCGTATGGACTTCACGACGATCACAAATGAGATTACGAACAACGTAGCTGCGAACCAGCAACTGTTGGAAGAGTACATTCGGTTTCGTGGAGCCCTCATTGAGCTGGGTAAAATCGGCAACGCATTTACAGCGGAATTGTCGAATGAGAAGCTGTCCTTCAAGGAAAACGGTCAGGAGATCGCTTTCATATCCAATCAGGCGCTGGTCATCACCAACGCGGAGATCCGCAACAGGATTTCCCTCGGTACCGCCGAGCGTGGCTGGTTTGACTTTATCCCCAGAACCACCGGAAACCTATCTATCCAGTGGAGAGACCCCGTAACATAAGGAAGTGAGAATACATGGCAACTGGCAATAGAGGTACAATATCCGTCACCGGCACCAAGCAGATGAGTGCCATCCTGTACTGGTCGGAGACATACGATGTGTCCAGCAACACCCACGTTGTCAGCATTGACAACATAACATTTAAGTCCAGCAACTGGTACGGCTTTACGTACTATTTGTCAGGAAGCGTCACCATAGATGGCACAACTGTGTTCTCCTGCACATCGAGTTCTGGCTCGCACAACGTCACTATCCATTCGCAGAATACCGAGTACGGTATCAGTGCAGCGTCAGGATCGGCGCCCCCGTGGACAAGTGGCAGTATAACCGGCAGTACGGACGGATCAAAATCTGTCACGATAGCTTTCAATTTCAGCGGGTACTCGATAGACGGTCGAGGCGCAAATGGCTTCAACACGACAAATCAGGCAACCGTTGCACTGTACACGATACCGAGAAAATCCTCCTGCAGCATGGCTGCGACAAATCTCGGCAGCGCAGGCACGATCAGCATAAGCCGCGCATCCAGCAGTTTTACCCACACACTGACGTACACTTTCGGCAGCGCAACCGGAACAATTGCCACGAAGACCAGCAGCACATCCGTGAGCTGGACACCAGCCCTGACGCTTGCAAACCAAATCCCAAACAGCACCAGCGGTAAAGTGACTATCACCTGCAGTACGTACAGTGGAAACACCCTGATCGGCAGCACGACTGGCACGGCAACTCTTTCGGTGCCGAGCTCCGTGGTACCGACGCTGACCTCGCTGACGGCCACAAGAGTGGACGGAACCGTGCCCTCCTCGTGGGGCATCTACGTGCAGAACAAATCCAAAGTAACGCTGACGATTAACGGAGCCGCAGGTAGCAGAGGATCTACAATCAGTGCATACAGCATTACCGGTGGAGGATATTCCGGTACATCCAGCAGCTTGACAACCGGTCTGCTGACCACATCCGGTACAATATCATTCACCGCAAAAGTGAAAGACAGCAGAGGTCGCTGGTCAGCGGAAAAGACGGTGTCCATTTCCGTCGTAGCATATTCGCCCCCGACCTTCACCAACTACCTGACGCAGCGATGCAACAGCAGCGGGACGGTAACGACTAACGGCACCTATGGCCGAGGGCTAATCAATTTCACCTACGCAAGCTGCAGCGCAAAGAACACTATCACCACGGCTGTAGCGTATAAGCGGAGCACCGAATCCAGCTACACGACAACCAGCGTGACGTTCTCCTCTGGGACGGCCTTCATCTTTGGCGGAGGAAACCTGTCTACGGATTATTCTTACGACATACGCTATACGCTGACTGATGCCTTCGGCAGCATTATCGTCGTGGACAGCTTATCCACGGCCAGCGTCCTTATGGATTTCAAAGCCGGAGGAACTGGCATCGGCGTGGGGAAAGTAGCCGAGACGGATAACCTCTTTGATGTAGGCATGAACGCAAAATTCCGTGGCACGGTCTCCGGCAAAGTGGCCTCCCTTGACGGGTACGACAGCGTTATCGCTTCCGATTTCAATGACTATAAAGAAGTGGGAATATACATCGTCAGTAGCGATGAGGAGATGCAGAACATTGCAAACCGGCCCTGCGATAATGCTGGCACTCTCTACGTGAAGAACTCGTTCAACGATGGAAAGAGCACCACCAGCACGTGGGTGTATCGCTTGCAGATATACATCCCGCACACCGGCAGCGACATCTTTTTGCGGAAGCTGACCGTAGAATCCACGGCAGGCTCATGGACATACGGAGAATGGAATGACATAGGCAAAAACATGTCTGTCGATCATGCCACCAGTGCCGACAGTGCCACTCAAGCAACCAAAGACGGAAGCGGAAACACAATCTCGTCCACATATTTGAAGCGGTCCGGCGGCACGGTAACAGGAACATTGACACTATCAAAGACAACCGATGCATCCGGTACGGCAAACAATAGCCCCGCGCTGATAGTCGGAGGTGCGGCTACAGCAGCACACATTGAGATGGATGCCAATGAGATCATGGCAAAAGCGTCTGCTACTACCACCACATCACTATACCTCAACAACGAAGGCGGCACCGTAAATATTAACGGCTACAACACCTTCTGGACGACCTGCATCGGCTACGGCAGTATGTCGCAAAACGGCACCTTGTCCGGGACGGTACCGGCAGACACGAGGCTGTTTGTTATTGCCTTGTACGATGACTCGTATTCTGCATGGTACACAATGGCAGTTCCTAAGAACAGTTTTACAAGCGGCTCAACGCTGCACCTCAAAGCAACGAGCGACTATTACACATTCAGGATCAACATGAGCGGCAATACTGCGACGCTCACCAAAGTTGGAGCGGGCACCAAGACCGTGTACTTTATCGGGATTAGATAGGAGATGCAGTATGAAAGTAACTATAGATGAAAACGGCTACGTTATTGACTGGGCCCTTGCCGGAGACAACGGAGGCATCGATGTGCCGGAACCGGACGATCTCGAGGAGTTTATTTTTTGCCCGACCGGGTACAAGGTCGTGGATGGCCTCCTCCAAAAGGACGACACGAGAGACCGGGCCCAGCGCATTGAAAAACAAAAGGAAGCTCTTCGGCAGCAGCGCGAGACCGAATGCTTCCCGGTCATTAACAGAGGCTGGATGTGGTACTCCAGCCTTAATCATTTACAGTGGATCGAGCTGAAAAAGTGGTATTTGGGATGGCTGAACGTTACAGAGACACTGTGCGCCCCGGAACGCCCCTCATGGATGGATAACATAGACACATCTGCCATACCGGATCGCCCGATATGGTTATAGCGAGGTGATGAAACATGTGGCGCGGAACCACACCAATGCATATTTTCACCCTCCCAGTAGGGGTGAAATTGACAGATTTCTCAGCCGTTTTTATTACTTATTCTCAAAATGGAGAAACCATTTTGGAGAAAACGGAGGCTGATCTCACGCCAACAGAGACCGGATTCACAGTCACCCTTACACAGGCGGATACACTTCTATTCACGCAGGGGCCTGTAAAAATCCAGTTGCGCGCTAAAAAGCCAACCGGAGAGGCCGTCGCTTCAGACATCATATCTTCGACGGCAAAAGAGGTTTTGAAGGATGGAGAGATATGAGAATTCGAGTCACATTTTCCGAAATGCCAGACCGTTTTGCACTTGGGCTAAATGAGCAGGAAAGCTTCGCTCTAAAATTTGATGAGGGAATGCTATGCCACTGTGTGCCCTATGAGGGAAGTTACGACATTAGGCCGGGTCTGTTGGCGCAAACGCTCCCCACAAACGACAGGCATTTGCACGAAGATATTCTTGTACGTGCAATTCCGTATACGGAGGTCAGCAATATTCAGCATGGCCTCACAGCAATAATAGGAGGAAATTAAAATGGAAGACGCCACCAAAGCATCGACGATGGATTCGGGTAGAACGACAACCACCTACATCAACAAGGTTATTTATGGCACCGAGGTTTTGATCGATCTCACCGGAGATACCGTAGTTGCCGACAAGCTCATGTCAGGATACGTAGCCCACGATAAAAGTGGAGCACCTATCACTGGTACCTGCGATTTCGATGTAAACACACAGGATGCTACAGCGACAGCAGCAGAACTTCTTTCCGGAAAGACAGCCTATGTACGAGGTACAAAGATTACCGGTACGATGCCGAACAAAGGAGCGGTCAACGGTGAGATCGATTCTGTCGACGAGAATTACACAATCCCGATGGGTTTTCACGACGGATCAGGAAAAGTAAACATCTCAGCAGCGGAAAAGGCGAAAATCGTTGCGGGGAACATCAAGTCCGGTATTGAGATACTGGGAGTTACCGGCACTTATTCCGGCGAATCCATCACTGCACAGAGCAAGACAGCGGTTCCGTCTCTCTCAACACAGACGATTCAGCCTGACACCGGCTATGACTATCTGTCAGCTGTGACGATTAGTCCTATACCGTATACCGAGACAGAAAACAGTGCAGGCGGATTAACTGCCACAATAGGATAAGGACTATGGCAATAAACAAAGTGGTATATGGGACGACAGTGCTCGTGGATCTGACAAATGACACGGTGAGACCGGAATCAATGCTGCTGGGTACGCGAGCCCACGCTTGTAACGGCGACATGATTGAAGGCACTCTGAACAGGAGCCAAACCGGGATCCTTGTTCAGATCGAAGGTGTAACACCAGCGTACATAAGCGCGAAGTCAGTTACCATTGATCTGAGCGAATTTACATCGATATATCAACAGATCACGGGCGAACAGATCATTGTTGAATTCACGCATCTCGACCTGTATGCGCCCGGACTAATTCTCGGCGGCAGCATAGATACCGACATTACGCTTTCGTATGAGGCAAGCACCGGAATCATTACCCTCAGTACAACAGAGAGCATTTTTCAGAGTTCGAACAAGTGCGTGGCTAATGTATATATAACGGAACAGGTCCCAAGCATCATTAAGCCGGAGCAGACGAAATCGACTTCTCCAAGCACCGATCAAATCACAATCAACCCGGATTCCGGGTATACATTGTCCAGCGTTACCGTAGAGCCTATAACAGGCACATTGCTATCTTCGCTGAATACGGATTTCCGCGCGGACAATATCCGGAAAGACATTGACCTGTTTGGTATCACCGGAACGCTCGACCCCAGCGGCGGTAGCTTTAACCCGTATCCGTGGAAGGATATCGAAGTAGGAACGATCACGCCTTCGTCAAATACAACCACCCTTTATATCAATGAAAGTAAAGGGACTCCGCTAGCTCTGGTAATATCCCTCGCTGATATGAACGGCATATCCCAATCGAACAATGCAATATATAACGCGAGCTTCTCAACGAGCAATGTAAAGGCAAATCCCGCTCACATCGTTGTATATCAAGGCGCATTAAGCGTAGGCACAAGTACAAGTTACCCCACCTATAGTAATGGGGCATTCAATTTGAACAAGCAGCTCAAAGCTGGTTGGACATACAACTATATGGTTGCATATGGCTGATAAATAGAAGGGAGAAAGATAATGAAAGAATTTTGGAACAGCGTCCAGTTCGTGTTTGCCGCCATCGGCGGATGGCTCGGCTGGTTCCTCGGAGGCTGCGATGGTCTCCTGTACACTCTAATCGCCTTTGTGGTGATCGACTACATCACCGGCGTCATGTGCGCCATCACCGACCACACCCTTTCCTCAGCAGTGGGATTCAAAGGCATAGCCCGGAAAATTCTCATTTTTCTGATGGTGGGCATGGCAAATATCCTTGACGTTAACGTCATCGGCACCGGCAGCGTCCTTCGGACAGCTGCTATTTTCTTTTACCTGAGTAACGAAGGCGTAAGCATGCTGGAGAACGCAGCGCATCTTGGACTGCCGGTACCCGGCGCAATCAAAGAAGTACTGGAGCAGCTCCATGAGAGAGCAGAACACGGAGGCGATGATAACGATGAGTAAAGCAAGTGAGATCGTAGCCATTGCGCTGGCCCAGATTGGCTATAAAGAAAAAGCCAGCAACAAAAACCTTGACGATCCTGCTGCCAATGCAGGCTCCGCCAACTGGACAAAGTATGCTCGCGACCTTGCGTCTGCGGGCTATTATAATGGCAACAAAAATGGCTTCGCGTGGTGCGACGTCTTTGTCGACTGGTGCTTTTTCAAGGCATACGGCAAGGACGAAGGCCAGCGCATCCAGTGTCAGACCGGCCCCTACGGTGCAGGCTGCACCTACAGCATGCAGTACTACCAACAGCAGGGTCGCTGTGACAAGAACCCCAAGGTGGGCGATCAGATCTTTTTCCGCTATAGCGGCAGCAGCGGAGCCGACCACACCGGCATCGTCGTGGAGGTCACCTCCAGTCAGATCGTGACGGTCGAAGGCAACAGCGGCAACTGCGTGAAGAAAAACACCTACGCCCGCAGCAATAGCACCATCATCGGCTATGGCCACCCGCTCTACAGCGAGACCGACATCGAGGAAAAGAAGACCGAGCCCGCGCCGGCACCGGCACCCGCTCCAGCAACGGAATCCACGACCGGCGAGATCGTGCTCGGCAGCACCGTGGCCTTCAAGGCAAGCGCCGAGAGATACAACCCCAACAGCGCACTGATCCCCGACTGGGTGAAGACCGACTACAATCACATCGTCACGCAGGTAACCGTGAACGGAAAGCCCTTCAACAAGGGCGGAAAGACCTGTGTACTGCTCGGTAAAAAAATCGCCAAAAAGGGCGGCAGCATCGTGGCCGGTATCATGACGTGGGTAGCTGTGGACAACCTCCAGCTGGTCACGGCAGCCAAAGCCAAAGACATCACTTACACCGTTAAAAAGGGCGATACCTTGTGGGACATTGCTAAGAAATATCTCGGCAGCGGAGCCCGATACATCGAGATCGTAAAGCTGAACGGACTGAAGACCTCGGTCATCATCGTGGGCCAGAAGCTCAAGATCCCCACGGAGTGAGGTAACACCCATGAGCGAAAAGACAAAAGTAAAGATAGCCTTCGCTGAAGCCATCCTGCAGCAGCTGTGGGTGGAAGGGCTTATTAGCCAGCAGGAACGGGAACGGATCGCCCGACGTACAGCCGAAGGCGTGAAAAACGGTGAATGTTAACTCTTTGATAACAATCGATTATTGTCTGGATATTCCGAAAATTGTCTGGTAGTTTTGTCCCTGCCAACACGGCAGGGACAAAATTTTTAACGCCAATCAAATCCACCAAATCGAAAGGAGGAAACACAAGTGGAGAACACAAGAAAGTGCAAACGAGCCGTGGCCTACGTGAGAGTGTCCTCCGGGAGCGACGCACAGATCCACAGCTTTGAATTCCAGTCGGCATACTGGCACCAAGAGCTGGACGGAAACCCGGACGTGGAGATGGTCGGAATATACGCAGACAAAGGCATTAGTGGCCGGAGCATGTACAAGCGCCCGCAATTCCTGACGATGATGCAGGACGCACGGGACGGCAAGTTCGACGTGATATACACGAAATCCATATCCCGCTTCGGACGAAACACCGTACACCTGCTGGAGGCCGTCCGGGAGCTCCGTGACCTTGGGATCGCAGTCATATTCCAGAACGAAAACATCAACACACTATCATCCACAAGTGAAGTGTTCATGACGATAGCAGCTGCGCTGGCCGAGGGTGAGCTTGAAGAGGACTCAAAGCGGCAACGCTGGTCATATCAGGACAGGTTCCAGAATGGCTGGATCAGCATCGGTACCGGCATGTACGGCTACCGGATGGTAAAGGACAATCAGCTCGAAATCGTAGAAGATGAGGCTGCAGTTGTAAGAGAAATATATGCCATGTACCTCAGTGGCATGGGAACCATAGCAATTAGCAATGTGCTGAACGACCGAGGTCTGAAGACCTCACGCGGAAACCCTTGGGGCACCAACAGCATCCTCGAAATCATATCCAATGAAAAATACACCGGTGACTCCCTCATGGGAAAGCATGTCCGTGTCAATGGAGTACACATGGACAACACCGGAGGCAGGTACTCAAAGCAGTACATGGTAGAAAACACCCACGAAGCAATCGTGAGCCACGAGACATTCGATAAAGCGCAGGCGGAGCGGGCCCGCAGGAAGAACCCGAAGATGGTCGGTGTCCAGCATGATCCCCACGACTTCACCGGTCTGATCGAGTGCGGAGTGTGCGGCATGCGCTTCAACCACAAGGTAAACAGCAGCGGCCTGAAATGGCAGAACCCCATCTGGG
>UMGW01048799.1_pt1 | contig 53229 bp, 93 predicted proteins | sample 1965371 | NCBI WGS metagenome assembly UMGW01 (sample SAMEA4836082, study PRJEB28245) | human gut metagenome | biome: gut microbiome; material: fecal sample | place: Denmark | collected 2008
ATGCCGCAGATGGCAAGGCATATCTCTACTGGGATTGCATTGCTGATAAGTAAAATGAAACCCCTGTGTAGTCGTAATGACTGCACAGGGGTTTGTGCTTTATCAAGTTCCTGTATCTCCGATTGTTTGCATGGTGCTTTTGAGATTTGGCACATCTGTTTCCGGCATTTTACGTTTGATACCAATAATCGCTTGCGTGATTCCCGCTTTGTTTAACTGGTTTACAGACTTACGAAATACAAAATCAATGTTCATATTCGCCTTGATTGTTCCGTCGTCTTCAAGATAGCAGTTTGGAATCCACACGTTTTGATTACTACCGTTTATTTTGAAACGCTTTGCTTTGTAGCAACCGTAGTCCTCTCTTACAATCAGCTCAACAGGAATCCCATATTTTCCATTGCTTCATATTTCTGCCCAATGTCAATCCATACGTCATTCATCTAAGAAATCCTCCAATTCAATCTTTCCCTCTGCCGCCGCAACTGCCAGAGCGTACACGAACTGTCCAATCGTCATTCCGTGCCGTCTTGCTTCACGGTTTATATACTTGCGCTCTTCTTCGCTCATAAGGATGGTAATGCGCTTTGAACGCTTTCCATCACCGCTTGCAACGCCTTGATGCGATTCTGGCATTGGGATTTTTTTCTTTGTCAAGCCAGCTTCGGCTAGTGCGCCGGGAACATCGCCTTGTTCGATAAGACGTTGAACTTCCTTCGCCTGTTTCAGCTTCTTCGGCTTGCTTTCGCTTACTACGGCTTTATTCGGCTGTGTTTCGCCGTCTTTGGCTTGCTTCGGCTTAATATTGCTTAACTGTGCTTCATAAGGCTGTGCATGGCTGTCTGCGGCTTCACTGGGCTTAATCGGTGCTTGTTCGGCTTCGTTCGGCTTTACTTGGCTTACTTCTTCTTCCTTTGGCTCACTTCGGCTTAATGCCTGTTCCGAAAAAATAGGCTGAAAATCAAACCCGCCCAACAAGCCGGATGTTTTTTTGCTGGTCGATTTCATTCTTCTTTCCCCTTCTTACCGCCTATTCCTAGAGCTTTTAGAACTTCTTCCGGGATTCCGCTTGCGGAATTGATTTTTTCTACAATTTTCATCAATTCATCTTTATTCAGCTGAACGGTTGCTATGTTTTCTTTGCAAGGTTCTTTCGGTACTTCCGTCCAGTATTCTACATCTAGCGTACGCAAACCAGTTTGGACGTCCAACCAATAATACTCATCGGTATGCACGTTGTAAAAACAATTAGCTGTAAGACAACACCCGTCTTTAGTATATACCAAAAAAACAAGAGATTCCCCGTGGTTGTACGAACCAGGTTTCGGCGGGTCGTACTTCGCACTATGCCATATCTTGTTGCTCATTTTTTATCTCCCTCCACAATCATCTTCGCCAACGCCTTGAAATCCTCTGCACTGGTGCTCTTTGCCGTGTCGCCGCTGAACAGGCTGTGCCGCTCTGCCTGTGCCTTGCGAACGCCCATAGACGGTCTAATCTTCACATCCAACAGCGTTGTACCCATACTCTGTGCAATCGCCGGAAGCTGCTCCACAACCTCTTTGGACAGGTTCTCACGGCTCTTGTATTGGTTCAGAAGCAGACCTTCAATCTTCAAAGTCGGGTTGAAGTATCTGCGAACATCGCCGATGGTCTGCGAAAGCTGGCTCAAACCAGCCAGCGCGTATCGGTCTGCTGTGATGGGCACGATGATGCTGTTAGCAGCAATCAGCGCGTTCACAAGCGCAAGACCAAGCTGCGGGGGAGTGTCCAGCACAATGTAATCGTACTGCTCAGACACGCTTTCAAGGGCTTCTCGCAGCCGGAAGTTCTTGCCCATGTCCCGGACAAGCTGCTCGTCAATGTCCTTCAATGCGTTGTCGGACGGAAGAATGTCACCAGCTTCACAGTGTCGGATTCCTTCTTCGACCGTTCCCTGCCGGGTCATCACATCAAACAGGGTGCATACGTCCTCTGTCTGTGCGCCGTATGTGTCTGTTGCGTTGCACTGGGCATCGCAGTCCACCAGCAGGACTTTCTTGCCAAGCAACTGTAACGCGCCAGCCAGACAGGTGCTTGTTGTGGTCTTTCCTGTGCCGCCCTTCTGGTTGGCGACAGCTATGATTTTTGCCATTTTATCACTCTTTCTTTTATTTGCTATGTATGACTACTTCAAGAAGCTATCGTCAAACGTAGCGTAATCATCAAGGTCTGCATCTTTCAAAATGGAGTACATATAAGCGCCGGGGTCTTTTTCAATCTTATCAAGTCGCTCACTGACAAGAATCCTGTATGCATTCTCAATGATGTTCACAACAGCTTCTTTTTTCTTGTTAGGCTTGATGTTCGGATACTTCTCCGGTAATCTCTTTGCCACAAGCTTTGCGGTCAAGATACACTGGCTTTTAGACATCTCTGGCGCAATAGATGCCCAATCCACATCCTCGTATGCGCCGCTGCGAGGCTTTCTGGCAGGTCGTTGGCTCTTTGGAACATCTTTTAGCTCTACGCTTTCAACCTCGTTAGCTTCCACGTCTATGACTGGCTCATTAGACTTGAAAGCTACATTGAACTTCACAGCAACCGCATTGCGACCTCTCATGACCTTGTCATATTCAACACACAGGTCTGATACTTCGTTTATTTCAGCTACCGCAATATCAATGACACGCCGCCTAAGATGCTTGAACTCTTGATAGCTAGGTTCTCTTGCACCAAGCTGTTCCCTTAATCTATCCAACGTAATTTCGGGCTGGCTCACGCCACGTCCGATGAACTCTCGGAGAATTGAATACAGCAAAATGCTATACTGCGATTTCATATTCGCTGTGTAGCGCAAGCGATACTTGACATATCCACGCTCCGCAATGTCGAAGAAAACAGGTTGCAGAAGCGGATTGCAACACAATGACACAGTAATATTCATTAAACTAGGTTCAAAGTTTACAGTTGCTCTACTGAACAAGGGATACAAGTCAAACGAGCCTGAACCGTCACCTCTAGGAACTTCAACGGAGTTGTCGATGAAATGCTTGACCTGTGCTTTCAAATTCTTAGAGTTGATTTTCAACCCCAAAAACTCGCAATACTCTTGTAATGTAAACTGAACCGTTGAAGTTTCGGGGTCTCTCGGATTGATGCGGCTAAGATATACTTCAAGTAACCGTAGTTCTCCTGCTGTATAGTCAGTGAACTTTGCCCAAACAAGCTGTCTGCTTTTCTCAACCAAGTTCCCGCCTTTAATATCAGACAATCTTATCGCGCCTCCTCTCATATAAGAGTATATCACAAACAGGTGTACAAATCAATAGCAAGTGTACACCTGTTTCCACTTTTTGTACACCTAACTATCCACATTTCGTACACCTATTTCCACAATCTGTACACCTATATCCATTTTTTGTACACCTCTTTACATTATATAAAACAAGACTATTAACAAGATTATAAAATAACTTCTACTAATAGCAGAAGAAGAAAATTTTCCACAAAATCTTTTCTTTCTCTCTTAAAAAGTGGAAAACACAAAGCAATATTGCTAAATAAACAGATGTTCAACATCCGAAAGGTTGAAACGCTTAACGGTTAGATTTACCTAACGTGTACAAAAAGTGGATGAAAAACTTTTAATTCAATGCTATGGGGGACAGATTGACAAGCCGACCAACCACAGGCAATAGATTAACGATAACTCGTTATTTATTCCGCTCGAATGTTGTCGATTTACAGCCTATGGGGGACGGAATGACAAGGCGAATTTGCCCGATAGGTGTACAAAAAGTGGATGAACGTGGACAAAAAGTTTCTCAAAAACTGCGATAATTCGACAATCAGCGTAAAATGTTTTCTTCGTTGATGGTATAAGAATCGTTTCGCTTCATGGCCGAAGCTTCCCCACAGTCCTGTGCTTGATATAAAATCTGCATATTGGGCTGTGTTCCGTCTGGGTCTGGGTCGGTTTTGGTGGCCTGTGCCATTTCATAATGACCGGTGATGGTACGGCAGACGGACACACGATCACGCAAAGTCGTGTGAAGGTTGGCTACCATTTCGCAAAGAACGGCAAGGTAATCTGAACCGTGATTGCCATAGATTAGATAGCACAGCAGGTCGATTTCTTGCGGATGGGCTTCTTTGATATGCTCTATCAGCGTATCTCTCTTTCTTTCGGTACTGGCATCGCCAGCCAAACTTTCCAATAAGCCAGGATGCAAACAGGTGTCTATGTACGGTTTGGCCGCAACGCCGCAGCACACGAACCACTTTATGATAGTAGGAGCATCTGGGGTCATTGTCCCTTGCTCATAACGAAAAATGGATGTCCGGCCTACACCCATTTTGTCCGCAAGCTTCTGTTGGCTAAGTCCGGATTCCGCTCTTGCCATCTCTAACGCTTTTGCCACTCGTATTCTATAATCATCCATAAATACCCCTCTTTCGACAAAATGATACAAAAGCAAAGAAATTTAACTGATATATTGTTCAAAATGTGAAACAATAATTGAAAAAAGTCGCTGTTCCATTGAAACAGCGAGATGTGGTATAACTGTATTGTCAAAAAATTCCAAAGAGGAAAGGAACAAAAATGAGAGAAACTGTAATCTGGAACCATGAATGTATGCCGATCATCGACGGAATGCCCGCCAGCGTTCCCGATGGGCAACCGCACAAACCTGAACCATGGGAGGAAAGCTAATGAACCGAACCGTAGATGATCTGATTGTCCCATACGCTCGCAGACGGACGCTGGAGCTTGTCCTGAGCCTTTCTGGGTACGAAGCTGATAAAGATGCTTACCTCGAAGCAAAAGGCATCCTGGAAAGCGCCGTAGCCGCCTTGGACGATGGACGCGACCCAGCAGACAGCATCGAACGCATTGACGGTCAACTTGTGGAACTTTGAAAGGAGAAAAAGATGGACTTTACGAATGGATTCTATAAAGTCGAGAACCCTGTCGTTCTTGAAGAAGTGAAAACTTTCCTCCAGTCAATGGAACGGCGAGGAGCAACCGTAAAAGACTTGGACGATGCCATTGTGCAGCTAAACAATGTTTCGCACAGCATCAGCACAAATGCACTCGTCAAAGCAGAAGTGCTGGACAAGTTACCTGAAAACCCCTTTCGCTCTATGCTCAAAGACGCATTGCAAAATAAAGGATAAACAAATTCCATCGTGGTTTTATTGGACGCTCATTGTTATGTTGGCTTTCCCAATGAAAAACGATAGATGCGAAAAAAACATTCGATTTTTACGAAGTTGTTAAAAATACATTGACTTGACAACTAGAAGATGTATAATCGTATCAAATAAACATCTGCACTTACCGATCGGGAGGATATGCCACAATGAGTGAACAGGAAAGAGCCAAGATTGACCGATTTATTGCATGGCTGCTGGAACATCCTGAAAAGATTCCGACAGCGGAACAAGCACTAGACTTGGAATAATAGAAAATCCCTTGCGCAGAGCTATACCAGCCCGGCACAAGGGTTTTTTTATTTTACCGGGCATGAACGTCACATCTTCTCGATTAGGTTCATCAACGCCTCACGCTGTTCCTTCGGCATAGATTCAAGTTTTCTTCTAATCCGCTCTACTGCTGCATCGACTTCACTTTGCGGCTGCTGGGGCGGGTTTTCTTTTTGGTTGCCCGTAAGAATGTAGTCAACTGATACGTTGAAATAAGCCGCAATCTTAGAAAGAACCTCTGTGGACAGGCTTTTAGTTCTTCCGGCTTTCAATTCGGAAAGAAAACTGCGGCGAATCCCAATGTTGCGGCAAAGAGTGCCGTCTTTGATGCCCTCTTTTTCGCAGAGTGCATGAATGTTACTGTACAAGTCCGACATAAGAACACTCCAATAATTGTGCAAGTATACAAATGCACAGAATTTTGTACAAAAGAGTTGACTTGTACAGAAGTCTGTACTATAATACAGACATGGGCAGTACAGAACGATGTACAATATAAACTCTCTACACCCTTATATTAGTACAGCTTTCCGTACTTGTCAATAGATTTTAGCAAATGGAGGTGGAATTTTGAAAGAAAACTTCCGTTCTGGCTTTGAGCTGGAAGTGAAAATGAAGCTGTTGCAGCGAGGTATGAAGCAAACGGAGCTGATTCAGGCGGTTCAAAGCGATACTGGATTGTTCCTTGATGATTCGTACCTCTACAAGATTCTTCGTGGCGAGCGAAAACCGGAGAAGATTATCCAAAGCATCTGCAAGATTCTTGAAATTGAGCAGAAGGAGGACTGAACATGGAGCAGATTATCACTTTGAAAGTAGACCTTGAGCACCCGGATGACGCAAAATTTGCCATTGACGAGGCAGTCAAGGCCTACGAAGCGGACAGGCTGAAGTGGACAGAAGAGGAGATTGCCGAAGCGAAGCATCTGGCGATGAAGATTATGGAACAGTTGTGCTTGGATGGGTATAGCATTGAATGGTGCGGAGTCACGGAAGCGTACTACTACAAGGCGGTTTCCGTTTGGCTTAAAAGCCCGGACGATGAAAGCTTTAAACGAAATGCAACGTGCTGTATCCTTTCTACCTCTTTTGATACTTGGGTTTCCAAGTGTGTCTGCCTGTGCCGGGCTACCAGCAGGGATGTGCCCGCTTTTATCGTCAAAAAGGTCGGTGAGTGCTGGCGATGAACTTTTACAAAGCGCCAAGTCGCAAGCGGAGGCTAAAGCTGGCGATGGCAGCGGGCGTGTCCCGGAACGAAGCCAACAAGGTACTGTGGATGGAAAAGATGCTGAACCAGTGCTTTGAACGGCATAACCGGGAAGCCAAGAAGAAAGCAGGAGAGCGGTATGGAGATTAAATACTGCGAGCGCTGTGGAGCTCTTCTTGGAATGGTAGCCACGAATCGAAAATACTGTCTTAACTGCTACAGCATTGCAAATTTGGAGCGAGGCAGAGAACGTAAACGAAAACAAACTGAGGACAAGCGAAAAGAAACCGCAAAACCGGTTCCTTGTGCTTGGTGTGGTAAACCACTTGTGCGGAGAAATGTTTGCCAGAAATATCACGCAGAGTGCTCGAAAGCAGCTTACGCAGACTCACAAAAAAAGCTGCGAAAGAAGTATCGAGAAAGTGGTAAAAGCGACCAGTACAAGAAGCCGGAGCGGAAAAAGGCAAAGCCGAAGAATAAGGGCTACACCATCGAGGAAATCGAAGCAAAGGCAAAGGAGCTTGGCACAACATACGGCAAGGTAGTGCTTGGGCTACAGCTTGGAACGATTGATAGGTGGTAAAGATGAACGGCAAATATTATGGAAAGCGGGAGATTCGATGGCAAAGCCGAGAAGCTGACCTCCTAGAACATATCCACAGAAAGGACTACAAGAAATGTACAAGAACAAAAGATACAAGCAAAAGCTTGCACGGGATGACCTGTCCCCCAAAGCGTACAAGCTCGTAAATGATATGTATGGCATGGCCATCAGTTCCGGCTTGAAGCTGAAAGAAATCCGCATGGTTTGTGTAATGCTGCGCAAGAAAATCGAAGACACAGTTGCAGAATGCGCCGTTGGCGGACGGGAGGACTGAGCATGAAGACGTTGGTTGAACTCATCCTGATTTGGGCTGGGACGTTGGCAATTGTCCTGGCATTCCTCCTTGTGAATATGTGGCTGATGAACGAGATCGGTGTGATGGTTGGCGTTGAAGCTGCGAAATACACTATTGTAGCCGCAGTCATCGCCGCATCGGCTTGGGTATTCGGGCACAAGGGTGAGAAAAAATGACGCTCGAAGATGCCATGAAAGAACGCGGCATTCGTGTGAATGAGCTTTGTCGAAAAAGCACAGTGTCAAGGCCAACATTGGACAGCATTCTCGGGAGAAGAAGAGCCAGGCACAAAGAAGGAATCAGAACAGGGACGCTTTTGAAGATATGCGATGTTCTGAACGCATACGCAATCGTCGATAACTCAAACCCGGATTACTTCGATGTCGTGTTGAAAAAGGTGGAAAAATGAAAAGCGTAAAAGGGACGATATTAGTTACAGTTGGGATTTTGTTCTCGATTTTGTCTGTTGGCTGCGGAGGCTTAATTGAAAACGCAACAACGCTTAGAGCTGGGCTGTTTTACGCTTTTCTCTCAGTTTCGCTTTTGGCTGTGGCACTTGTCATGTGCGCACTTGGCGTTAATGCGGAAAACGAATATGACGACCGTAAAAGCAAGAAAATCAGCCGTGTAACACATCATACCAACAAATGGAGGAATGCAAAATGAACGAAATGCACGATTGCTCCGGCTGTTTTGATCGGTTCGGTGGCGTGGTTGAGCCGCCTGATGACTATTACTTCGCACCAAGAACGGACGAAGAACCTGAATGGCAGCGGCCAGACGAAGCAGATTCCGTGTGCTGGGGAGATTGATTTTGTACAGCCGTGTTAAGCCAAAGTAAGAATAATGAAGCCTAATGAAGCCAAAGAAAGGAGGGTGATTCCGTGACCGATAAGGAACTTGTCGAATATCTTTGCAAATGGTTTTACGTTGATTCTGACGGTACGTTGCACAGAAAAGACAGGAAAAACAGCGCAGGAAGCTACGATAAAGACGGTTATTTGATTGTGAAAATCAAAGGAAAGCAATACAAAGCACACCGCCTTGTGTACGCACTTCATTATGGGCTAATGCCTATTGGAGTGATCGATCATATCAATGGAATCAGGACAGACAACAGGATTGAAAATCTTCGCTGCGTAACCCAAGCTGATAATGTTGCAAATACTGTTCAGTCCAGAAACGCTTTAACTGGCGAGTATGGAATCTACGAAGACCGTTCAACGAAAGGTTTGAAACGCAGATATTCGTTCCACTTTAGCGGCAAAACATACCGATTCAAAACCATAGAAGAAGCTAAGAAAGCAAAAGATGCTTTATGGAAGGAGAAATATGGAAACACTTGTGAAGCTTTCCAAAATTCAAGGCGAGCTGAAAGCTCCAAAAAGCCAGCGTAATTCTTTTGGTAAGTACAATTACCGAAGTTGCGAAGACATTCTGGAAGCAGTAAAGCCGCTCCTCGCAAAATATGGAGCGTGCCTTGTACTTGAAGACGAGCCCGTGCAAAGCGGCGAATATCATTACATCAAAGCGACTGCAACAATCTACGATTCGGAGAGCGGAGACAAAATTTCAAACACCGCATACGCTAGAGAACCTAAGCAGCAGTCTGGTATGTCGGATTCCCAACTTACCGGCACTGCAAGTAGTTACGCCAGAAAGTACGCTCTGAACGGTCTGTTCTGCATTGACGATACAAAGGATGCTGACACGGACGAGTACCAGAAGCAGACCACAACCAGGGCAAACAAGCCTGCGCAGAAGCAAACGGAAGCGGAAACCATCCCCCCATGCGCTTGCTGCGGAAAGCAGTTGCAGCCTGTTCAGTACAATAACCGCACCGTCACTCCGCTGGAAACTGCAAGAAGCACAAAGAAACGCTTTGGGCGCGTCCTGTGTTGGGAATGCGTTCAGAAACAGCCGAAGGAGGGCTAAACAATGCTCAACTCTATCGCAATTCAGGGGCGTCTGGTTCACACGCCCGAAGCTAAAGTTACGAAGTCTGGAAAGGATGTTTGCACGTTCAGCATTGCTTGCGACCGCCAGAGCGGCGGTCAGAAGGAAACCGACTTCTTTAACTGCACCGCATTTGGTAATACGGCGCTGTTCGTTTCCAAGTGGTTTCAGAATGGCAGTCTGATTCTGGTGACTGGCAGCATCCGGACCCGAAAGTATACTGACAAGCAGGGAAACAACCGCACCGCAACGGAAATCATGGCAAACAAGGTTGACTTCTGCGGTGGCAAATCGGACAGCAAGCCAGCTGATCGGGCAAAGGATGCACCGCAGAACTACTCTCAGGGCGACACGGATGACTTCTCTGTGATTGACGATGATGGTTCGTTGCCATTCTGATTGGAGATGCGCATGAATCAGGAAGAAAAAACGCATTGGACGCAAGATAAAATCTTGCTGTATGTGAAAGCCTGTATGTCTGCCACTGGTTTAACCAGAATGCCATCAAGAAGTGAATTGAGCGAGTATTACGGAAACGACAAGTTGACAAATGCAATTCGCCGTTTTCCGGGTGGCTATTACAAAATAGCTGAAATCCTCAATGTCGAAATGAAAGAAAGCGAAACGCAATTCGGAAAGTATGGCGAAGACCTTGCTACAAAACTGCTGGAAGAACATGGATTTGCGGTTGAGCGAATGTCAACTAGATACGCCTATGACCTTTATGTTAATGGAAGCGTTAAGGTTGATGTGAAAACGGCAAGGCCGAGCAAAGCAAATAAGAGTTTTTGCTATTCGTTTAACCTTGAAAAACGCTTTCCGACTTGTGATGTTTACTTTTTGATCGCAAAGAGCGAAGAAAAAGAAAGCATCTACATAGTTCCTGCATCTATCAACCAGACGCAGATTGGGCTTGGCACTGGAACGACCGTGTATAGCAAGTATCAAGACCGATATGACATTATCGCTGATATGAGCAAGGCTTTTGCTTCTGCAAAGTCATGACCGCCTACCTTATATAAGAGCTGCGCTATCTGGCTGGACGGGCGTTTGGAAAAATGAAACACTTGGGCGACATCACAAAGATCCACGGAGACCAGATAGAGCCTGTGGATTGTATCACGTTCGGAAGCCCGTGCCAGGACTTGTCCATTGCAGGACGCAGAGCAGGACTTGCCGGAGAACGCTCCGGGTTGTTCATGGAAGCGGTTCGGATCATAAAAGAAATGAGGTCAAGCACAAATGGAATGCACCCAACTTTCACTGTTTGGGAAAACGTGCCCGGAGCATTTAGTTCCAATGGAGGAGAAGATTTCCGCACCGTGCTGGAAGAACTTGCCCGCGTGGAACAACCAGACGCTTCAATTCCTAGACCTCCGAGGGAGGGCAGATGGAGCAAAGCCGGAGCAATTGCCGGAAATGGATGGTCCTTGGCTTGGCGACAGCTCGACGCTCAATACTGGGGAAAAACCATCTATGACGGCCGTACAGGAAGTGTGCTCCGCATGGGGACCCCACAGCGCCGCAAAAGAATCGCTCTTGTCGCAAATTTTGGAGGTCAACGCGCCGGAGAAATACTTTTTGAGCGCGAGGGCTTGCCGGGGCATTTTGACGAGAGCGTCCAGACGCGGGAAGAAGCTACCGGATTTGCTGGAAACTGCCCTTCTGGGAATGATTCGATGGTGGGAGAAGTGATTCCGATAAACACCCAGACTGCCACCAGATATAAATCACTTGGAGAACGCACAGGGCTTGGCGTGGGAGAAAGCGGTGACCCGGCATATACATTGCAAGCCACGCACGAGCATGGAGTTTGCTACTGCATCCAAGGAAATGTTGCGGACCGGCTTGGAAGCACAAAAATGAACGGGGCCGGAGTAGCAGAAAACGTAAGTTATACGCTGAATACAGTTGACCACCATGCCGTAGCTTATGCGGCTGAAAGTGGAGAAAATTTTCAACCAGTAGTCTTAGAGAGCAACCAAGCTCATGCAACGGCTACGCAAACTGGAATTTGCCCAACGCTTCCGGCGAGCATGGGCATGGGCGGCGGGTATATTCCGATGATAACAGATAGAAAAGTGTTTGATGCGCTGGGCAATGGCGATGGGAAAATAGTGCCTACCATCACCGGCGACCACCAAAACAGAATCACGGACTACACCGCTATTGCAGTTGACTTGTACAATGGAACCGTGACGGGAGATACGGCCACATCTATCACCTGCCGGAGCATAGCATCACATTCCGGGCCGCAGGTCATGGAAAGTTATGGAATCGGGAACGGACAGGCTCATGCGTCGGTCACAAAAGAAAAGTCTGGCACACTGGACACGATGCACGATGCGCAGGCAGTTGCAATAGAACACATGGAACTGCCGAAAAAGATAGCATGGATCGTGCGTCGCCTTACGCCGACAGAATGCGAACGGCTACAAGGCTACCCGGACGGATACACCGACATTGGTGATTGGACAGACAGTAAGGGCAAGAAGCACAAATACGCTGACAGCCCACGGTACAAGGCTCTGGGCAACTCAATCGCTTTGCCACAATGGTTTTGGCTGGTGCAGAAGATGCGCCCTTACATGAAAGAAAAGCCTACTCTGGGCAGTTTGTTTGACGGAATTGGTGGTTTCCCTCTGATCTGGCAAAGAGCATACGGTGATGGAACTGCCCGGTGGGCAAGCGAAATCGAAGAGTTTCCGATGGCTGTAACAAAAATGAGATTTGGCGAAGAATGATTACCTGTTGCAAAGACTGCACATCACGCCACCAAGCCTGCCACGACGCTTGCGAGAAGTACAAGGCAGAGAAGAAAGATTTCGAGGAGCGCAAATCGTTCGTGTATGAGCTGAACCACAGCCAAAGCGTGTACCACCGTGATTATGAGGACAAGCACCGGGAAAAAGGCAAGAAACGGTTTCTCGGAAGTGAATTTAGAGGTGATCGAGGATGAATAAAAGAAAGTATAAGCCGGGCAGTTACATCATTTCACTTGATGACTTGATGAAGCAGGAGTTTGTTTACTGCGCCGGAAAACTTGTTCACAAAGGCTGGTTTGGTAGCTGGCAACTGCGATATGCAAATAGCGAACTTCTCCGACTGCGTATCAGAGAAGCCAAAGAAATCGAGGGCAACGAATGAACACCGGCAAACAGTTTGAAGCAGACTTCAAGGCATCTGTCCCATCCGATGCGTGGTGCTACCGCCTAAAAGACAGTGCTGCCACCTACTACGGCGGCAACGAAAACCTGTCGTTTTCCATCGACAACATCTGCGACTTCCTTGTGTACCGTCACCCGATGAACCACCTGTTTGAGCTGAAAACCATCGAAACGCCCTCCATCCCTTTGGAAAAGGTGTTCGGCAAGTACGACAAGGCAAAGCGCAAGTACCGCAAGGAAAAGCACATCACAGACATGGTGGATGCGATGGGGTATAGCGGCCAGACCGCCCATGTGATAGTCAATTACAGGGTGATCAACCGCACCTTTGCAATCCCTGCCAGCAAGGTTCTGGCGTTCCGTTACAACGAGAGCCGGAAGAGCATCCCTTGGCAGTGGGCAGAGCAAGAGGGGATAGAGGTAAAAGCAAGAAGGCTGCGTGTCCATTGGAGGTATGACGTGGATGGGCTACTAAAGAGATTGGAGAAAGAGCATGAAAAAATGGACTAAACAACTTCTGGAAGAAAGTGGCTATGAAATCGAAAACGCGCAAATTGAAAGCGTTCGACTTACTATGGCAGACCACGGAGTTTTAACTTCAGATTTGGTGCTTAATGGTCACGGATGGGGCGTTTGCTATGGTGGATATGTTCTCGGAAAGGGGCATCTTGGGAGCAAGGACTTTGAGGGATACGGCTCTGGCATGGAAGCAATTATGCGAATCATGGACACGGTTGGCGTTGAGGAATACGGTCAAATGAAAGGCAAGTATGTTCGTGTCGCCACAAAAGGGCTTGGAAGTTCTGTAAAAATCATCGGAAACATTTTGGATGATAAGTGGTTTGACTACGAATCTTTCTTTTCAGATAAAAATGATGAAGAAAATGACAATGGTATGCGATAGATGCGGTGAAACATTTGAATATCCAGAGTTCTCCATAAGTGAGCGGACACAAAAAGTAGAAAACAATTCTATTTGCAGGTGCATTACAAAGAAAAATAGGAAAATTTTTATTTATTCAAATGACCCGTTTTTTCTTTGCCCCTCTTGCATGGCAAAGCTGAACGACTGGCTGAAAGGAGAACAGAAGTGAGCAAGAAAGTTTCAGACATCCTGCCTAAGACGGAAATCTTGGCGCAGCTGGCAGAAGAAGCATCCGAGCTGGCATAGGCTGCATTGAAGTTGCGCCGGGCGCTGGATGGCACAAACACGACACCGAAGAGTGTTGAGGAATGTTTAGAAAATATACAAGAAGAAATGGCGGATGTTTTGTCTGCCTAACCGTGTTTGGCAAGTCCGCCGACAAGACTTGTACGATATTGCTGTGCCGTTCTCAAAGAAAATACTGGACGCGATAGATTTATCGCTACCGGCGTTCGCTGGGCTGAATCAACAAACAGAAAGAAAAACCGTGGAACGATGGAGTTTAGTCATCGTGACAAGGAAAAGCGCATCATTCTTATGGGCGACAACGATGAAAAGCGGCAACTGTTCGAGACCTGCAACCTTAAGGGCAAGATGACCGTCAATCCGATCGTGGACTGGTCTGACGATGATGTATGGGACTACACGCACAGCGAGCACTTGCCTATCAATCCGTTGTATTGCGAAGGGCAGAAACGTGTTGGCTGCATCGGCTGTCCTATGGCCGGTAGGGGGGCAGACAGCGTGAGTTCATGCGCTGGCCTGCCTACGAAAAAATGTACATCTCAGCGTTTGAACGAATGCTTAATGTCAGAAAAGCAAAAGGTTTGCAGTGTGACTGGCAGACAGGCATGGACGTTTTCCGCTGGTGGATGGAAGATGACAACGTCAGCGGTCAGTTGAGCATGGACGATTTTATGGAGGATAACAATGTTTGAATTTGCAACTCGCTGGCTGGTCTGCCTAGTCCTGCTGGCGGTGGTAGTTCAGTCCGAACGGACAATTAAAAACATGGCAGACAACCTGTTTGAAGAGCGACAGGCAATGCTTGTCTGGCTGTTCGTCAACGTGTGTCTGGCCGTTTGTACGGCTGTTGTGATGGGGTGGAGGTAGTTCATTATGAAAGTTGGATACATTCAGGAGTACGATTTGAAACTCAATCCGCATCTGACCGAGAAGTTTAGGTTTCGTGAGGAATCGTTCACTCGTCATATCTCAAGTCGAGGCGACAAGGTTCGTAGCAAGATGTTTCATGGCTCGATTGATTATGATGAAATCAAGACCAATGCAGACATTATGAAGAAGAATCCAAAGATCATCCTGATTCGTGAACCATTTCTACTTGATGACGAATTGCGAAAGAAAGTCGTTGAGTGGGTTGAATGGGCGAATAAGGCAGACCCTAGTGAGTACAATCCTTTCGCGAAGAAGGGGAATGACTGATGGAAAACGAACTTTACTGTCCGATGAAGATGACCAGCAATCCGCTTGGTCGGTGCGTCTGCGAGAAAGAAAAGTGCGCTTGGTGGCGACAGTTGGACAACTGTTGCTCTATCTGGCAGATTGCATGGAAGTTGGACAGCATTGAAAAGAATATGAAGAGGTGAGAGTATGGACGATTGGATTAGCATTAGAGACGGCTTGCCGATTGATTATCAGTCTGTTCTTATTTGGAATGGATGCTCGGTTTCAATTGCACACCGTGAACCCGGCGCGCCTGATAACGAATTTGTTGACGACTACAATAACGAGTTCGTATACACAGGATGGTGGAAGAAACTGCCGACCGCTCCAAAGAAGGTCTGATACATGGCAACACCCCCGAAGCGTGGTCGTGGCAGACCGCCGCTGACCGAAGCCGAAAAGAAAAAGCGTGAGAAACGAGCACAAAAGGCAAAAGAGCAAGCCGCTGCAAAGCGTGAGAAAGAGCGAGAGAAAAAGAAACAGCAGATGCTTAACAAGCGGAAATCTATCCGCTCACAGGTGAGTAAAAAGGTGAAAGAACAACAGGAGTTAGCAATCACGAGGTCTAAGATGCTGAACAAAGGCGATTTGCAGTCGAGAATTGGTGATGAAGAGGATAAGAAGGTCATCGGCATGATTGCAGCCAAGTATTTTGGCGACCTTCCGAGCGTGGACATGAACAACCCGATTGAAGTGCAGCAACGCCTTGACTTCTTCTTTGACGCTTGCATCGAAGCCAGAATCTCCCCTGTGGTCGAATGGATTGCACTGGTGCTGGGCATCGAATGGGTGAGCCTGAAGCAGATTATGGCGGGCAAGCGCCGTGACGACAGCTTGCAGCAGAAGTACATCCTGAAGCTGATTCTGCAAATGCAGTCCATGTGGGCGTACAACGGTATGTATGGTCAGGAGAACCCGGCAGAATGGATTTTCCGAGCCAAGAACTACTTTGGTATGCGTGACAACGTGGAAGTCACCGTTGCGCCGCCAGAACAGCCGTTGGGCGATACCCAGAGCGCAGAACAGCTCGCCCAGAAGTACCAGACGGCTTTGCCGAAAGAGATTGACGTGGAGTACAGAGAGGTTGAGGAGTGATAACCTGTGGCAGACGAAAGCTATTATTGGTACAAGAGCCACGGAATCTGCGTTAAGTGTAAAAAGAACAACGCATCACCCAATCGCATTATGTGCGATGAGTGCAGAGAAAAATGGAACGCTATAAGAAGAGAGAAAAACAAAAACCCAGAATACAAAAATTGGAAAAAGCAATACAACAAAGAACATAAAGAAAAAATGCTTGAAAATGGGCTTTGCCCCATGTGCGGTAAACCGCTTTATCAGGGGCATAAAACCTGCTACGAACACTGGCTCAAAAACAGAAAAAGATGGAAAAGGTATGAAGAAAACCATCGTGGGACAATAAGGAGCCAATGGCGTGAAGCTGGACTGTGTCTTAACTGCGGAAAGCAAAGAAAAGCTGGAAGTTCGTTTTGCGAATACCATCAAGCTATGATGGAAAAATCTTTAGAAAAAGCAAGAAAAGCGGGAGGGTGGACATCCGATTATGCTCACAAAAAATATTTCACAAAGCGATATTCTGATTGACTTCTCCGACCCATGCTTACGCACATTTTTGCCTGTTCTCTTGCAAGACCACACGACAGGTAAGAACATCATCTGGGCGACAGACCCACCGCCTGAACTGGGCGTTGGCTTTGCAGATGAAATCACGCTGGAACAGTTGGATAAAGTTCAGCTTTTACCTCGTGTGCAGAAACGGCTGGTAGACCAGAAGAAGCGAACCAGCAAGAAAGCAGAGGTGTTTACGCCGACTTGGGTTTGCAAGAAGATGACAGACGTTGCTGAAAACGACCTGAAGGACGAGGACTGGAAGGAGTACATCAACAAGACTTGTCTTGAAGTCACCTGTGGCGAAGCACCGTTCCTGACAAGCCGATATGACACCACCACAGGGCAGATGATTGCCGTGCCGGACAGAATCGGCCTGCTGGATAGGAAGCTGAATGTTCTGGCAGAGCAGCTCCATGACTACGATATGTGGATGTGCTGGGCAATCAGTGCCTACGCATCGACATACGGCTATGAGTGGCAGGGAGACAATCTCTTGCTGGCAAGGTGCAACCTGTTCCTGACGCTGATTGAAAATTTTAGGTATCGGTTTGATGCTGAAAAGCTAGAAATCGGCTTCATGCCCATTTTTCTTGATTGCATCGCAGACATCATCTCATGGAACGTCTGGCAGATGGATGGTCTGAAAAAGACCGTGCCAGGCACGGACATTCCGTACAAAATTAAAGACTGGAAAGCTGACAAAGAAATTCTGTTCAAGGACGTTTGGGAGGAAAAATAAGCAATGGTCGTTTTTGTTACGAAAAGAGAGTTAGAGGACGAAGATTGGAAAACACATATTGCTCAAGGGAAAGAGAGGATTCCAGCCGGAGCAAAAGTAGAACTCGTCAAGAGAATCGAAAATCTTTATGGGACGTATTACCTTTGCAACTACAAAGGTAAAAAATATTATCTTGACCCTCGCGACTTAAAATTGGAAGAGGAGTATTTTGATTAATGCAAACTGACAGAGGAATCTACCACAAGCGAGTATGTGACCGATGCGGAGCAGTTCTAGGCGGTAGGATGATGAACCCTGACGAATACTTCAAGGACTGGGCGTGGCGCAGGGATACTGGCGACCTGTGCCCGGAGTGCTATGAAGAGTACAAGCGAATGATCGGGCGGTTCAATAGGGGAAAGAGAGGGCAGAGGAAATGACGAGATGTTCTATATGGCGTTGCAAACAGTGTGGCATGGTTATCTACAGCGCCGAAGATGCGAAAATTCCTGACAATGCGTTTGACGAACTTTTTAGCCTTAAAACCGTTTGCAATAACCTTACAGGGTTCAATTTGCCAACCGTTAAATATACGCATCGTTGTGACCCTCAAACAATTGGCTTGTGTGACTTTATTGGATGGAGGAAGTACGAATGAACTTCTACTGCACCACCGAACATTGCTCTTGCATGGGCATCAAGCAGTTCTCCGCTGGCAAGGCTATCCGATGCACAGCAGAATCCTGTGAGAACAAATCTGATCCGTCCTGTGGCTCTTGCAAATGGTACGCAGAGCCGGAGGGCGTGTGTGTGAACGACCAATCAGAACACGTTGCAGACTTTGTATGGGACAACCGTGGTTGCAAGGAATGGGAGAGGAAAGATGAAACGTCAGCAGACCTATAAAGGGCTTATTGGCAAGGGTTGGTACGACCAAAGCGAATTTAGCCACAGATACGCTTGCTGGGCAAACCACCGCAACAACTGGGCTATTCGCAAGGCTGACAACCGCAAGCTGGCAAAGGCAAGATTGAAGCAGATTGAACGCCAGCAAATCAAAAAGGAGCTGGACGAATATGAGCTATGATATTTCACTGTGCGACCCAGTAACGCACGAACCACTCAAAGCGGATAGCACGCATTTTATCACAGGCGGTATGTACGCTATGGGCGGTACAAAAGAGCTGTGGCTCAACGTCACCTATAATTACGATCACTTCTATTATCGCCCGGAAGTGTTTGGTGAGGGCGGAATTCGCTCCATCTACGGCAAAACGGGCGCAGAAAGCATCCCGATGCTTGAAAAGGCTATTTCTGCACTAGGTGACGATGTAAACGATAGTGACTACTGGAACGCCACAGAGGGCAACGCCAAACGTGCCTTGTACGGTCTGCTGGCGTTTGCAAAGATGCGTCCTGACGGTGTGTGGGACGGAGATTGAAAGGAGAAAGAAAAATGTCTTTGTTTGAAATTGTACTCGGTTTTGTTTTGACGACAATGATTGGTTTTGTGCTCGTTTTTCCGATTTATTTGGTCGAAAAATATATAGTTCTTAGCATTTTGGACGAATACATAGACAACGTAATCTTAAAAGCCATTGCGGTTGTAGCAGTCAATGTTCTTTTCTTTCTCGTTGGGTTTGCAATCATCTTTAGCGTTTATAAGTGTGGATAACACGATTTGAAGAAAGGACGGGCAATGGAAGTCAGACCGATTGATGCAAATGCACTTAAACGTTATTTTTCTGATAGGCAGATGGAGTATGTAAGCGTGGATGAAGTTGATTACACATTCAACGCCTTAATGTTCGATGTGCTCGGAGACGTAATAACAGCTATTGAAAATGCGCCAACAATCGAGGTGAAAGACAATGGCTAATTATCCAGAATACCTTGAACGAAACGCACTTATTGAAAGAATCAAGAAAGCATATTGCGATGGCTGCGAGAACTACAATGGAGTTAGATGCCGTGCTTGCGGTATTGGCGATGCCATTGACGTTGTGGAAGATGCGCCGACAGCTTTAGAGCGTACCGCTGAATGGATTGCGCAAGACGAAGATAAGACGATGTTCATGTGCAGTAATTGCCATGCGAGAAACAACCGAGACCGCTACAACTACTGCCCGAACTGTGGTTCTTTGATGGAGAACAGGTTATGAGTAACACACTTTGGCATTCAGCAAGCGAACCGCCACGAGAGCGGACACAGCCTTTATTGCTTGCGACTAAGACAACGTGGCGTGATAAAGATGGAAAAATGTTGCAAGGAATCTCGCCGACAGCGTACTTTCTTGGCTGTTACGCAGACGGTCAGTTCTGGGATGAGATAGGCGAGAGACTACCGAAAGATGTGACAGTGACGCATTGGATGGCGTTTCCGATGGTATAGGAGGGCTAAACATGACAAACAAGAAGTTTGGCATCATCATTATGGACTTGAGCCTTTTTGATTTCGGGCCGAAGCCGCCTTGCGGGTACATCAAGGCAAAACATATCCGCCCGGCGTACGGAAAAGGCACAAGGCTTGTCAAGGCGCATAAGCGAATTACGAGAACGAGAGAGGGATTTAGAAAGTGAAAAAGCTTAAATTCCCTGAGGATTTCTTTGCATACGAAAACCCAGACTGCCCCGATAAGGATATTGAAAAAGCCGTGAACAAAATGAAGAACTGGATGAAGGGCGAGACCTACAAGAGCAACCCTTGGTTCTTTATGGCTGCTGGCAACTATCTGATTGTCGGTTTGATTGCTGAGGATGGGCAGAAAACAATCTACGTTGCACGGCAGTATTATGAGATAGTCAACATTCCGGGCGAAGGTTGGCTGCGCGAGCCTGACGCTGAGTGCTTGTTTTGAGGAGGACTAAAGATGGAAGAACTCAAAAGATGCCCGTTCTGCGGTGGAGAAGTTGCCATTGCCGAAACAGGCGACCATTTGACAAGCTGGATGTCTATAACAAGAGGAAACGGCAAGAATGGATGCAAGTGCCGGGTATTCATGGAAAGCAAGCTATACAGCTCTGATTATTCCGAAGCTGATAAAGAAAAGATTAAAAAAGACCTTATCGAAGCATGGAACAAACGCTACAAAGAGGACTGAGTATGGACAAAAAACGAGACAGCTTTACATTCCAACGGTATTACTTTGAAGCCATCTCCACACTCAAAAGTAAAGAGAAGTTGGAACTCTACGATGCAATCTGTGCATACGTTTTTGAAGAAAAAGACGCAACTTTGAACTCAAAAAAAGCAGAATCTTGTTTCATTTTGATTAAGCATCTGCTCAATGAAGAATCAAAAAGAAGCGATATTGCGTCAAAAGGATGGTCTACACGAAAGTCAACTCATCCTCATGTCATAAATGAAATGAAAGTCAGCTCATCTATAAGTTCAAATTCAGATGACGATGAACTCACTATATCAACTGACAGTCAGACGAACGTCAAGACCTTGCCGGAAAGTGCAGTCAAGAAGAAACCTGACCTCTTCTCCGACTTTGCTCATGGCGATAAAGCCCTGTTGGAATCCCTGCGAGAGTTCGCACAGATGCGTACAAGAATCAAAAAGCCTATGACAGACCGGGCAAAACAGATGCTCTGCAACAAGCTGGAAAAGTTTGATCGGCATGACTGGAAAGCCATTCTCGACCAGAGTATCTATGCTGGATGGCAGGACATTTACGCATTGAAACAGGATGACCAGTACGAGCAAAGTACGGAGATGGAGTTTCCTAGACTATGACAATGGACGTTCAAACGGTATTTATCGGTGCGCTGATGCTCTGCAAGCCAGGTGTTGTGGATGAAATCATACCAGACCTTGAACTTGACTTGTTCAGACCTGAGCTGAGAGACGCTTTTGCGGCTGTTCAGGGCTATTGGACGGCTAGGGGTAAGATAGACATAGTCGAGATAAACACGCAGCATCCAGACGTAGCGCAGACGCTCTTGGCGTGTGTACAAACCTGTGAATCAGAGTGTGTACGAATTGACAGGGAGCAGATGCAGCGTTGGACACAGCTTATCAGAGAACAAGCTGCACTCACTCGTGTGCAAGGTCTGGCATTTCAGATGACCAGCGAGCTTACAGACTATTCTGATTTATCAGACATCTACCAGCAGATGGGCGAAGCAATGAGCCTGAAAGCTGAGGAAGAAGATGCGTGGACATACGAGGATGTGCTGAACGACTATGTGCTTCACATGGACGAGAAACCTGTGTATATCAAGACAGGCTTAGAGCGGCTGGACGAAGCGCTGCACATTTCTCCGGGTGATTTCATCATCATCGGCGGCAGACCGTCTGCGGGCAAGACAGCCCTGTCCTTGCAAATAGCAGCAAGCATGGCAAAGCAAAACTACACCGTGTACTATTTCAGCTTAGAAACCAGCAAACGCAAGCTGGGCGCACGTCTGATGGCTAATCAAATATACTGCCCTCTGGACACGGTGAAAAATAAGGCGGTCAGCTTGAATGAGATTGACGGACAGGCAAAAAACATGAAAATGCCCTTATATATCCGCTCCGCTGCCGGAAAGAACGTGGCGTGGATGAAGGCTCAGGCTCTCCGTAAAAAGGCTCAGGTCATCTTCGTAGATTATCTTCAACTTATCCACGAAACAGGCGCAAAAGACAGATATGCCGCCATTACAGCTATATCCATTGCCTTACACGAACTGGCACAGACCACGGGCATTGTCGTGGTAGCGCTGGCACAGCTCAACCGAAACCCATCCAAGCCCGGAGCAACGCCTACTAACTCCGACTTGCGAGAGAGCGGACAGATTGAGCAGGACGCTGATGCAATCATCCTTCTGTCTGGTGATAACCCCGACAAGTACCTGTTCCGGCTAAGCAAGAACAAGGAAGGCGAGATAGGCGACCTTCCCATTACGTTTAACAAGCAGATTCAACGGTTCCAAGAGTATACTTGGATGGACTGAAAGGAGAACGAAAAGATGACACTGAACGATGTGGCATTCGCTTTTGCTGCGATTATTTTTATTGCCTTTGGCTCTGCATTTTTTTCGGAATGGGCAGAAAAACACACTAAAAGTTTTACGATGGAAATCTTTTCGATGATTGGAATGCCAGCGATTCTTTGGTGCATCGTATTGATTGCCTACAATGCTCTGAAAAAAATCGGTGTTCTTGTATGAACTAAATCAAGGGGTAACGACTATGAGAAAGATTTGGACCGTATGTGTGTCCGCCCTTACTGTCATTATGCTGATGACTGGATGCAACAAACAGGTGGTAGATCTGACGTATAGCTACTCATGGGCACAGCTGAAAATGCCCGATGGAACGATTGTCGAAGGAAAATTGAACAGTTGGGACGATTACGAGGGCGACCAGCTGCAAGTGAAGATTGACGGCGTGACCTATTTGGTTCATTCGTCCAACGTGGTCTTGAGACATTGAAAGCGAATACGGAATCTAAGTGCATGGGCTGTCATTGCTGACAGCCTTTTGTTTTTGCCAACTCCACGAGAAAGCCTGTTTTAAGGCGTTTTGTATGCTAGACGATAACTTTATCGACTTCATCACGAAAACGCGCCACAGACGCTCGTAGGCGGCTCTCCGTTGATGCTGATGGTATATCTCAGACTAGACCATCCGATTAGACCGATGCAGAAGCGTGGAGAACGGCTTTTCAGGGTCAGACGTGAAAGTTATCGGGTCAATCGGAAAAACGCGGCAGACAGGCTCTTATACGCCTTTCCAGCGATGATAGCAGCCAGATGAGCGGATGCCAACGGCTATTTGTCTAACCGCAAGGCTGATTGAGACGGAAGCAAGATGTGTGAGACGAAAAAACGCTTCGACTATCACTTTCGGAAATGGCTTTCAAATTTTTGTCCCCTTTTCCCCTTGTTTCCTCTTTCCCCCTTTTGTCCCCCTCTTTCCCCTACAACCCCTATTACCCCCTATAATCACCCTAACATCTTCCGTGCTCCCCTTTTCCCTCCCCGTGTGTTTAGCGCGTCCGCGGGCGTTATATGCGCGAGCGCGCGCGTTGACGGAGCCGGGTGTGCCACGATAGTTCAAAAGTGAATAAATAACAGTTATGCGAAATTGAAAACTGGTTCTTTCCCCCTACAACCCTCTATCTCCAAAGCTACACCGGTTAGCCAGCAGAGCAGACCATAGGCAAGAGGTGACGTGAGGTTCGGACTGGTGGATGGTTTACGACTATTCCAGACATGGAGAATTGACTTCATTTCGTAGTCGGTTGAATATGTAGAAATGTTGCATTGACTATTCCTAGTAAAATGCTATGGATTGAATATGATACCATAGCGTATTACTGGGAATTAAATCGAGCAGGAACAGACCGAATCCGATGGTATAAGTTATTATACGAAATAATCGGTGATTATCGGGAGTAACTATATCTGTATACTATAATAAGTACGGTTATTATACGAAATAGATATAACTAGCGGAGGAATATATTATGCGAAATTGGAACGAGAGGTGATTTTGGAAGTGGTCGGATGGCTTAGCGACTATCGCACTTCCCTTTCTCTAAAAGGCGAACGACTATTTTGCACAAAAAATACACAACTAATTGACGATAATTCGCGAGAAAATGCTACGACTATCACTCTGCGACTATCAACGGACTGCTCTTTACTATACGATATATAGGACTTTCAAAAGCTAGTCGTCTGACGACTTTACGACTATTCCACGACTATTTTATTGGAGAAACTACGACTATTGGTTACGACTATTCCAGCCGGAACGCTACGACTATTGCCGACCTCTATTAGCTATCGGGCGAAAGCCCGAAAAGAGATACGGCGGTAGCCGCCAATGGTTCCGCGCCGCCCGCCACGCCCCTGCCGCTGGACTGCCCCGGTGCGCCCTGGCTGCTGACCGGTGCCAAATTGCAAGCCGCCGGGCGTGGGAGGCATAGAGAACCCGCCGGGCTGGCATGGTCTGCGGTATGCTGCACCGTCTGGCATGGATCCATAACAGGGCGCACCCCTGCACCCTTATATACCTTATTATAATAGGGCGGCTGCGCTGACCTGTGTAGTATCCGGCGCGGCGTTGGTGTCTGGTATCGGTGCAAAGCGTCCGGGCGTTGGTAGACGCTCCAACGTGGCACAGGCGGTGCGGTATAGCTGGATGCACCCGACACACGGCAGCGGCAAAACACGGCAAATAGAAGGAAAAGACCCTGCAAAGCCCTGTGCACTGTTTTGTAGCGTGGGTGGTATAGTTGCATGAATGATGCAAAATCCGCTGTAAACGCTTGTATGGGGCTGCATTGCAGCAGGGCAAAATAAAAGCCCTGCACCCTCAACAGATGCAAGGCAAAAGAAAAGCCCGGCCACGCGCCGGGCATATATATTAGATTTCGCTGACTTCAATCGCTGCACAGCTCCAAGCCTTTTCACCGGGGGCGGTGTAGTACAAACAGTAAACATTTGTATACGAATTGTATAGTAATGTGTATTTATAGCCTTCCTCTTCATATTTATCAAGCTGGCTTTTAACCATCTTGCGGATGATGCTTTTATAAAAATTTCTATCATGTACGGACATTGTAAAACCTCCTTTATTTGATGTGTTTTAATCCTGTGACTCTTTTCACCCAGTCATAGCGGGGGTCTTTGTCTGGGTTGTATATATGAGCCTCTCGCCACTCAGCGCTTTGGATAGCCTCAAAAAAATCGCTGTCACTCATGCGCTCACATCTTACTTCAAGCTCTGAAAGTTGGGGGCAGTCTTTTTTGTGATGCTCAATGCCGCAACCGTTGGGACTCCAAATAATGCCATCGCCCGTGTCATATTCATAAATGCTTTTAATCATCATGCTTTTTCACTCACTTTCTGGGCCTTGCCCCTTTGCTTTAGTATACCATGCTTGTAGTCCTTTAGATAGGATTTTCAAAAAATATTTTTGCCCTTTTGGGCAATGGGGCGGGGTTGCTTTACGGTGCAGCCCCGCTAAAGTGTCCGATCTGCGTTACTTGGACGCCTTGAACAGTGCGGAGAAGAACCAGAAGAAAAACAAGACACTAGAAAAAATCATGCGATCGCCTCCCGCCAAACCTCTTTATGGGCCGGGATAGATTTACAGGCGATTACATAGCGGGCCGGGTCAATTATGCGAGATTTTGCGAACCGGGCACGCTCTAGCGTGGAGAACGGCCCGCAGAAAAACTTGCCATTTGGGAGCATCAAATAAAAACCGTGATACAACATCTTAAAACCTCCTATCAAACCACGCTAAACCGTTTATAACTGGTCTTGCTGCTGCACTCTGCGTATACGTCCGGGTGTAGCGTCTTGAGTAGCTTGCTATCAAGTCGGACGCTCTGAACGTCCTTATACATTACCTTGCAAGCGCCTGCAACAACCTCCGGCGCTCCCTGCATCATGGCAATAATTTCATCTCGTAGGCTGTCCCGCATCTGCTCCGCCTGTTCTGCCAGCCGCTTATATTCGCGGTATTCGTTGCACTTTTGCTCTAAGTCTGTCATTTTTCAAACCTCCCTTATTAGCTGTTTAAAAACGCGATCATTACCAATGCGCCGGAGATCATGCCGCCGATGTACCAGAGGGCGGCCCACTGGGTAAAATCAAGTGCAATCATACTGCAAACCCTCCATTAATCAAATTCCGGCATTGCCAGAATAATTTTTTTGCACCGCTCAACGCTCAAGCGGTACGGCTTGGAGCGGGTCAGGTTGTCCGCTACAATCTGAGTGTATACCATTAACGGCAGCTCAAACAGCCCGGCGCACTTGGGATACAGGCGCACGGCCTGATTTCTGATTTCGGCGTTGATTTCATCTGTTCTTGTCATGGTTTAAACCTCCGTATATCCGTCTGTAATGGCCTGTGCCTTGAGCGTGTCTAAATCACGTTTTGCCAGCGTGGGGACGTCCTTAGATACCCAATGTTCCGGGACGGTTGAAACCGTTTTGTCGTTGGTGTTAATTCTGAGATAGTAGCAATGACCGTTTACGTTGGTCTTAGTCCGAAATTCCATTTTCATTTTTATACCCCCCATTAAAACCAGTAAAGCAAGTACATATCTGTGCCCGGCTTGGTGATTTCTCTAATGCAAGGATACAAGCCGTAACTGTCAATTTGCAAGCCGTATTCTGCAAGTTCTTTGTTGAGCTTTACACGCCGTTTTGCAAGCTGAGCCTGTCGGGTTTTGAGCCACGCGGAGTTATAATAGCGGCTGTCGTTGTCAAGCTCCCACGCTCTTGCATCTGCAAGCCCCCAACGCTGCACGCTGTCAAGAAGCTTTTTTGCTTTTTCGTATGCTTTAGTGGGTACGCGGTCAGCGGCTTTATCTGCGGCAGTTGTTAGCGCGTCAAGCGTGGCAAGATCAAACGCGGCGCGGGCTCTGTTGTACCATACGCACGCGCGATGACTGCGGCCTTCGTAATCTCCCGGAATGGGGCGGGCGGTATAGTCGATCTCTTTATTGTTCATCATGGTTTTGACCTCCTGTTTTGGTTCAATGTGGTTTGTTCTTGTTTGTGCCTTTATTATACTATCAATAGGGTTGTATGTCAATAGATAGATAGTAATTTACTATCACAAGAAACAACAAAATATCCTTGTGATATTTGTTCATATTGCTATCAATATACCATGCTTGTGGTAGAGCTATCATAATGCGCATTAGAGGAGTTTTCCGCCCTCCAGTGTCCCGCGCCGGTACGATCGCCCGGCGCGGTCTGTCTGGTATCGAGTGCAGACCGGTGCAGCGTGTCCAGCGTCCGGGCGTGTGTCGTGCCTTGCATGGTCTGCCCTGGTATTTGCCCGCCCTGGTTTTGGCACGGTCTGCCCTGCCGCTTGTTGCGTGCCGTCGTTCCGGGTGCGCTGGGGTGCAGGGGGCACCGGCGGGGTATGTGGCCGCCGCCCAGCCCCGCCCGGTCAGTCTTTCAACCACCGAAAAAATAAAAAAGGCTCAAAAAAAACACCCCACCCCCTATTGTCAATCTCAAAAATTCCGCAAAAACAAAAAAGACCCCTACAAAGGGTCTGTGTTCTGTGCTATACTTGCCTTACAAGCCTTGAAAGGGAGGAATCTACAATGAATCAAAAGAATGATAAGAACAAAGAAAAGAGGGAAAAGAACGAAAAGATTGCTGCTTCAATATGGGGCATCATTATCGGCGCCGCTCTTTTGGTTTTTGGTGTGTATCTTATGGCACATGGTATTTCAAACGTTATATAAAATTCTGGCCAAAGAAAGGAAGAATCAAAAATGAGAAAGAGAATCATTGCGGCAGCTCTAGCAGCGGCTATGATGCTTGCTCTGCCTATTAGCGCAATGGCAACGACGAAACCCGATGAATGGTCTGCTTCCGTTGAGCTGGAAGATACTAACGCAACGCAAGTTCAGCCAATAAACATTAAGGAATCTCATAGTCACCTTGAAACCAAGTATGAATACGGCAAAACGAGATACTATGTGTTCTACGCTGTGTTGGTTGAGAATCCTAATCCCGATTGGGCAGTTGATTTTGTTTCGCTGAACGTCACGGTATACGGCGAAGATGGCTCCGTCTTAAAGACCGATTCTGAAACGCTGGACTGGGTTGGCGAGGGTGATTCTTATTGGTTCGGGGATTACATTGCTTTTGATTCTGATGGTGTTAAGCCGACAAGAATTGAGTATACGACAAGTGCAGAAAACTGGAACGTGCACGAAGCAAGCCCTGCCAATCAGATTGTCCGTGCTGGCGAACTGGCCGTCACGAATGTTTCTAAGCGTGGCTCTGGCTACGATTTGCGATTCACTGGACAGGTTACGAACAACAGCCAGTTTACAAGCAATGCCGTCAAGGTCATTGTCCTTTACAAGATGAAAGACACCGAAGGCAACGAAGTCCCTGTCGGCGGTGAGTATACTTACATTATGGACAGCCTTGCTTCTGGACAGACAGCATCGTTTGAACTGCATCCATTGAGCGGATTTACTGGTTATAGCTCTTATGAAGTGGTTGCCATTCAAGATTAACGTATAACACAAAAGCCAGCGGCTAGATGTCCTCTAACTACTGGCTATATTTTTGTTCTCCATACTATCAAAACTCTATTGACAGTACTATCAAAATATGATATAATCTGTGATAGAAAGAGAGGACGCAAAAATGAAAGTTGGGTATGTAAGAGTTTCGACAGTCGGGCAAAACACGGCTCGTCAGGAAGTCATTATGGAGCAGCTTGGCGTTGAAAAGGTGTTCATTGATAAAATGAGCGGCAAAAACACCGACCGCCCGCAGTTGAAAGAGATGCTGGCGTTTGTTCGTGAGGGCGATACTCTTGTGATTGAGAGTTTCAGCCGTCTGGCTCGTTCCACGAAAGACCTTCTGGAAATCGTTGAAGAACTTGAAAAAAAGAACGTCAAGTTCGTCAGCCAGAAAGAGAACATCGACACTTCTACGCCTAACGGAAAATTTATGCTGACCGTGTTTGCAGCTCTGGCACAACTGGAACGCGAAACAATGTTGGCACGGCAGAAGGAGGGAATCGAAATCGCAAAAGCAGAAGGCAAGTATAAAGGCAGAAAGCCTGTCGAAGTAGACGAAGAGAAGTTCCGGCAGCTTTATAATGACTGGCAGAACGGAAAGACCACGCCGAAGATTATGATGAACGAACTTGGGCTGAAATCTGCTACGTTCTGGCGCACGGTCAAAAAGTATCGTGAAAAATATGGCATTACTGATGCGGCCACCACACGCAAGTATGCCAACAAAGAAGAAAAATAAAAAAAGCAGCGACCCACCACAGGCCACTGCTACAAACAAGAACCACCAATCCCTCAACAGGATGATAGTACACCAGTATTATATCATTTCTGTTGAGGCGTGGCAATATAAAATCAGCAGAAAGGGTATACTAACATGAAAAAATCTAATTTGATAGCAGATTCTCTTTATGGGCATTTAATTGTAGCGGATGGAAAAATCAAACTACGTTCAGTGTTCGATTTTCCCGGATGCACAGAACTGTTCTCGTTTTTGTATGTTTGCGAGCAAGTAAATTGCGCTGTCGAATTTGAAAATGAGGAAATTATCGTAGAACCAAAGAATACAAATAACGCGATTCAAACTATGCTTGCAGTTTATGTTTCATTTGGCCAAGACGATACAATCTTCAAAAGATACATAAACTATTTGACGAAACTCGGTTCAGATGGAAAGCGTGAGCCGACTGTTTGCGATGGGTAAAAGGGGATTGCTATGAAACAGATGAATTGGGAAGAATCGGAAGGTTGCAATCGGTTCATAAAAAATATAACCGCTGGTATATTAGAGTATGTTCTTGAAGTTGGAATTGATGAAGCGGTCAAAGAATGCGTCAAGGACAATCCGCTTTTGGACAAATGCCCTCATCTTGAATCCTACGCAAAGGAACACGGATTTATCTGACTCGCTAGACATGGTATCGGATTGCTGAACAGAGAAAGGCTGGATAATATGCAGGGAGAAGAACTGATTGTTAAGAATGGTAGCATCACACTGCGGTCTATGCTTGACTTTGGTGGATTCCTTGAAATTAAGAGGTTTTTGGAAGCCTGTCATTCGGAAAACTGCACCGTAATCTTTGCAAATGAGGAACTTGTCATTTTCCCGAATGAATACAATGCTGCTAAGGATGCTCTCATCTTTATTTACGGTACACTGGCAGAAAGACACAGTATTATCGAAAAGTATCTCCGCTATAAGCTGATGCTAGGAGATGAACAACCAAAACCTACTTTACATAGTCAGAGAAAGGAATAAAGCGTGAAACCCGTAAAATTGTCAGATCAGAGCTTGAAACTGATTGAAACGTTGTGCGATTACACCGACAAGCCCGATATTCTCAATGCCGTCGCAGACGCTTTGTACTACGATGCGGACGAGCTGAAACGCAGGCTCAACCAGCTTGCAGAAGAAGTCAAATAAACAGCACATTCTATTCGTTAAAACGAATTTTGGCAAATAATTTTCTGAAGATAGCTTTATAAAACCGAATATTTGATTTTTGTGCAGTTGTAGGCACTCTTTACATTTTCAGGTAGGGGGTGCCTATTTTTTATGCAGCCAAAGCAGTGTATCGCCATCATTGACAGTATCAAAGCATATGCAAAGCAGAATCCGACAGAAGCGCAGGTCTACGAGGACTGGTTTCAGGCGGTGGTGAACCTGAGAGATGCTCTGCCGCAAGACAAGCGGTTCGATGCCTACAAATACTCTGGTGAGCTGCGCTCTGTCTGTGCAGCCATGATGGGCAAGATGAAAACAGGCGAAGACGTGGCGAAGGTCTATGATATTATCGGCCGGACGTACCTGTTTGAAGCAAAGGACGTGTTTGACAGCTATTGCATCTACCTTGAATGGAATCGTGCGCCGGAGAAGAAGTTCTATCAGCCGAGACGCAGGGTTTTGAAAGTGCTGGCGGACGACCTTGAGGACTTGTTTTATAAGCGGATTGACTTCTTGGGAGTTAGTCTGCCTGCTCGCGTAGGTAAGGCTTTGAGCGATGATACGCAAATTCTTACACGAAACGGCTGGAAGAATCACGGCGATTTGCAGGTCGGTGATGAAGTTATCAGTCCAAAAGGCCAGTTTGTAAAGGTGCTGGCTGTATCTCCTAAGTGCCAGCTTGATGTGCGATGCCATTTCTCTGACGGCACATACATTGACTGCCACGAAAACCACGAGTGGCCTGTCTTTAACCGCCATAAGAACGGATTTGATGTGGTCGAAACTAAGAGAATGATGGAGGATTATGTTACCGATACAAAAGATGGCATAAGATTCTGCTATCAGGTTCCGTTCAAAAATTTTGTTGAGGGAGAGTATAAAAAACTGCCCGTTGAGCCGTATACGTTGGGTGCTTGGCTTGGTGATGGTCGAAATCAGCACCCAGATATTTGTGAGCCGCCTTGTGATCGGGTGATTGTTGAGCGTGTCATTAACGATGGCTACCCTGTTAGCTGGCACACGGTTCACAAGGGTACTGGTGTTGAATATTACGGATTCGCTGGTTTGCGACAGGCGCTTCAAAAAGGCGATATGTGCCACAGCCACCGCCGCTGCGTGAAGCACATTCCAGAAGAATATTTTACAGCCAGCATTGCACAACGCATGGAGCTGCTTGCGGGTCTTCTTGACACTGACGGTACATTGCGGGCAAAAGAGCATCGGTACTCTTTTTCCACCACAGAGCCACAAATGAGAGATGATTTTGTCACGCTTGTTTCTACATTTGGATGGAGATGCAGCGTGGTAGAATACCCGCCTCGCGTATCCTCTAGTGGCGTTAAGGGCAACTTGACCGTTTATGCCATTGCCTTTAATCCAACCTGCCCTATCCCTTGCGTTGTTCCTCGAAAGCAACTGAAAGAGTTCTCCAAACCTCGCCGCGTGGCATTTTGTGGGCTTGAGCGCATCGAGCCGAAGCAGGGCAACTGCATTCAGGTTGAGGGTGGCGTGTACTGTGCCGGGAAGCGTCTGATTCCTACTCACAACAGCACCCTGTGTATCTTTTTCATTACATGGTTGATGGGCAACCGCCCTGACGTTGCATCGGTTATGAGCGGACACTCCGACAAGCTGACAAATGGCTTCTACGGCGAAGTGCTGTCCATCATCACAGACCCTGTGACTTACAATTGGGGTAAAATCTTCCCTGACGTTCAGCTTGTAGACAAGAGCGCAAAAGACGAAAGCGTTGATCTGAACCGAAAGAAGCGCTTTCCCACCCTGACTTGCCGATCTATCGGCGGCACGCTGACTGGTGCTGTTGAAATCGGTGAGGGTGGCGTTCTGTACAGTGATGACTTGATTGAGGACTTGGAGGAAAGCCTGAACGTTGAGCGTCTGAACAACAAGTACGATGCCTATCTGAACCAGTTGAAAGACCGTAAAAAGCAAGGTGCATTGGAACTGATGGTCGGTACACGCTGGAACGTGCTTGACCCTCTGGGGCGCATCCAGAACCAGTATGCAGACAACCCGAAGTACCGATTCCGGGTGATTCCTGCAGTGGACGAGAACGGACACAGTAACTTCAATTATGACTATGGCGTTGGATTTGACGATTCCTACTATGCCGATATGAAAGCCAGCATTGACGATGCAACATGGTGGGCAAAGTACATGGGCAAGCCCTATGTGCGCGAAGGTTTGCTGTTCCCCGCCGATGAACTGCGGTATTTTAATGGTGTTCTGCCTGATGGAGAGCCTGATCGTAAGCTCATGGTCATGGATATTGCATGGGGTGGCGGAGACTTCACTGCCTGTCCTATCGCCTATGTGTACGGCGATGCCGTGTTTATCCCAGACCTTGTGTTCAACAACGGCGACAAAACAGTGACCAGACCAGAGGTTGTCGGCAAAATCATCCAGCACAAAATCAACGTGGTGCGTGGCGAAGCCAACAACGGCGGCGATGAATACTGTGACGTAGTGGACAGCCAGCTTCGGCAACAGGGCTACCACTGCTCTGTTCGCAGTCAGCGTGCGCCCAGTGGGCAAAGCAAGCTGTCCAGGATCATCCAGTATGCGCCGGACATCAAACGGTTCTATTTCCTTGACGAAAAACACCAGTCGAAAGAGTACAAAGCATTTATGGAACAAGTGACGATGTTTACGCAGCTTGGCAAGGTTCCGCACGATGATGCACCGGACAGCCTGGCACAGCTTGCCGATGAACTGTACAACGGAATCAGTAAAATTGAGCCTATAAAAAGGCCATTTTGAAAAAAGTGGTAACGTATAATTTAATTTATTGACTTTATATCGTTGTTTTTGGTATAATGCATGTAAGGAGTTGGCTACTCCGTCATGATGCCTGCTACACGCTTTACGGCTCCGAGCTGAATGCTTTGCAGGCGTTCTCCTTTCTGCCCAGCAATGGTTTCTACACTCTTTCCCATTGCTGGGATATATAAGTTGCGTCCCGTGTTGGATGGGGTCTGGTTCGCCCTTAAAATCTTGACTTCCAGAATAAGGCGGTTCAAATCCGTCACGCAGCACAACGATTCACTTCTGTTTTCATGGAAATTTTCCTTTTATAACCTCCAATCGTTATTCCCGGCTCTCGATGAAATGGTTTTCTGGACATTTTACCATTTCAAAGAGCAACGATGAATCAAGCCGGGTCTTTATGTTGCATTAGCTCAGTATGGCTAGAGCATTCGGCTCATAACCGGACATACATTGGTTCAAATCCATTATGCAGCACCAAAATTGCAGCTTACCCGTTTTACGTCTGTCTGACAACTGAATGTAAAGGCTGCAATGGTTTCTCTAGGCGGAGAATAGCACAGCTGGAAGTGCGAACAGTTTCCCAGCAGCTTCTGACAGGTCTGTGCTCAACAGCCTGTTTCCAGGAATATTAGGAAAGGAGCGCAGATGAAAGCAAAAGTCAGATGCAAGCATCCCCGCAAGGACGCAAACGGAAATCCGTGCGATTGCGGACGTTACCTTGGTGAAGTGGAAGGCAAGTTCTCTCTTCTGTGCCCTCTTTGCCATTGGATTACAATTGGAGATTCCAACTTTCCAAAAGATACATGGGTCTCCGTACCAAAGTTCAAAAACTGAATAGCTTTTGAAGCGCAATTGTAAGCGCAGTGAGATAGACCTTAACAGGTTTGTCTTGCTGCGCTTTTTATTTTGCCGGAAAGGAGGAACGCATGGCTGAGTATCAGATAGTTGTTGGCGGCTTTTTGAATAATCCATTGACCGGACGTAGACCGATTGAAACGCCGGAGACGGAAATAAATCGGGCAAACGTGCTGAAAGTGGTCATGGGCAAGGCAGAGCCTATTTATCTGCTGAACAAGAACGAGATCCGCTTTCTGCACAACTACTACTTGGGTAGCCAGCCTGTCCTCAACCGCACGAAGGAGTATCACGCTGAAATTACCAACCGTATTGTAGAGAACCACGCCAACGAGTGCGTGGGCTTCTACACTGGATACATGAGCGGCACTCCTTGCTCTTATGTGCGGTCTGAAACGGCAACTGGTGACGGTGAGGAAATCGCCCGCCTATCAAACGCCTTGCAGTATGAGGGCAAGAATGCACTTGATCGTCGGCTTTGGCAGTGGATGTTGGAGTGTGGGCAGGGATACCGCATTGTCCTTCCTGACAAGGGGTACAACGGAAACTACCCTGACGAAACGCCCCTGCTGGTGGATGTTCCCGACCCGGACATGGCGTATGTGATTTACAACTCCGGCATCGGGCATAAGCCCATAGCCAACGTGCTGCACATCCCACGCAATTATCAAAACGACCTGAACGACCTGATTTGCGTGTATACGCCAAATCAGTACTTTGAAATCGACAACGGCAAGGTTACAAAGTCGGAGAACCATTCTCTGGGAATGTTGCCGATGGTCGAATACAAGCTGAACCCGGAGCGGATGGGTCTGTTTGAACCTGCAATTCCTGTGCTGGATGCCATCAATGACCTTGAAAGCAACCGTTTGGACGGTGTGGCGCAGTTCATCCAGTCCATCATGGTGTTTACCAACTGCCTTGTGGATGATAACGCACTGAAACAGGTCAAAGAACTTGGTGCAATGTGCTTGAAATCTACAACCAGCTTGCCCGCTTCTGTATCACAGATTGCAAACGAGCTTGACCAGCAGCAGAGCCAGACCTTGCTTGATTCCATGTTGAATGTATACCGCAGTCTGACTGCCATGCCTAGTGCCACTGGTAGCGAGAACGCAACGTCCGACAACGTGGGCGCAGTTATCGTCCGCAACGGCTGGAATCACACAGAAGCAAGAGCACAGCAGTACGAAAATATGTTCAAGTATGCTGAGCGTCAGAGCCTTTCTGTGATGCTCAAAATCCTGCGTGATACAGCTGGTTCTAAGCTGATGGCAAGTGACATCAACATCAAACTGCCCCGCCGTCAGTACGACAACCAGCAGAGCAAGGTTCAGATTTTCGCACAGATGATTCAGCAGTCGATTGACCCGCAGTTGGCGTTCACCACGCCCGGTCTGTTCCCTGACCCGCAGGCTGCTTATGAGATGAGCAAGCCTTTCCTGATTGCCGCTGGCAAGCTGGGCGAGGACGGAAAAGCACCGAAGCCGCAGGAACAGCCTAAACAGGTTGCTACCGACACAAATGCAGGGAACACGGCAGACAAGCAGTCTACCGATACCAATAAAGAAACAGAGGGCGAATAGTCCTTTGCCATAAACACGGCAGGGAAGCCGGGATACAAATTTCGCAGCGTTGCAGGGAAGCAACGGTAAAAAAACGCAGGAGGAAATTAACAATATGAAACTCAATGTGTTGCTTGGTGATGCCTACAAAGAGGGCATGACCGCCGATGAAATCATTTCTGCGCTTGAAAAGGTTGCAGACCCTAACGCAGAGGTCGAGAAGCTGCGTAACGCCGTGACGAAAGCCAATGGCGAAGCTGCGGAGTACAAGAAGCAGCTCAAGGCAAAGCGTACCGATGACGAGAATGCCGCGCAGGAACAGGCTGACAAGCTGGCAGAGATGCAGAAGCAGAATGAAGCCCTGACTGCCGACAAGGAGAACCTCGTCAAGGAAAAGACCCTTGCATCCTACCGTGAGAAGTTCGTTGCACAGGGTTATGACGCTGAACTGGCTGGCAAGGCTGCATCTGCACTGGCTGACGGTGACATGGACAAGGTGTTTAAGTTCCAGTCGGAGTTTATGACCGCCCACGACACCGCATACAAGGCTTCTCTGCTGAAGGATATGCCCACACCTCCGGGTGCGGATGGCAAGGGCGGTTCCGACAGCGAGGGTGTGGCATTTGCTAAGAGCCTTGCGCAGCAGAACGCAAATACTTCTAAGGCATCGAGTGACGCAATGAGTGCTTTCCATTAACAAGGAGGAAAACATGAAGTTTACCCGAAACACGGTCAACGGAATCAACGATACCATCCTTGCTTCCAATGACTACACCGCCATTCCCTTTACCGTGACCGAAACTGCTGCGGTTAAGGCTGGCTATCCCATGACGCTGGCTGGCAAGAAAGCTGTTGCTGCTGGCGAGACTGGTTCTAAGACCATCAACGCTGACGGCATCCTGCTGTATGACGTTGACCCGGCAGAGAATCCCAATGCTTCCCTGCTGATTCGTGGTGTTATCGACACCAAGAAGGCAGCGGCAAGTTCCAGCTTCACTTTTGACGCTGACGCAATCAAGGCACTCAAGACCGCCGTCCCCGGCATCTTCTGCCGTGACAACATCAGCGTGAACGCTTAATAGGAGGTAAAACAACATGGCACTGAATCTTAAGGAAGTCTTTGCCCCGGCTGCGATTGCCGCCTATTGGACGAATGACCCCACCAATGCGATGCCCTTTGCATCTGACGCACTGTTCCCCGCAAAGAAGAAGGCCGGTCTCGACCTGAAGTGGCTGCGCGGTCACAAGGGCGTGGGCGTGTCCCTGATGCCCAGCGCATTTGACGCAAAGGCTACGTTCCGCACCCGTGAGGGCTTCAAGTTCGATGAGACCGAGATGCCGTTCTTCCGTGAGGGCTACCATCTGGGCGAGAAAGACCGTCAGGAAATCCTGCGTGTTCTGGACAGCAACGACCCTTATGCTCGTGACGTGATGAACCGCCTGTACGATGACACCGCACAGCTTATCACTGGTGCTCGTATCGTTCCTGAGCGCATGATCTGGCAGCTGCTGGCTCCCACCAATGGCGTTCCTGGCATCACCATCAAGGCAAACGGCGTGAACTACACCTACAACTACGACCCGGACGGCACTTGGAAGTCCACCAACTACAAGGAAGTCTCTGTCGCAAAGTCTAAGTGGAACGTCGCCACTGCCACCCCCATTGCCGACCTGAATGCCGCAAAGGACGCTGTTCTGGCAAGCGTGGGCGAGGTCGTGACTGAGGTGTACATGAACACTGCTACCTTCCGCAACATGATTGCTGCGGACGAGGTGAAAAATCGGTTCATGACCGTCACCGCAAAGGCAAACGCCGTTCTGCTGGACAGCGAAGCACGGCAGATTATCGAATCTGCAACCGGTCTGAAGATTCATCTGTACGACAAGATGTTTAAGGCGGACAAGTACAGCGCAAGCGAGAAGTATCTGCCCGATGGCATGGTGGTGGTTGCTCCTTCCGGCGCTCTGGGCAGCACTTGGTACGGCACTACTCCTGAGGAAGCCGACCTGCTGTCCGGTCAGTCTGGTGCATCCGTGTCCATCGTGAACACTGGTGTTGCCATTACCACCGAGCTGACCGTTCATCCGGTCAACGCCAACGTCTATGCTTCTGAGATTGTCCTGCCGTCCTTTGAGCGCATGGACGCTGTGTACTGCATCAAGGCTTACTAAGGCAAAAGGAGGAAAGCAGCATGGGAGACCAGCATTCCGAAGCGGCAGTCAAGCTGGGGCAGTACATCGCCCCTGCACTTGACCATGAAATCACGGACGAGGACTACCCGCTCTTCGACCTGCTGCTTGATTTTGCCAAAGACAAGATATTTGCACAGAGCTACCCTTTCGGCAACAGGCCAGACGAGTTGCCCTCGCAGTATCAGTCGTTGCAGATACGCATTGCAGCGGAACTGTACAACCACATCGGTGCAAACGGACAGACGAGCTACACCAACAACGGTATCACTCGTGTGTGGGAAAGCTCCGATGTGGCGCAGTCCCTGCTAAATGAAGTGGTTCCGAGAGTAGGTGTTATCGGCTGATGTTCAATGGTAGCCCGCTGGATAAGCGCCCGCTGTGGTACTCGAACCCGGTTGGTGAGAAAACGCCTGTTGTTGACGAGTGGGGGAACGAGACCGGCGAATCCGCATACGAATCGTGGAGCGAACCCGCAAAGCTGATGCTGAACGTCAGTCCCCCTACTGGTTCTGCGGAAGCAAACCCTTTTGGAGCGTTCACGGATTACAGCTACGTTGTCAGTTCGTCCAGCAAAAAGCGCAACACACCGCTTTATGAAGGTACGCATGTCTGGTTTCAGACGGACGTTTCAAAGCCCTTCAATTACACTGTGGTCAAAGTCGCAGAGCATATCACGGACACGCTGTATGCGCTGAAAGAGGTGGCTGCAAGTGAAAATTAAAGTGAGGTTGAGCGATTCCGGACTTCGTGATGCGGAACGTCAGATACAGGAGTACAAGACCACCCTGAACAAAAAGGCGAAAGAGTTTGCAAAGGCTTTGGCTGACAAAGGGCTTGATGTGGCGAAAGTTCGCTTTGCAAATGCAGAATATGCCGGTAGCAACGATGTCTCTTGCCGTGTTGAACAGAACGGAAACACCTGCACCATCATTGCAGAGGGCAAGTCAGTTGCCTTTATCGAGTTTGGCACTGGCGCACATCACAACGGATATGGCGGTGAACTACCGCCCGGTGTTGGTGCGCATGGCTCCTACGGCCAAGGCAAGGGTGCTGGCAGACGTTGGTACTACTACGGTGACCCCGGCAATGCTGGTACGCCTGTTAAGCAGGTGGATGGTAAAGGCCAGCTGAATTACACCGATGGCAACGAACCAGCTATGGCTATGTGGGGGGCTGTTGAGGAAATGGCTTCTCAAGTCGAAGCAACGTGGAGGGAGGTTTGGAATAGTTGATTGATTATTTCAACTCTATCTTCACGGCTATTGCTAAGGAACTGCGAAAGCAAGTGCCCGGCATTTTCGTCACTGGTGAAATCAATGACAGCAATGTCAAGAAGTTTCCGTGTGTACAGATAGAAGAAAACAGCAATCTGCCTGTACACATTGATTCTGCTGGTCACAGCAAATACGCTGCCGTTTCCCTGCGTGTACGGGTCTACTCCAATAAAAACACCGGACGCATTGCAGAAGCACGTTCCATCGTTAAAATCGTGGATTCTGTATTGGAACCGCTCAATTTCTATCGAAAGTCGTTTGCCCCGTTGAATGGGCTGTATAACAATTCCGTCTACCGGATTGATTGCAGCTATGGGGCAACAATCGGAGAGGACGGAATGATTTACCGAAACTAAGGAGGTAAACATTCTATGAGTACTGCTATCTCCGGTCTGAATACCACCCTGTATTGTGGCGACAGCGCAACCGCTCTGACGAAGCTGTGCGACATCAAGGATGTGCCTGACCTGATCTCTGAGCCGAACCTGCTGGATGCCACTACTCTGTCTGACCCTATGCAGGTCAACATCTTCGGCATTATCCAGAGTGACACCAAGTCCTTTACTGCCAACTACAACAAGACTGACTACAAGAAGGTCAAGGAAGCTGGCTACGATGAGACTTCCGAGAGCAACACCGTGAAGTATTACGCCCTGAAGATGCAGGACGGCTCCGGCTTTACTTGGCAGGGTATGCATCAGGTCGGCTTGTCCGGCTTTGGCGTGGACGAGGTTGTGGAAATGACCATCAACTGCATCTTCACCAAGAAGCCTGAGTTCAGCGAGACCCTGACTGTCAATGGTGGCTAAGCCGCAAAAATCGAATCAATCAAACCGGGCAGAACTGAACAACGGATTTGGTTCTGCCCCTATTTATAAAGGAGAGCATTTATTATGGCTGCTAAGGTTATCAACTTTCATTCCCCCGATGGCAAGAACACTTATGAACTGACTTTCACCCGTGACAGCGTGGAAGCCACCGAACGTGCAGGCTTTCAGATTGGTCAGTACACCCAGATGACCAATCTGCTGTCCAACTCTCGCGCCCTGTTCTACGGCGCTTTCATCGCACGGAACAAGGGCATCAAGCGCAAGGTCGTTGACGAGATGTTCCAGCACATCGAGGAGAAGGAAGATCTGATGGGCATTCTGCTTGAGATGTTCATGGACGCTTCCAAGTCTCTGCTGGCAACCGACACTGAGGACAAGACCGCAAAAAACGCAACGTGGGAGATTGTGTAACCGCACAATCTCAGGAAACGGACGAAGAGGAAGAACCATTCTCTTTCTCTAAGCTGTTCCACGATGTAGAAGCCTATTACATCTCCATCGGCATGACATACGACCAGTTCTGGTACGGCGATGTCTGGCTGGCGAAGGTTTACCGCGACGCAGAGGAGCTGCGGGAACGCAGAGCCAACGCAGAAGCATGGAGAAACGGCTTTTACATGGCATCTGCGCTTTCCTCTACGGTTGGCAATATGTTCCGAAAGAAAGGGTCTAAGCCGATCAAGTACATGGATAGACCGCTTCCCCTTACTCAAAAGGAGAAAGACGAGTATGAATACCAACGCGCAGTTGAGGCGCAGGAGCGAATCAAGAGAATGATGCTCTCTATGATGGAAAGTGATGGTGGTAGTGATGGCTGATGTTGATATTACAAGCTTATCCGTAGAGATTTCTGCGGAATCGCAGGGGGCAGAGCTTAATATCGACAAGCTCGCTACCGCCATTTCTAATTTGCGGACAAAAGGCAACGTCACAAAGGTTGTGAACAGCCTTGACAAGCTTGCCGGTTCTATTGCAACGCTGAAACAGGCATCCGCTGGAATGTCCGGGCTGGACAAAATCACCAGCTTTCTAAATGGACTTTCAAACGCTAACCCGACCGCAAGCACAAAGAGCATAAACACGGTCGTGAATGCGATCAAGAAGATTCCTGCGGCTGTGTCTGGCTTGAACGGCGTGGACTTTTACTCCATGTCTGGAAGCATTACTCAGCTCACTAACGCTTTGGCTCCGCTGTCCATTCTGGACGCATCGAGCCTTAAAGCTCTTGGCAGTGCTTTCAATGCAATCGGAAAGGTTCCTGACCTGACCGACAAGCTGAAAGCGACAGACCTTGATTCTTTTGCAAGCTCTTGTCAGAAGATTTCTACTGCCCTTACTCCTCTTGCGTCTCAGCTTGACAAGGTGGGCAACGCTTTTGCAAAGCTCCCTCCGCAGTTGAGCAAGGTAGTCACACAGGCGAACCGTGTGACCGCTGCCAACGAAAAGCAGCGCAAGAGCTATCTTAGCCTGTCTAATCAAATGAATGGCTTTATGCGGAACATGGCAAAGCTTGTTTCGTTGAAAGCTATCGCTGAGTATCTTGGAAACGCTGTTGCGAAGTTTAACGACTTCTATGAAGCAACAGACTTGTTCCATAATGCTATGGGCAATTTGAGCGGTGAAGCCGATACGCTCATTAGCAAGATGCAGGGTTTGCTTGGCGTTGATCCGACCAAAGCGATGACTTACATGGCTACTATCCAGAGCTTGGGTACTTCGTTTGGTCTGACCAGCGACAAAGCATATATTCTGTCCAAGAATTTGACCCAGCTTGCCTATGACGAAGGTTCCTATTGGAACAAAAACGTTGCAGAGACCTTTACCGCAATGTCTTCCGCAATCTCTGGCGAGATTGAGCCTATTCGCCGTTTGGGCATTGACTTGTCTCAGGCGCGGTTACAGCAAGAGCTTCTTTCTTTGGGCTTTAACAAGCAGGTTTCTAGTCTGTCTCAGGCAGATAAGGCGGTTCTGCGTTACATTGCCATTATGAAGCAGACTGCCAATGTGCAGGGCAACCTTGCACAGACCATCCAAAGCCCTGCAAACCAGATTAAGATTCTGAAAGCGCAGCTGGATATGCTGGCGAAGTCTGTTGGCTCTCTGCTCTACCCTGCCATGAAATCCATTCTTCCCCCGCTGATTGCCGCCGTACAGCTCATTCGAGAGTTTGTTGAATGGGTGGCAAAGCTGATGGGTGTGAAGGTCGTGTTCACTGATTTTACCAAGAGCGCTGACAGCGTTGGCGGTATCGGTGACGCAATGGATGATACAGCCGATTCGACAAAGAAAGCCGCCAAAGCTCTCAAGGACTACACGATGGGTTTTGATGAGCTGAACATCATTGACCCCACACAGGGAAGTTCTGGTTCTGGCAGCGGCGCATCTGCTGGAAACATCTTGGGCGATGTAGACCTGTCCGGCTACGATATGTTCAAGAACTATGTTGGCACATCTATTGATGAGATGAAGCAGAAAATCAAAAGTATGCTTCCTCTTATAGCGACTGTGGCAACCGCTCTTGCTGCTTGGAAGCTCACAAATCTTATTACGGATATTGTAGACGCTATCTCCAAAATGAATGCACTGAAATCCATTGTTTTGGGGCTTGGTGTTTTTACAGTGGGCATTGTCCTTGAGATTACAGGCATTAAAGACGCGATTGAAAATGGCGTAAATGGAAAGAATTTCGCTGAAATTGTTCTTGGTGCTTTGATTGGAACTACAGGCGCAGCCATTCTTGGTAAAGGAATTGCTCAGTTTATCGTGACCGGCTTTGGAAATACTGCTGTTGGAGCGGCCATTAAAGCAGCTGGCGGCTCTACTGCTGGCGCGATTATCGGAGCAGCAGTTGGCGGAGTAGTAACCGGAATACCTATGTTTGTAACGGGCGTTTACGATGCTGTCAAAAATGGTTTAAACACGTTAAACGGAATTTTGATTCCGCTTGGTTCGACAATGACTGGCGCAGGCATTGGTGCAATCATCGGCTCTCTTGGAGGCCCGATTGGTACAGGCATCGGCGCGCTGATTGGTTTGATTGTTGGTGGCCTGACCGATGTCGGAATTGCGATTTATCAAAACTGGGACAAGATTACAGAATCTCTCGACAAGGCAAGCGAGAGCTTAAAAAACTGGTTTGTTGGCGTTGGCGAGTGGTGGAATGAAAAGTGGCAAGGGTTCAGCACTAATTTTCAGACTGCATGGGAAAGCTTGCCCGGGTTTGTTCAGCATCCAATTCAGGCGCTTGACCAAGCTAGTGCAGGCTTAAAGCAGTGGTTTGTCGGCGTTGGCGAATGGTGGAGCCAGAAGTGGGCCGGGTTCAAAGAAAACTGGGACAAGGCTTGGAACAGTTTGGTTGATACAATCAAAAATCTCCCCGCAAAATTTTTGGACTATGGCAAAAACATCGTTCAAGGCTTGATTGATGGTATCAACAATGGCATTGAGAATGCAAAGAAAACTGTTGGTGGGCTTGCAAAAGCCATCATTGACAAGTTTACAACTGAGACTGATATCCACTCCCCTTCCAAGCTCTTTGAACAGTTTGGTATCTACATCGACCAGGGCCTCGCAAACGGCATCACCGCCGCTCAAGGCTATGTTGACGAGGCCATGCAAGGCCTTATCAATGGCGTGACCAATGCTGGAAACCAGTTCATCGAACAGGGCAAGCAGACTGGTATTGGCTTTGTAAACAACCTTGACCAGGCTCTCACTAGCGCTTGGCAGCAGCTCGATACCAATTTGCAGAATGATTTTTTGGGAACCATTCAGAACCTTTGGGAAGCCGCTCAAAGTGGCAATGTGAAGACCATCGGTACGACGATTGCTGCCGTGTTGTGGCACGCAATGGGCGAAGAGCAGCGCACGCAAATCAAGACGATCGCAACCAACATGATTACCGACTTGAGCACGCAACTGACCAATGCGTTGTCTACGCTGTCCGCACAGGCGTATCAGATTGGCGGCGAGCTTCTAAACGGCATTACCTCGAAATTCGGCGAGATTTTGCAGAAAACCAAACAGCTTGGCGGTTCTCTCAGCTCGACGTTCCAGGCTGTGAGAGGGCCGTTGAAATCTGTCGCTACGGCAATTAGCGCAGCTCTTTCTGGCGGGCTTGCAAGCGCTTTCCCGACCATCTATGCGTCTATGGGCACTCTGATTTCTACCATTGGCGCATCGTTCGTGGCGATGCTTAACGCCATCGGCGCGGCTTTGTCTGCTACTATTTTCGGCATTCCCGCAGGACTGGTTGCTCTGGGTGCTGCGGCCGTCCTGGCTGCTTCCATTGCTGGCATCGTTGGTGGCATGGGTGGCAAAAAGAGCTCTTCCAGTAGCTCCTATGGCTCTACTGGCTACGATGAATCCGACTTGGGGCAGATTGATTACAGCAATGTTCCTGGAACATCTCAATACAACGATGCAAACAGCGGATTGCAGAGCAGCTATACTGCAAGCGCAACACAGCAACTCAGTGCATCGGAAATCAAAGAAGCTGTGTACAACGGCGCGTATAACGCACTGTTAGATTATAAGCAGCGCTACAGCCACGAAGATAAGAACAATATCATCAAGTTGTTTATCGATGGCAAGCAGGTTACTGCCGCAGTTGAAAAGACGCAGAGTGACCGCGGGCGTGCCATCATGGGCAACGAAGCATACAGTTACTAAGGAGGTGGCTCACTTTGGCAATTCCGGCGCTCATTACGATTGACGGCAGAGAAATGCCTGAGCCGTCTTCTTATGAAGCGACAACCAGCACGATCGTTGACTCTGGCCGTAATGTGCAGGGCGAGGTGGTCGGCTCTGTTGTTCGGCATGACGTGGCGAAAGTTTCCGTGAAATGGAACTACCTTACTGCTGAACAATGGGCCGCTGCCATTAGCCCCTTCACTACCAAGTTTTACTGCTCCGTTCGGTTTTTAAACCAAGCCACGAACGCATACGAGACGCGGCAGATGTATGTTTCCGATCGAACGGCTGGTATGTGGCGTAGAGGGCCTAAAACCGGCAAGATAATGGGCTGGACTAATTGCGCACTTGCGCTTGTGGAGGTTTGATGTATGGAACATCCATCTCAAGCATGGCTTGATAAGTTCAACGATACTCTTGTGCCGGAAGAGTTTGTTGAGATTTCTTACAATAGCACCGAACCAGGCGTTCAAGAGGATGCCACCGCAAGCGCAACTGCACAGGTTCCTTTTGGTAATATCGAAAATACCACGAAGGAACCTGACCGTGTATTGACGAAATATGCAACAGGGGAAACAAATCTGCACGTTCTGGACGGCAGTTTCAGATTGTTGCCGGATTCTGTCCCCTACGCAGATGCCGGTTTTATCAGTCAGACGCTCGTGAGCGATTCCAGCCACCCGCGCATTATTCTTTCGTTCGGCAGCGTGCACACACGCGCCGTTCCTGGCTTGACGGTCGTTTGGTCGTCCATGATGAACGAATGGGCAGCTAAATTCAAGCTCACGGCTTATAAGGGAACCGCCGTTGTGAGTACCATCACTGTATCGAACAACAGAAGTGTTTATTCTGAGACCGAATGGGAAATTTACGGTTACGACTCCATTGCCATTGACATTCTGGAATGGAGCATTCCAAATCGTCGTGCTCGCATTGAATGGATCATGGTCGGCCTTCACAAGGTATATAGCAAAAAAGACCTTGTTTCGTACACGCACACATCCAGCCGAGACCCGATCTCGGCGCAGCTTCCTAAAGACAGCATCGAATTCTCTTTGGACAACAGCCAAAAAACGTGGGATGCTATCAACCCTCGCGGCATGTTTCGATATCTGTATGAACGGCAGGAAGTGGACGTCCGTTATGGCATGGATGTGGATGGAGAAACGCAATGGATTAATGGCGGCAAATTCTATCTTTCGGAATGGAGCGTCCCTTCTAATGGCCTGGAAGCGTCTTTCACGGCTCGTGATGCCCTTGAGTTCATGATGACCTCAAACTACACGGGTCGAAAGACGGGCACGCTTTATCAGATGTGCTACGACGCACTGGAGACGTTGCCCTCTAATGTTCCTTCGTTCTACATTTCCGAAGAGCTAAAAGAATACAGCACCGATATTTCTTCCGAAAAAACTTCGTACAAGAACTCAGACATCCTGCAATTGGCCGCAAACGCAGCGGGTATGGCTTTGTACCAGACGCGAGATGGTCACATTCGTATCGAGCGAGTCAACTTGACCGCAGAAGAGGGAACTGAAGTATACGAGATTCCAGTTATCAATAACTTCCAGTGGCCTGAAATCTCTTTTGCGTCCCGCGTCAAGAATGTGTCTTGCAACGTTAATGGCAAAGAGCATCTGTACCCGGAAGGCTCTAACGCGGAAGGCGTCACCCAGACCGTCAGCAACGAGCTGCTGACCGAAGCAATGCTTGTCAAGAGCAAAAACTCCATCACTGAAGCTTATGCTATGCTAGCAAACCGCAAAAAGGTCGAACTTGAGTATCGCGCCAGCCCGCACATCGATGCATTTGACCACGTAAAATTCAATCACAACTTTGGCTACGCATCCAGCGTCTTCGTAACGGAAAGCAAATACCAGTATACGGGCTGTTTCAAAGGCACGATTTCCGGCTATGTCCTGGCAGACGTTTCGTCCGTGTCTTTGTCCTCGTCTTCTCTGTCGTTGATTTACAATGAGCCAAAGGTGTTGACCGCAGAACTTCTGCCTTATGACCCCGACTTGCCTACTGTCAGCTGGCGCGCTTCGCCGGAAGGAATCGTCACGCTTCGCGTTCTTACAAACGAATCCGGCAAATCCACCTGTGAGGTCAAGTACAATCGCAAGGGAAATGCTACCGTTTCGGCATACGTTGGCTCTGTCAGCTCGTCAATCCCGGTCGTCAACAACTCTCCTTCTTTGTACTTGAGCACACGCGCTCTTGGCGTTCGTTGGGGCGCTCCGCAGGATATCACCGCAACGTTTGTACCTAATAACTACGGGGCTCCTGAAATCAACTGGTCTGCGTCTCCTTCTGACGTTGTTCGGCTGGATATCGTAGCCAAGAGCAACGGTTCTTCGACCTGTCGCGTGACCTGGCTCAAAAAAGGTAGCGCAACAATTACCGTTACCGCTGCTGAGGAAAAATCAACCTGTTCTGTCGTTGCAAGCCCTGCTACAATTGGCTCTCTTCCCATCGGAACAACACTTTATATCAAAGAAAGCAATCAAAGAACCGCATTTGTTCTTGCAAAGCATGATTATGAAGAAGCTTCTTCTAAGTGGCCAACATTCCCCGGAAACGGAAAAGGCCTTTCTTTGCTCGCTCGTTCTTCCAAGACTGTACTTTCGCATGTGTGGAACACCGAAAGTGCTTCCTATAATAGTCTTTTTACCAATATATATTCCGGTAGCACTATTGACAAGTGGTTGAACGGCGAATATTTCAGAACGCTTGACTCTAGTATTTCCAGTAAAATCAAGAATACAAACCTCCGAGTTTCTCCCGGTCCTCAGACTTATAAAGACGATGACGGCAATTCTCATACGACTGATGGCTCTGAGGTCGCTTGGATATCTCGCAAAGTTTTCCTCTTGTCTGCAACAGAACTTGGCATGAGCTCTAGCGTTTCTGGCATTACTAAGGAGGGCACGGCTTTGCCGAATTGCAGTGAAATGCTTTTCAACATTATCGGAAGTTCTAATTATGCATGGACTCGCTCAAGATGTTTTGATGCAACGCCATTCGCTTATCCGGAATCTTTCAAGTATAACAATTCTGCTGTTGTTTCTCCGTCCAAGTCTAATAATAGCTATTATACATATACGACAATTTCTGATGTCAAAAAAAAATATCCTGTTCTCCCGGCATTTACTCTTCCAGCCACATTGGAAGTTGATGTTAATGGAAATATTCTTGTTTAATAGGAGAAGCTTATGGCAACATGGATTACAGACCGCACGCAGTCAGATGTTGACCGCGTGAACGAACTGCACGATAAAGCCAACGTTGGAACGTGGACGGAAGAAGAGCGGATAGAATGGGCAGCTGGCATGAAAGGTGCGTTGAGCTACATGGACTACAACCGCATCGAAAGTGGTGTGTCCGAGCTTGCCGCTACACTTGGCGCGTCTGTTTCTATCAAAACGAACTGGACGGTGGAAGGATACATGACCACAAGCGACGCAAATCGCTGGCTATCGAACGTATCCAACATTCGGGCCAAGTGCAGCGGCCCCGGTGGTCTGCCAAGCACTCCAACCAGCATGGATAAGTTGGCATACAAGACCATGAATGAAATCGAAGAAATTTTGGCCAAGATAGAGCGAATCGCAAACGATCATTTGCTTTACTGCGACGAGCCAATCTGTGGAGGTGAACCTTACTATGGTATTTGTTGACCGCAAGGCAAAGTACCCAGGCCGATGGACAATGAAAAAATCTGACGGCACATCGGAAGTTGTCACGTTGGTTCGCAATGATGAACCTGAGGTTGAAGGCACTCCGATGAACGCGGAGACGCTGAATACTTTAAGTGACGTTGCGGGCGCGGATGTTGCGCGTATACAGGCGGAAACTGCCGCAAAGAAGTCGGAGGAAGACCGTAAGAAAGCGGAAGCTGCCGCAAGAAACGCCGTCAACGACGCAACAAAGCTTATCGAAGGCTACACAGACAGCGCTCTCGCCAGCAAAGAAGCTGCCGAGAAAAGTCGGATTGATGCCAACACATCCCGCGAACAAGCTCAAAAAGCGCAGAAAGCTGCAGAGGACGCCGCAGAACTGGCTGGCTCAAGAGCTGGAACAGATAAGACCTTAAGTAAAGAAAACGCTCCAGCAGATGCAAAGGCTGTTGGGGACGCGCTAGACATCAATAAGCTTATTGAAGCCTTAGATGTAGAAAACAATATCCCTAAAGATTCAGATTACTTTGTTGGACAGCATGTTAATGGCGAAAACGAGTCTGCTGTGAGTTATTGCCGCAAGCCACTGAGCGCTCTCTGGAACTGGATTAAAGCGAAACTTGGAAGCGCTGCGTTCAAAGCAACTCGGACGCTGACGAGTGTAGGACCAAGTGGCTGGAAAGATGCTGCAACCGACCAGCAGTATGTGCCGGATATGGGTTTTATGGCCTATTGGAATGGCGCATACAGCGGAACTTCGTCGAATCTGGCGTACTGTAAACAAGGTGCATTTGGAAGTATGATCAAAGTGGCGGCACGAAAGAATCACAATACAAGTGATACGTGGATTCCAGTCTGGTCAAACGACAATTTGGACTACATCCTGAAAAGCGAGTTGAACGTGAAGTACGCTAATGGCGCAGGCAACGCGAACGGTTTTACCTTTGGTGCACAATCAAGCGACCCCGGTGCGAACTCTAGCTTGACGACCAATAAAGTTCTGTTTGTCTACGAATAAGTTCAAAATGGAGGATGACATGGACGAGAAGACGATCGCGCCGGGCTACGAAGTGCCCGTATTGGACGAAGAGAAGAACGACAACTATGCTGCGGTGGAAGCGGCGGTGAACGAGCACAACGAGACCGCACAGCCGGGCGAGACGTACTGGGGCATCTCCCTCGAAAACGAGAAGTACACCGTATACGAGTACGGCGAAGTGCCCACCCCGCCCACCGAGGAAGAGCAGATAGAAACGCTGCGGGCAAAGAAGCTGGAGGAAGCCTCCGACGCCTGCGAAGCGGCCATCACGGCGGGCATCGACGTACTGTTCGGGGACGGGACGCAGGAGCATTTCTCGCTGGAAGTGCCCGACCAATCCAACATCGACGGTGTGTTCAACGCGGTGATGCTGGGGGCCACGGCCTACCCCTACCATGCGGACGGGAAGCAGTGCAAGCTGTACTCCGCCGCCGACATCGTGACGCTGTACACGGCAAAGCAGAGCGCCATCACCCAGCAGACCACCTACAACAACGCTTTGCGGCAGTGGATCGGCCGGGAGACGAGCCTTGAGGTGCTGAAGGGCATCTTCTATGGCGTGGAGCTGCCGGAGGACCTGAAAGCCGAGGTGGCGGACATCCTGCAGAAGGCAAAAGAGCAGGTGGAGGTCATTGCAAAGAAGCTGGAGCCCTCTCAAGCTCGCTGACGCTCGCCAGCTCTCCCAAAGGGCGAGCCCTTGGCAAAGAGGAAAGGCTTGTGCGAAAAATTCAAAATGGAGCAATGGAGCGATGAAACGGGAATTTGTGAAACTATCCATCTTAGCGGCGCTGGGCGGGTTGCTCTACATGGGAGTGGAGCTGCTCTGGCGGGACCGCACCCACTGGACCATGGGCATCGTGGGCGGGGTATGCTTTGTGCTCATCGGGGGCTTAAACAACTACCTGCCCTGGGAAATGCCCATCTGGAAGCAGGCGCTCTGCGGCAGCGCCCTGGTGACCGCCGTGGAGCTGGTGGCGGGGATCATCCTGAATTTATATCTGGGCCTCGGCATCTGGGACTACTCGGGCCTGCCCTGCAACCTGCTGGGACAGATCTGCCTGCCGTTCAGCCTGCTGTGGGTGGCGATGAGCGTTCTCTGCATTTTTGTGGACGACGCGCTGCGGTGGAGGCTGTTCCACGAGGAGAAGCCGCACTACCGATGGCTTTAAGGAGAAATCAAAATGGGAAAGAATTTATTTGTGGGCGTCGGCGGCAAAGCCCGGCACGTCAAGGCCCTGTACGTCGGCGTCGGCGGAAAGGCAAGAAAAGTCAAGAAAGTGTACGTCGGCGTCGGCGGGAAGGCCAGGCTGGTGCACCAGAGCTATATCCCAGTGACGGGGATAACATACTCTCACTTGAATGGCTCTAATTACAATGACCTTTGGATTTATTTCAAACTGACTCCGACGAATGCTACAAATTTAACTGTAACATTCACCAAGGACAGCAACCAAATAAGATTTACGTCATCAACAACTATGGTTGCCGACAGTAATGGGTATGTTTATATACGAGCCACTACTGGTGGAGCATTTAACGTCTCCGTATGGATAACTGTTACTGCTACTGCAGCAGATGGTAAGAGCGACTACATAAAAGTAAAGTTGACGAATGGAAAATGGGAAACGACATACTAACCGTACCGCCTTTAGTATTCCGCAAACACCATATAATTCTGATTGTGGTTTTCTCTGGAGCTTGCATTGAACCGTCCATTGGGCGGGAGATTTCAAAATGGAGCGCAAAGAAAAAGCAGACAGCCGGAATGAACTACCTGCGAACCATTATTTATCCCGATAGTAGGAGCCGCACTGAACGATTTGTGAAATTTCAAAATGGAGGTGAAAACCATGGGAATCGAAAGTTATTCCCTCGCTAGAATACAATATTCTAATAAACAATAAGGAGGCGCGATATGAAAGCACTCTTTGATTTTATCTCCAAGCTTCTTGCAGCCCTCTCCCGCGCTGCCGGAGACAAGGCAGAGGAGCCGGACGCCCCCACTCCTGAAAAAGTGTCCACTGTGGACACCCAGAGCGCCACTCCCCCCGGCTGGGAGGGCGCACCACCCTACCGCTACATCGACGTGAGCCGGTATCAGGGCAAAATCACCCTCGACGGCTGGCGCAAGGTCAAAGCGGCTGGCTACAAGGGCGTCATGCTCAAGACGGTCTCCACGAATCCGAAGATGAGCAAGCGGGCAGATGGTCTGTACATCGACCCCACCTTTGAGCGCAACTACCGCGGCGCCCTGGCCGCTGGGCTGGACGTGGGTGTCTACTACTACACCTACGCCACCAGCGAGGCTATGGCGGATGCAGAGCTGGCCCTTGTGCGGGAAGCGGTACGCGGCAAAGAACTCACCATGCCCGTGTGCGTGGACGTGGAAGAAAATAAGATCAAAAAACTCTCCACGCTTGACCTCACCAACGTGGTGGCCTATGCGCTGGAAAAGGTGGAAGCCATGGGCTTTTATGCCCAGCTGTACACCTACACGGGCTACAGCTATGAGCTGGACATGCAGCGCCTGGCAGGCCGCTGGGACGTCTGGCTGGCCGACTACACGGGCGAGACGCCCAAGGTGGATTACATCTACCACGCCCACCAGCACACCAGCAAGGGCTCTGTGCCGGGCATTACGGGAAATGTGGACCTCAACGTGACAGAGATCAACTACCCGAAAATCATCCGCAAGAAGGGCCTGACCCGTCTTCGGGAGGGCGCATGAGCGACGCGATCATCGTAGCACTCATCACTGGCGGCCTGAGCCTGAGCGGCGTGCTTATCTCTAACATCATGGCCGCTCAAAACATGGACGCCAAGCTGGAAAAACAGCAGGCCATTACCGACACTAAGCTGGACGAGCTGACCCGGGAAGTCCGGACACATAACAATTTTGCCCAGCGCATCCCGGTGCTTGAAGAACAGATGAAAGTGGCGAACCACCGCATTGCAGACCTCGAAAAAGAGAAAGGAGAGTAATACATGGCAATAATCAATAACATTTTGGGCGTCATTCCCGTCCCGGTGGCGGCAGTGCTCATGCTGGGCGGCTTCATCTTCTACGCCCTTGGCTGCATCCGGCTGGGCTATGGTGCGGCGGTCAAGCCCACCGTGCTCCAGCTCATCACGCAGGCAGAAAAGGACATCCAGGGCACCAAAAAAGGCGCAGAGCGCAAAGCCTGGGTGGCTCAGATGCTCCGCGCGGCCCTGGCCACAAGCAAATACGGAAGATTTATCTCGTGGGCCATCACCGATGAAACCATCGGCATCGTGATTCAATTTTTCTTCGACCGCATGAAAGCGGCACTGGAAAAGCAGTAAGGAGGCATAATACATGGACTTGAGAAACACTGTCGAAATGATGCTCAGCAGCGATTACAAGGAGCGTTTTCGCGCGGAGTATTACCAGACCAAAATCCGCTATGAAAAGCTGCACCGCATGACTATCCAGTACGAGGCCGGAACTTTGAATTTTACGCCGTCCTGTTCTTTGGCTCTTTTGAGAGAGCAAAAAGCGGCTATGGGGAATTATCTCCATGCACTCGAAGTCCGTGCAGAAATCGAAAACATTGATTTAAGCATGAGTTAAGAGGAGATTATTATGGCAAGCACTACATACGAGCATTTTGTTGACACCAGCAAAATGTACGCCGTACAAAGACGTTTTCGTGACTTAACGAAAACATTCTGCGATTTTGTTAAGGTCAACAAAATCGACCATCTCGGTAACGTCACCGTAATGGTGCGCAACGCCGGAGAGTTGCCGCAGCCTTTCTGGCTCGGTGCTGCCTGTGGCGGCGGCTCGTGTAGTGCTGCCACTGTGCCTGCAAGGACTTGACCGACAGCAGATTACAGCCGCCATCAAAAGCGCACCGCTTGGGAGGGTTGACCGTAAGATAGCCTTACTGCGG
>UMGW01059708.1_pt1 | contig 50496 bp, 56 predicted proteins | sample 1965371 | NCBI WGS metagenome assembly UMGW01 (sample SAMEA4836082, study PRJEB28245) | human gut metagenome | biome: gut microbiome; material: fecal sample | place: Denmark | collected 2008
AAGTATTTATTATAGCAATCTTTGCAAGTATAAATTTCTTTATGTCCTTGCATAAATTCCATTCTCATACAATATGGACAAAAACAAGTTTCCATTGATTCTGAATATCTAGCTTCTTTTAGCTCTTTATATTCAATTTCAGATGAATCACAGGTTCTTAGTAATTGTTCTAGTTCATCATTTGAACAATATCTTTTATAGCCTAAATCTTCTCCCTCTGGTCCATATACCATTACATTTACTTCATACATAATAACAGCTCCTTTTTAACAACAGATACTATTTTAGTATTAAAAATATTATATACAAGTCTTGACAATTTATTTTCTTCTTTTTCTACCCAAAGAAGCAAAAAGGTAGCCCAAATAAAAACAATACCAGTTGTTGCTGATATTGATTTTTATTTGGTGTATTAAGTTGTTAAATACTAAATTACATGTTTTTTTAATTACACTTCCAACTTACATTGTTATAATAATTACCTGCATATGAAAACAATCTACGCCAATTAACCATAGTATTTGTCATTATTTTAAAATCATACATTGTAAGAAGTGCAAACATTCCTGCCATACATGAAAAAGCATTTTTTAAGGTAGCTTGTGAAAAATTAGGCTTACCAGAATGCTTAATTGAATTATATGCTTTCCACCAATTAATATTCACATTATTAGTTTTATTTACTACACAATCTTCCCAAGGTTGTATTTTAAACTTGCCAACATATACAAGTGTTTCAATCAGATAATCACCTTGCTGTAACATTTTTTTATAATCTCGAATATCAAATTTAGTTTTTGTTTTACCTTCTACTTTTTTTGCTTTTCTTGGCATAGTTCAGTACAAAATCCATTAATGAGTCCACAGCAATCATTAATAATACTTGCTAACTCAATTGAAAAAGTATTGAGATTTTCTTCTTCAAAAGCAATATACCTTTTCATATTATATAATCTCTCTTCAAGCATTGAAAAATAATCAACATAATATTTAAAATCCATTGTTAAGCCTCCTAGCAATTTAGCAAATAATAAGCTATCAATTAATTATACCATCATATATAGTTGTTTTACATAATGAAGTATAAATTTAAATACTGTAGGGTAAATCTACAACGACAGCTTTTCCTGCGATTATAAGTAATTCGTAGCATTTATCTTTACGGTTATAAATAAGACTTACATCTTCTCCAAATTTAGCATAAAGCATATTTCTAAGAGCATTTATATCTTTTAAGAATTGCCTTTTTTTGATATTGTAATATTCCCTAAAATATTTAGAATATATTCTACCATCAACCATTAAGGTAATTATTTCATCAGTGATTCTTGCATAATGAAATGTTGTATCAGTACTCATTATTTCAAGTTCTCCATTAAATCAATATTTATTTGAGGTATCTCTAATTTAATAAATATATTTGGATTTGTTTTCCTAAATTCTTTACTGCCTCTTTCATATTTAATATAATCTTCTAATGGTAATCCTAATTTCGTTGCGTAATCTTGCTGGCTTCTATGCTGAAAATAACGATATAATCTTATTGTAATTAAAGTAGGATCTAAATGACGATTAGTAAATGTTGTAACATATATTACAAATGCTCCTAATGTTGTTTTAAAGCTCTTTATTTGAAATCTGTAGGGCATTTCAATAATTGATACTATCCTTTTTGAAATAGAATCATAAAATACTTCTATTTCTTGTTCTGGTCCATATTGCTCTATAAATTTTAAAGCTGAGTATTTTAATGAAACTAAGTATTCCTTATATCCTAGTTTTAATTCTGATTGCATGAATTTGTTCTCCTTTATTACTAAATTTGAACTAGGCCTAATTCATGCTTATATTATATAAAATGTGCTGGGCCAACAGGTGATACAACAAAAAAATAATTTAAAAAAATAAATGGCTTAAATAATAGGTTATTTCATTTTCTTAAATTGTATGGGCCGTATTGTGGACTTTTTAGAAAAATGAAGTATAAAAAAGGCCTACAATAAATGAATCCTGTAAGCAATATATTAATTTTTTTCTTCCAGACAAAGCTCAGCTATTAGTTTTGTATGAGTTTCTGTTAATGAATCTAATACCTTTCTCTTATCAATAAATTGTTTGTCTGTTCTCCCTAATACATAGTCAGTTGTAACATTGAAATAATCAGCTAGAGCTATTAAGGTTGATACTTTCATATCTGTTATTTCTGCTTCATATCTTCCCATTGTATCTCTTCCTATTCCTATAATATCTGCTAGTTGTTCTTGAGTTAATCTTTTTTGTCTTCTTAATTTTTCAATATTATTTTTAGCCATTTTTACACCTCTTTATTTGATTTTATCATTGATAAAATTCCATAAATTGGTATGTTGTTTTAGCTCTACATAATATACATAATATGTTGTATTTTGGCAGCATTTGTCGACTTAAGAAAATCAGGTGTTGCCATGAATCCTTAAGCCCAATAACCTTTTTTTATTGAAGATACATGCAGATTTCTTTTGGTTGGTAAAATAATGTATCGGCCTTTTGATTATTTACTTTTAATAGTTTTACATTATTTCCAAATGTTTCATCAACACATCTTCTAATGACTCTTATGTCTCTTTTCCAGGTTGTGTCTGATGTTTCAAATTTCTCATTTACTCTTTTATATGATAATATCTCACCTTTAATAAGGACATTATACATATATAGTATTCTATAGTTTGACTGAGCTCCATCATTCTTGATTTCATTATGGTGTAACTCCCCATAGTTATTTATCATAATTTTTTAACCCTCCTACTTCATGTAGAAATCCCTCAAAAATTTCAGCAAGTGATGAAGCTATCATATTAAGTTTTTGTTGAATCTCTTTTTTCTTTTCTTTTGTTTTGCGTCTTGCTCCTTGTTCTAGTAATTTGTATTCGTTTAATGTTAGTTCAAGTATTGCAGCATAGCTTTTTTCACTATGTTTTCTTAATGTTCTTGTTTCTATTAGGATGATTATGAATTCATCTATTTGTGGAAATAATAATATCCTTGTTATTAAGTATAGTGGTAAGGCTTGGCTTTCGTATTGTGTTATATTCATTCCTTTATAGATTACTATTCTTTTTGAATTTGTCGTAACTTCAAGTAAGTTGTTTTTTTCGTCAAAGGATGAATATACAATTGCTTCCTCTCCGCAAAAATGCATAAGTCTTAATAAGGCCTGACTTATAATTTCTAGTCTGATTTGCTCTTCCTTTTTCATTTAGTTTTTTTATGGGCTTTTTCATTTTATCATTTTAGTAACAGCTATTGGAATGAAAAAAAGTGATTCTTGTAAAGAAATATACTTGAATCACTTTGTTTTTTATAAATCGTATTTTATATAGGTATTTATATATTTATCAAAGACTTCTTCTATTTCTTCATTGAAACAGATTAGTTCTTGATTTAAATACTTTTTGAGGAAGTATTTTGTATAAGCAAAAGCATCTAATTCTAGGGGTTGTAATAGATATTTGGTATATTCTTCTGGATCATTTATATCTACTATGGTGTTTTTCATATTTTTAAGGTTTTTAAGCCATTTGTTATATAGTGGATGTTCTGGTGCTGTTTGAAGGATTACTTGTTGGTATAGATGACGGTATTCATGGACTAGGCATTTTACGGCTTCTGTTTTGTTTAGAATTAGTTTTCTTGAAATAACGATAGATTGATTTTCTAAATCAAGGCGTGAGTCTTCAGGAATATCTTCTGTTATTACTGGGATTGTTGGTAATACTAATACCTTTGATAGGATATATTCAATATCGTTTAGGTTTTCGACAGATTCTACTTCGTTCCATTTGTCTTCTACGAAGTATTTAATGAATTCGGATTTTAGTTCATTGTCTGACATTTTTAAATATTTTTTTTTTTCATAATCTTAATCTCCTTGTTGACTATTTGTACACTTAAATAATATTATAGTTTGGACTATTTGTCAACGGTTATTTTGACTATTTGTACACAAATTATTGTTATTTAGTTATTTTTCATATATAATAGCTTTAGGTGATTAGTAATGAATAGATTTAAATTTCTTAGAAATGAAAGAGGATTGTCTTTAAGAGGGCTTGAATTAAAGACTGGTATTAATTATAGTTCTTTGGCTAAATTTGAAAATGAGACTAGAGAACCTGGTATTGATGATTTAAAAACGATTGCTAAGTTCTTTGAGGTTAGTATTGATTATATGTTATGCTTTAATGCTTATAGTATTTTTATTTTGGATGAAAGTACTAATATTTTATTTAAGATGGATAATGACTTTTATGAGTATTTAAAAAGTATTGATGCTGTATATTATAATAAAAAGGATAATAGATGCATAAATTTTGAGAAAATCTTTGGTAAAGAGTATTCTAATGTAGCTCTATTAATGGAAGAAATTCAAAAAAATAAAAATATGGATAAATTATTTAATAAAGATAAGGTTAGTGAGGATGAGTTTAAGGAGGCTTATTATTTTAAGGAGCCTATTGAACTTAATATTAAATTAATTAATGAGGTTAAGGATATTTTGAAAACAGCGTAAAAAAAGGTAATCCTTTTTGGACTACCTTAGGTTTATGGAAGAGTTTAGGCTCTTCTTTTTTTATTTTGGAATACCTACGTTGTAGGACGGGCTTTCGGCTTCAGACATACCTTTGGTACTTGCCTTATCACTTATTCGGATATATATAAATAAAATAGCTATTATAAATTAATACTATCAAGTAATTATTTTATCTACAATCTCCTTTTGTTCAGTTGAAGTTCTTCTAAGATAAATTCTGGTTGTTTCGATACTATCATGTCCCATCAAATCAGCTAACAATGCTATATCATTACACTTTTCCAAAAAATTCTTTGCAAACCTATGCCTAAATGAGTGTGGATAAACAACCTTAGGATTAATTCCATATTTTAAAGCAAGTTTTTTCAACTGCAAAGCAATTCCTCTAGTAGTAATTCTATTTCCAGAGTGATTTAAAAATAAATAACCTGAATCTCTTTTTTTACTTTTAAGATAAGCAAGTGACTCTTTTCTTAATGCTTTTGGAATATAGATTCTTCTAATCTTACCACCTTTAGAATAAATATCATAATAACCAATTTCTACATGTTCGACTTTTAATTGTATTAATTCGCTTACTCTTGCACCTGTTGCAGCTAAAAAACGCACAACAAAATACCATTCAAGGTTATTATCTTTTTTTAGTTGTTTTTTTAAAAAATTATAATCTGCTTCACTAATAACATTTTCTAAAAATGTCTTTTGCTGTAGTTTAACAGCAATTAGTTTTAATGCATCCTTTTTTATAAATTCAAGATACTTATTAATAGCTTGAATCCTAAGATTTACCGTTTTAGGTTTATAATTTTCTAACAAATAGCCTTTAAAGCTAAGCAAATTCTTTTTTGTCACCTCCTCATGCATCGAAAAAAATAACTGCATAGTTTTCTTATAAGCAGAAACTGTATTTTCCGATAAATTCAATTTGACCAAATAAGTTTCAAATTTTTCCACCATATTTTTACCTCCTTAACATATGGTAGATTAATGATATATCAAATCCTATAATTGTTATTATGAGAAGAAAGGAAAAAACACTTACAATATATCGAAAGAAATCCCCTTTGATATACCTAATAGCTGGATTTGGACTAGACTTTCAGTTTTAACTTCAAAAATTCAATATGGTTTAAACTACCCTTCTAAAATGAGTGGTAAGAACAAATATTTACGAATTACTGATATACAAAATAATCAAGTTAATTGGGAAAACGTTCCTTATGTTAATATCACAAAAGATGAGGAAGGCTTCTTACTTAATAATAATGATATTGTATTTGCGAGAACTGGAGCTACAGTAGGTAAGTCATTTTTAGTTATTAATCCTCCGATAGGTGCAACATTTGCTTCTTATTTAATTAGGATAGTTATAAATGATTATGATATTGCCCAATATCTATATTCATTTTTTCAATCATCATTTTATTGGAATCAAATAATAGATAAAGCTATTGGCAGTACTCAACCTAATTGTAACGGAACAAAATTAGCATCATTATTAGTTCCTGTACCACCGCTTTGTGAAATCAAGAAAATTAACGAAAAAATTAATATGATTTTGCCAAAAATTGAAAATATAATAAAATTGAAGAAAGATACATTGAGTTTGGTTGAGTCTTTAAAAAAAGCAATTTTAAGTAGTTTTTTCGATTCTGAAAATAGTACCTATAAGTCTTATTATGAGAATTGTCTATTACAAAATTATACAAAAATCATTATGGGACAATCTCCAAAAGTTGTTTTAAACGAAAATATTGAAAATTCAATTGAATTTCATCAAGGTAAATTAATGTTTACAGAAAATGAAATTAGTTATTCAAACAAATATACAATCAATCCTTGTAAAAAAACTAATGGGCATTCAATTTTATTATGTGTTAGAGCACCAGTTGGAGTTTTAAATTATTGTAATAGAGAAATAGCAATAGGTAGAGGTTTATGTTCTATTGAACCTTCAATACACCTTGATTTAGATTATCTATATTTTTGGTTACTTTACTTAAATAAATATTTTATTGATAAATCTACAGGTTCAACTTTCTCTGCAATTACAATTGGAACAATAAAAAATGCCCCATTTAAATACTGTTCTTTAGAAATTCAGCATGAAATAAAAACAAAAATTAGTGAATTATTCAGTTCTTTAGATATAATAAAAGAGCAAATCATATAGACTTGCTCATATTATTTAAGATAGTAAAAGCATCATTTATGGCTTCAACTATCTTTTTTTGTTCATTAATTGTATGGATTTTAACTTTTAAGGGTGAATATTCAGAAATCCAAAAACGTTTATGTGTATCTGAAATTATATTTATTGTTTGTAGTTTATAAAATAAATAATCAATATCAAATAATTCTTTGTTTGAAGTATGAAGTATTTTCATGGCAGATGATTTAACTTTAAAATCAAAATCAATTAATCTTGATGCAGTAGTAAAATCGTCAAATATAATTACTTTTGATCCTTCAACTTTATATATTCCATCACTTTCATTTGTATAACCTAATATAAAACTCTTTCCTGGGGTTAATACTGGAGTGACATATTTATCATTATATTTAGTACTTTTAACTATAACTGGTCCTGGTTGTTCATATTGTAATAAATCGCCTAATTTATATTCATTCTCATAATAAGACTATTAAGAAATAAATGAATCAAGGATTTTAAATATTTCTTTAATTTTATTAACTATAATTTGTTGATACTCCAACTCATGTATATTAATTGGAATATTTATTAAATTCTTTTTACTAATTCTTTTTCTAGTCGAGCCAGATCCTTTTGTAAATACTTTTTTTTGAAAAGATGGTTATAATAAATAATACATAATATATTCTTGATTATAACGTTCATCGGGAGCAATCCAACAAATATCAACCGAGGTAATTGTTTTAAATTCAAGTTTTGGTAATAAACAAACATTCATATTGGATGTTATTAGTCTATTAATTAGTATATAATTTTCTTTTATTTCTGAGCAATTATTTTGCTTAAAGAAAACACTATTAATATGATTGTAATTTTTGTTAAAATTATAAGTTCCATTTCCAATATGTTTTAATTGAACTAAACTGTATTCTCCATTCTCATCCATATTTTCAGATAACACCCAATCTCCATCTCCAATTTTATCTTTTGGGATTAATTCTTTAAGGGTTGTTGAAATTTTATTTCCATAATAAGACTTATAAGAAGAATTTTCTCCAAAATATTCATCTAAAACCAACCTTTTTGCAGAATCCAACAAATTTAACAAATTTTCGTTATTAACTCTAATAAATTCAATTTTTTGTAAGATTTTTTCAACTAAATTAACTGTTTTAATTTGTTTAGCTAATGGTAAGATTGGAAAATAAAGATTTTCAATATTTGTACCATTAATTGAAGGTGAATTATCTCCTTTCATAAAAAAATTCAAAGAATCAACAATAAAATCACTTGTTAATAACAAATATAAATATTTTGGATTAACAAAAGGCATCGGAGTACATACATAAAAACCTGTTGAAGCAATGCAATCTTTGTATGATTCTCCAACATAAGCTATATTTCTTAAATATGGTCTAACCATTGAAAAAAGAGTTGATGTTGAATAAACTTTTCTTGATGCTCTACTTGGAGCTTGACTTGTTAGTACAATTTTAGGAGTATCAATCATTTGTGTTTTATTATTAATAGCATCAATATCAATATATTTAAATTCATTTCCAGTAGGTCTTTTAGATTCCATAGGATATATAAAATCTTTACCTTTCATCCATATAATATCCGATGAAAAATCCAATTTAGTTTTAAAATCAATCTTTGCATTATTCTCATAATAACAATTATCACTACCCCTGTATATATAAGAATCATCCTTAGTAGGTTTTATCTTACCTTGCTTTATTAATTCATTTTTTTCATTTTTTATTTTTTCAATCAAAACAGATGATGGTTCATCATTAGGATCTTGAGGAACTAATTTCCCTCTAATTGCTAAATCTAATATCTTTTGCTTTAATTTCTCAATATCCATACTAAATAACATCTCCTAATAGAGCTTCTAAATCAGAAACTGCATCAGAAATATTCTTTGATTTTTCTTTTATTTTTTCCAATAATTCGCCTAATGATAAATTTTCTGAGCCATCATCTTCTTGCATCCATTTTAAATCTAATTTATATCCGTTCTCCTTAATTTCTTCTAATGAATATTTTCTCCATCTTCCATTAGGATTTTCATCAGAATATGTTTGTACACGTTTATTAATATTATCAGCATTATAACATTTTACAAAATCATCTAAAGATGATTCAGTCATAGGATTTTGCTTTAATGTAAAATGAACATTAGTTCTAAAGTCATAAATCCATACTTCTTTTGTTTGCCATTCGTCACTAGGTAGTTTATTATCAAAAAATATAACATTGGCTTTAACACCTGGTTTATAAAAAATACCTGTAGGAAGTCTTAAAATTGTATGTAAGTTAGTTTTTTCAAGTAGATTACGTCTTACAGTATCACCAGCTCCATCCTCAAACAAAACATTATCAGGAACTACAACAGCAGCTCGTCCACTTGTTTTTAAAATAGAGTAAATATGTTGAATAAAATTTAATTGTTTATTTGATGTAGTTGTCCAGAAATCGCTTCGATTATATACTAAATCTTCAGACTCCTCTTCACCTTCTTCATTAGTAAATGTTAAAGATGATTTTCTTCCAAATGGAGGGTTAGCAAGAACATAATCGTATGTTTCATTTGGCTTTGTTAATAATGAATCTCGTCTTTCAATTGGTACTTGGTTAGAATTAATATCTCCTATTCCATGTAAAAACAAATTCATCAAACATAACCTATAAGTTTCTTGAACTAATTCAACTCCATAAAAAGTCTTATTCTTCAAGAATTGTTTAGCATCTCTATCTAATTTGTAATTATCAGGATTTGAAAGATAATCATAAGCAGAAAGTAAAAATCCTCCTGTACCACAAGCAGGGTCACATATTGTTTTATTAGGAAGAGGTTTCAAACATTTAACCATAGTATTAATTAAAGCACGTGGTGTAAAATATTGTCCTGCTCCACTCTTTGTATCTTCTGCATATTCTTTCAATAACTCTTCATATATAGCACCTTTAACATCGGCTGCCATAGATACCCATTTTTCAGAATCTATCATTGTAATAACCTTTTTTAAAAGTGCTGGTTTTTTAATTTTATTATCTGCATCAGAATAAATTTCACGAAGAATTCCATCCATATTACCTAATTTGTTTAGAATCTCCTTATACTTTGCATCCAAGGCATCACCAGATAATTTTTTTAATTCTTCCCAAGAAAGTTCTTGTGGAATGTTTGATGTTTTATTATATGGTGGTTTAGAATATTCATCCACCATTTTTAAGAATAACAAATACGTTATTTGTTCTAAATAAGCACCACTTCCAATACCCTCATCACGTAAAGGATTAGCTAATGCTTTTACTTTTTTTCCAATAGTTGATATACTATCAGTCATATAATTCCTCCTAAGCTACCAAAGCTACATTTAATTCATTCATTATATTCAAATATTGCGTTCCAAAAAGGTCATAATATTTTCCTAATCCACCCTTATTATCAAAAGGGGCTAATTCTAAATCATCTTCTTCAATAGATAACGACATACAAATATGATCTCTTATCATTTGTAACCAAGATACTTGTTCATCCGTAAAAATATATCCTTGCGTACTATTTCGTTTAAACATCCATTCCTTAAATTTTAATTTAACACTTGTTGAAAATGGTGTTAAAGTATTAATTTGACCGAGTTCATATTTAATGATTGAAATAATATCCATTAATTGATACTCTATTGGCTTATCAAATTTTCCATTATCTCTTACATAATAACAATTCCACATTTTTTCTATTGTAAAATTATAAGGTGGTTTGCAAATTATGTTATATAAATCTCTTATCATTTTTTCTGTCAATTTTCTATTTTTATATTTTTGATTATAAATAATGCTTAATGCTTCTATTTCATCCTTGTGCTCTTCAATAAATTGTCTAAAATCTTTAATTGTTTTTACTATATCATTCGTATAATTTTGACTCCATCCACTAAAAGTAACAGAATCTATATTAACATCATCAATAATTTGTTCATGAACTTGTTTAATCTTAATAATATAATTTCTAAGAGCCGCATTACAAAAAGAGTCACACGCATTAGCTATCAACTCTTTTTGTACTTCATCATATTTTTCTTTAGTTATGTTCTCTACTCCATATTTTTCAATAGCTTTTTCATTCAAATAATCTTCATCAAAGGCATTAAGCATATTTTCAACAATATTTTTTGCAGTTAATCCACCAGAAATGTTTTCAAATTCTGTTTTCTCCTCTAGTGTCATAATTTTATCTAATCTAGTAATTCTACCTGCAAGAGTTGTTAAAGTATCTTCATCTCTATTACCTAATGCAGCTTTCATTAATAAATTCTTTGTAGATTCACTAGGTAATCTATCTAAAGTTCTCCCTGATGTTTTAGGTGATTTTGTTACTCCAACAGCATCAAATAATACAAAATGATCTTTATTATTCTTGACAGAAGGAGAAACTTTTTTAAATTCCTCTAAATCAATAACTCTAGTACCTCTACCTTTCATTTGTTCATAGTAATTCTTACTACGAACGTCTCTCATAAATAATAAACATTCAAGGCATTTAATATCAGTTCCAGTAGCAATCATATCAACTGTGACTGCAACCCTAAATTTATAATCATTTCTAAATGCTTTTATTTCATCATTTGGATTACCCTCAGCACGATATGTAATTTTTCTACAAAATTCATTTCCCTTGCCAAATTCCTCCCTGACGATTTGAATAATATCATCAGCATGACTATCACTTTTAGCAAAAATTAAAGTTTTAGGTAACTCTTTTCTATCAGGATATACAGTTGTTTCAACAGCATCCTTAAATGCTCTTATAATATTTCTAATTTGACTAGGATTTACAACATCTCTATCAAGCATTGTAGGTTCATACACAATGTCTTCATCTAATTGTTCCCATCGTTGTTTTCTAGTCAAACGTTCTCTTTTTTGAATAACTCTTTTAGCTTTAGAAATAAAAGCTCCTTTAGATGTAATCTCAGTTTCAATAATATATTCATCTTCACCAACATTAACACCATCAATAACTGCTTGTTCACGTGAATATTCACTTACAACATTTTGATGAAAATATGCAAAAGTTCTTGAATCAGGAGTAGCAGTCAACCCGATTTGGAAAAAGTCAAAATAATCTAATACTTGTCTCCATAGATTATAAATTGATCTATGACATTCATCAATAAATACAAAGTCAAAAAAAGCTATAGGATATTTAGGATTGTAAGTTACTTCCTTAATTTCAAAATCATCAATAAATTCCTCTTCAAGACTTTCATCTATTTCTTCATTTTTAAGCATAGAATATAATCTTTGAATTGTACAAATTACAACATTAGATGATTCTGGTACATAAGATGATTTCATAAGAGTTACATTATATAATTCAGTGAATGTCTTTGATGAATCATATGGCTTATACGCTGTGAATTCATCCATAGCTTGCTTACCTAAATTTTTAGTATCTACCAAAAAAAGAACTCTCTTTGCACCAGAAAACTTTAACAAACGATAAATTGCTGTGATAGCTGTATAAGTTTTTCCAGCACCTGTTGCCATTTGAATCAAAGCTCTAGGTTTGTTTTCAGCTAATGATTTTTCTAAATTATTAATGGCATTAATTTGGCAATCTCTAAAACCTTTTGGATTAAGTGGTGGAAATTGTTTCAATTTATTTCTCAAAGTATTTTTTTCATTAAAAAAAAACAATAATTCATCAGGAGTGTGAAATGTAAAAATCTCCCTTGAACAATAAACCTCATCATGATAATCTGTAAATCTAGTAATAATTCCAGTAGATTCATAAACAAATCTAATATCAACATTATCAAAATATTTAAACTTACTATTTTGATATCTATTAGTTTGTTTTTCTACCTCAACAACGAGTTTTTCTCCTTTTTTTTCTTCCTTAGCTTCAATTACACCAACTGGAGTTCCATTAATAAAAATCAAATAATCAACTTCACCAGTATCTGTTGGATATTCTCTAACAATTACTCCTTTGCTAGCTTTTGGGTTAATATTAACAAAGTCCTGAATAACATATCCACATGCAATTAATTGCTTATCTATTTCTAATCTAGCTTTTTCTTCAGGTGACATAATAATCCTCCTCTCAAATAATTTCTTATAATATAAAATTATAGGAATAACGCATATTAATAGTATATCATAACATTAGAAAAAAATCTTTATATTTTGACAGTTTACTTACACAAAATATTCATTTTTTATCAAAAATCATAGAATTCTGAACGATTTAGTATTTATAGAAAATCACCTGCAAGCAGATGACTGGGCTTTCGGCTTCAAACATATCTTCGTTACTTAGATCAACATTCTTATATGAAAGAATCTCATCAACAAAATTATTATAACTCTTATCATTTTTAGAATTATTTATTTTTTGTTCTATGATTTGTTTTTCATTTTCTAAAGCCATTAATTTATTACTAAGCTCATCTTTATTTGTATTATAGACTTCTTTATCAATAATACCTGTTATATAATTTTCAGTTAGTTTCTTCTTTTTATTTGTTGCTTCTAAGATATCTTTATTAATCTTTGATAGATTAGCTTTGTTATCATTTGAAGCTCCATTTAAAAGCTCACTTATATAATCACGATTATTTCTTAACTCTTTAATAACTCTTTTAGTTTCTTTAAGGATGATATCCTTAATTTCATCCGGTTTAAAGGACATTCCCTTTGAATTAATATAACCATTTATATTTACCATTTTTCCTTTAGCTGTATGAAAATATGAATAAGGTCGCTTACATTTAAAATACTTATTTTCTATAGTATTATAGATAAAATGAGACAAATATTCATCACGTATGTTTGACCTTGATTTAGCTAAGGCAATAGCTTTATCTTGAGTTTCTTTTGATACAATCGCATCAATATTAATAACGTTACTTGGTACAACACAAGATTTCTTTTTACAATTAATATAAGTGCCACTATAGGATAAATTATGAACTATATCAAATACATTACGATGTTTCCATTTTAAATTGTAATTTTCTTTAGCAACATAACCACTTTTGTCATATAAGGCTTGTCCAGGACTTAGAATATTGTCTTTATTTAATGTATCAATAATTTCTTTTGGCATTTTACCTTTTAAATATTCATCAAAAATATATTTAACTATTTGAGCTTCATATTCATTAATAACTAATTTACCATCAATCACATTATAGCCATAAAGGCCATACGTTGCTAAAGGCTTAACATCGGCTTTCTTTTTAATTGCGGCTCTTATTTTCTTCTTGCATTCCTTTAAATAATAATCATTTACAAATGATTTTAATACAATTGAATCATCATCTTGATTAATTGCTGAATCATAATTATCAAGAATTGATATAATACGTAGGTTATTATTTATAGCAAATTCTTCTACAAATCTACCTACTTCAATTAAATTTCTTCCTAAACGTGATAAATCTTTTACAATGATTCCGTCAAATAAGCCTTGTTCAAAATCATTTAAAAGTTCATTAAAGCCTGGTCTATTTAGTGAGGCACCTGATACTCCATCATCAATATATTCATTAACTAAAATGAATCCTTTTGAAGTTAAATATTCTTTAATATTTTTACGTTGATTTTCGATACTTCTACTTTCATCATTATCAGATTCATCTTTCCTTGATAATCTTGCATATAAAGCAAATCTAACATTATTTTTCATTGTTAACATAGTCAATAAATCCTCCCACCATATCATTAATTTTAGGATAATGAATCTTTACCGATACATCTCTATTTCTTGGAGATTTAGTTACTTCTATTTTTGTTATCAATGAACCAATTACTTTAGTACTTGTTAGTTCATCATCTTTTAATGATTCTAAAATATTAATTAATGCATAAGCTTCATTAGTATAATTTCTTGTTTCAGAGTCCTTACATAAACTATTATAATTAGTCACTAAGTCTCCTATTTTATCTTCTGTATCAGCTTTAAATGTTTTATAGTCATTTACATCCAAGTCACCAGAAATATATAGTTCCTTAGCACGTGATAGTTTACCTTCTAATTCTTTTTTCTGATGAAGGAACGAACGCTTCTTTCCTTCAATAGAATTTAGGTAATTAACATCATAATGAGAGGTTAATTCATTTGCATAAGCTATAAATTTATCTTTATTAGCTAAGACAGTATTAAATAACTCAGATAATTCCTTCTTAACAATTTCATTTAAATCCTCACGATTAATATACGCTGATGATTCACACTCTTTATTTCTACAATAATAACGATATTTACTAGCTGAGGTATTTCTATCTTTTCGTTTACCAAATGATAATCTTTTACCACAGCAGCCACAAACAATTAATCTTTTATAATTGTTTTCTTCTTCAGGTGTATGTAAGCATGCGTACATATTAAGAATTTGTTGACAAGTGTCAAATTCCTCTTGAGTAACTAAAGGCTCAAATTTATTTTCAAAAATATAAGGACTTTTATTTTTCGTTATTTTTTTACTTTTAAATGAATTTTTTAAAGTTTTCTGAGTAATATAATGTCCTAAGTATTCTTGATTATCAACCATTCTATAAATACGATCGCCATACCAATTATACTTTTCTTCTTCTGTACAATTAGAATATCTAGCTGAATGGTCTCCTCTTTTTAAATAATTATAATAATTAGTGGAATAAACTTTTTCTTCTTTCAGCACTTCTGCTACTTTTGAAGAGCTTTTTAGTTTTGCATATAATTTGAATATCATTTTAACATTTGGAGCAGTTTCAGGGTCTGGAACTCTTTCTCCTTTATCGTTATACATATAACCATAAAGTGGTCTTGGTGCTACACGACATTCTCCATTTTTGGCCTTAGCTCTTACTGTAAATTTAATCTTTTTTGATACATCCTTTGCGTAATATTCATTTATTACATTTTTGAATACTCCTACAAAATCGTTGTTATCATTATTACTATCAACATTATCGTTAATCGCAATATATCTAACATTATGAGATGGAAAGAATTCTTCTTGATAATATCCAACTTGAATATAATTTCTTCCAAGACGTGATAAATCCTTTGTAATAACACAATTGATTTTTCCTCTTTTAATATCATCAATCATTCTAATAAAATCAGGTCTATTAAAATTTGTACCTGAATATCCATCATCACAATAAATTCCACCAACTAAATAATTATTGTCATTACAATATTTAATTGATGTTTCCTTTTGATTTTGAATTGATGATGAATCACCATCAAGACCATCATCCTTTGATAGTCTGCAATAAATAGCTACTACATAATCACTTGCTTGTTTTTGTATCATTGTCTTCTCCTTGATTTGAAGAATTAAGCCTTTCATTTCGCAAGTCAATTAACAAGTAAACTAATCTATCAATTAATTGTGTTTTGCTATCAGCACTAACACGCTCTACTTTGTATTTTTTTCCATTGATTTCGTATGTCTTCAATCACATCACCTCACGTATTATTATACGCTAGGGGTGGTGCCACTATTGTTCACCCTAAACCAATTTTTGGAAAAAATAAAAGGCTTAATTCAAATTTTCATAAGAAAATCTAGATCAAACCTGATTTTTTATATTATATAATAATATAACCTTTTGGGTTACATTTTACGCAATAACTCCAACAAGAACGTAACACATATTATCTTCTAATTCATAATTTCTTTGATTAATTTGCATTTCCCTTATAATATTGTGCTGTTCCAAAATAATATTTTTTAATACTCTTTTATCCATATAAATATCATAGACCTTTTAGCTTATACTTCACTTTATTACATTTTTGTCCAGTATAATCGACAAAAAAAATATATTTACGTTTAGTATAATCGACACACAATCAACAAAAAAAGGAATCATTATAGTTATGACTCCTAATTTTATTATTTGAAGCTTTGTTAATTACTTTCTTAAAAATATATTAAATTATTATTAAGATAAGAATTAATTACTTTCTCTGACAAACTAATTCCATTTTCAATAAAATAAATAGTACCAATAGCTTTATTCGTATTAGATAATATAATATTAGCATAATTTCCCATATTATCACTATTTCTTTTAATTTCAAAATATATATCTTTATTTTCTAAAGTCTCATAGAAATAAGCTTTAATCTCAAACGAAATATACTTTACATCCAGGTCTTCCTTAATTGAACCAAGTTCGCTATCATATACATAATAGTTTTCGACAATTATTTTTGAAGTATCACTTGGATCTAAAATCGAAAAATTATTAAGACTATGATTAACAATATTGAGTGGCTTTAATAAATAAGCATTTATATTGGAAGTTTTCATACCAGCCTCTAAATCTGCAAATGAACTAAAGTATACTGCTTTACTCCTATATGGGTTAATCATATTATCACTTATAACTGGTTTATCAAATTCTGTTTTAGCTAATTTTTCATTTTGACAAGCTACTAAAATTATTAAACACATAAAACTAACAAAAAATATAATTTTTTCACACTAACACCTCCTATTTTCGACTTTACCTTAAAAATAAAACCTAAAAAAACTCAATCATAAGCATTCCCCTCTTCACCGAAACATATAAATACATAAGTATGTTAACATATTAAAATATATTTTGCAATATATTTTAAAAAATAAAATTTTATTTTTTGCTTGACTTATAATGACGAATTATTGATATTGGGACAAATTAACAAAAAGGAATCACTATAACTGTGACTCCTTATTCTTAGATTCAACGTATGAATCATATAATTCTCTTTTATCAAGCTTATAAATTAAAGCTACCTCTTTTATGGCTTCCTTAGGCTTATATCCAAGCTTTATTAAAACATTAATTTTTTCAATCGGATCACCAGAAGCTTCTTCTTCCCTTGCACCCTCAACGATTACAACCATTTCACCCTTAAAGGTTGAAGCCTCTTCTAAAACCTCACTAATACTTCCATGAATAAACTCTTCAAACTTTTTAGTAAGCTCTCTTCCAATGCAGATTTCTCTATTTCCAAAAACCTCAAGTAAATCCTCAAGCATTTCCTTGATTCGGTGAGGTGCCTCATAATAAATAGTTGTATATGGTAGGTACTTTAAAGCCTCGAGCTCTTGTTTACGTTTAGTCGTTTTGCTATCTAAAAAACCATAAAACATAAATGGTTTAGGAGGTAGTCCTGATGCAATCAAGGCTGATATTCCTGCTGAAGCTCCCGGAATTGGCGTAACGGGAATATCTTCTTTAATACAACGTTTTGCAATATCAAAGCCAGGATCAGATATAACAGGAAGTCCGGCATCGGAAATAATCGCTACACTAAAGCCTTCCTTTATAAAATCAACAATTTCATCTTCCTTAAGCTCTTTATTAAACTCATGATAAGTATAAAGTGGTGTTTTAATATCATACCTTTCAAGTAGCACCTTACTATTTCTTGTATCCTCTGCGTAAATTCTATCTACACTCTTTAAAACATTTACTGCCCTAAATGTCATATCCTCAAGATTACCTATAGGAGTAGCTACAAGATATAAAATATGCTCCTGATTATTATAGCTATATATACGCTTCATATTAATACTTTATAACACGCATTGCCTTTTCACGTACATCACGCTCATCATAGACAATTTGCATTAAATCCTTACGCTTTTCAGCTGTAATACCTAATTCCTTTTCAATTCTTTCAAGGAATAAATGCTCTAACGTATTATAAAGGTCATCCTCCATTGAAATAGAAACTAAATTTAAAAATACAATATTTTTAACAGCTTGATTAGCATCCTTAAAATAATCAATTGTATCATCAATTGAATCAGATTTTGAGAATGTATATTCTTCTACAATCTCACGTCCTATTTCACCATAAATACGAGAAATAAGCTTCTTTTCAACCTCAGTTGGCTTTCCATCAATATCAATCATATAGACCGCAAGATCCAAAAATTTTAATTTTTCTTTTTTTGTAAGTAAGCTTAAAAACATAAAAATCACTCCTTATTGGGCATACCTATTTTTCATTATTGTAAATTCGTAAAACCTCAGCTGTATGCTTATTATCATTAGTATGAATAATAAGTGGTGGTAGTACCATTAAACCACCCGGTTGTCCATCCTTCCTACACTCAATCAAAATATGATTACATTTAGCATTTTCCTTAGGATAGACAAAGCGAAGCCTTTTAGGCTCTAAACGATATTTTTGACAGGCATTTAAAATATCAAGTAAACGATCAGGTCTATGAACCATCGCAAAGGTTCCACCATTTTTAAGAAGCATAGAGGCTTCACACAAGAGCTCATCTAGGGTTATCAAAACCTCATGACGAGCAATTGTTTTTTCATCGTTTTTATTAATATTAGATTTGCCCTCAATATATTTGAAAAAAGGTGGGTTAGTAACGACAACATCAGCCTTATAAGCACCAAGTAACTTAGATGCATTTTTAATATCATCGTTAATAATATGAATTTGCCCCTCCTTATTATTTATTTTAACACTTTTTAAAGCTAAATCATAGGACTTTTTTTGAATTTCAAAGCCATAAATATCGGCATCAGTATTTAATGACATATAAAGCGGAATAGGGGCATTACCTGTACCTAAATCAACAATCATTTTATCATTTTTCTTAATTGATACAAAGTTAGCAAGTAAGATAGAATCAAGTGAGAAATTAAACATCTCATAATCCTGATAAATTTTAATACCAGGAACGCCTAAAAGCTCATTAATAACCTCTGCCATTATAAAAGCTCCCTTAGCTCTTTATTATTAATATAATCCTTATCTTTGTCCTTTTTAGCTCTTAGAATTTTAACATCTTCAAATTTCAAATAACCAAATCCTTCTGTTTGAAGATATTTAACCTTTAAATTATGATTTAAAACATCACAACTTAAAACCTTAGCTTCACCTTGTTCAGTTGATACAATGTCGCCAATATCAGGAGCATTCTTTCTTAGTTCTGTATAAACGTCATTTTCATAATTAATACAGCATAAAAGCTTACCACAGTTACCTGATATTTTAACTGGATTCAAGCTTAAGCTTTGGTTTTTAGCCATTTTAACCGAAACATTCGCAAATTCCGTAAGGAAAGTTTGGCAACATACTACAAGTCCACAAGGACCAATGCCACCAAATACCTTAGCTCCATCACGCGAACCAACCTGACGAAGTTCAATACGAGTTCGATATATTTCCGCTAAATCCTTAACTAAATCTCTAAAATCAACGCGTCCTTCAGACTCAAAATAAATAATTAGTTTTTGTCTATCAAGCGTATATTCACAGCCTAGTACCTTCATTTCAAGCTTATGCTTTTTTACAAGCTCCTTTGTATGATTCATAATATCAGGCTCTAAGCTTTTGTTTTCATTGTAGGTTTGAAGATCACTTTCACTGGCTTTTCTTAAAACGTCTTTAATTTCACCTTGAACTTCATCTTTTGTAAGTTCAAATGGACTTCCAACAACTTCACCAAGCTCAGTACCTCTTATAGTTTGTACTATAACCTTATCACCATTTTGAAGCTTTATCTTATCACATCCGAAATAATATCTTTTTCCTAGATGCTTAAATTGTACTTTACAGCATTTCATTTGGATTTCCTCCTTTAGAAAATATTTACAAATAAATTATTTAAAATATTTTTAGGCATAACATTATTTTGAAGCTTTAATACTAAGCTATATACAAGCTCCAAATTCTTTTTAGCAGCATCATACGATAAATAATTCTTATATTTAGCAATTTCATTAATATAGCCCTTTAAATGAATATCTAATACACCATTATATAAAGATATAATATCACTATATAAGATAATTAATAGATTTAAAAAGCTTAATAGATTATCATAATTATCAAAGAATCCTAAATTCTTTCTTTGATACATTACCGCCTTAGATGGTGAATCAACGTCTAAAAAATCCTTAAATAAGTCATTTAATCTTAAAGCATTAGGGTCTGATGACATTAAAATAGCATCATCAATATTATTCGTAAGCTTTGATAAAATAGCGGCTAAATGCGCTTCTACGCCCTTATTTTCAAGCATTGATGCTAATAGCCTATCATCAAGACTTTTAAATGAGATTGTTTGACATCTTGATGTAATCGTTGGTAAAATCTTTCCAACATTAGTCGTACATAAAATTCCATAAATTCCTTCTTCGGGCTCTTCAATGAATTTTAATAAACTATTTTGACTATTTTGATTCATCTTATCAGCGTCTACAATAATATAAATACGTGGACCCGATACATTACTTGTCTTAGAAAATTCTTCCTGAAGGCCAACAATTTGTTCCTTCTTAATAACCTTAGAATCAGATGAAATAACATATACATTTAAATGCTCGTTATTTAAAATTTGATGACATACTTCACATTTCATACAAGGCTCATCTTCTTTACAATATAGCATCATTGCAAAAAAGTAAGCCATTTCTCTTTTACCTACACCAGCAGGTCCTTCAAAAATATAAGCATGCGATAATCTATTTTTTCTTTTTGTATTTAAAAGAATCTTTTTAATGTCTGCTTGTTCATTAATTAAATCAAAATTCATAGTTATCTCCTAGAATTTAAATATAGGTCAATATGCTTAATGATATCTTTAACAACAAGCTCGCTTGGTCTTTCACCATCAATGGTAATTATTCTATCCTTATACATACTAGCAATTTTTTTATAGCCATTATATACATTTTGATGAAAAGAGAATGCCTCCTTATCAAGACGGTCAATCTTGTCTCTACCTTCAATTCGCTTAAGACCAACTTCTGGTCTTACATCAATAAAAAAGGTAAGATTAGGCATATAATTTAGAGCGAAGCAATTAGCCTTTAGGACATCATCAATTCCTAGTCCTCTAGCAATACCTTGATATACTAGTGATGAATCAATATAGCGATCACATATAACTACATCGTCTCTTAAAAGAGCAGGAATAACCTTCTCATGTAAATGCTGCATACGAGCTGCGGCATATAAAAGAGCTTCTGTTTCACTACACATTTTAGTATTATTCACATTTAAAATAACACTACGAATTTGTTCGGCAATATCTACACCACCTGGTTCTCTTGTAGTAACTGTATTATATCCCATCTCTTTAAAATGGTTATCAATTGCATTAATAATAGTAGTTTTTCCACTACCTTCTCCACCCTCTAGGGTTATAAAAATACCTGGCATAAATATCATACCTTTCACATAAAATCATTTGTATTTAGTTTAACACAAAATAACTCTTAAGTAAATGATTAATGGCTTTTTATAAGACTTGAAATGCTATTAATTTAAGCAATAACTTGTTTGTATAACTTGTACAAATAAGTTTTAAGTGATATAATTATTATAGATTGGAGTTGATAAGATGTTAAAAATTAATTGCGATTATAAAATCAAAAGTGATATTGAATTTATACTTGAATCAGAACATATAAACATTTTAGATTTATCTATACGAACTAAAATATCACGAGCAACTTTAGATGATATAATGTCAAATAAAGTGGTCAGAAACGAAATATATGAAAAGCTATATTCATACATCTATAAAAGCAACTATAGATTAAACAAAACTAAAGAAGAAATTTTAAAAGAAAAAACTCATAAAATATTGTTTCATGGTTCAAAATATGGATTAGATAGTGTATCAATTTCTGGTTCAAGAAATAATTGTGATTTTGGTAATGGTTTTTATCTTGGAGAAAACTATAATCAAGCTTTAGCTTTTGTTTGTGAAAAAGACAATTCGTGTGTGTATTCATTTCAATATGATTTAGATAATTTAAAAATCAAAAAATTTGAATGTAATTTAGAATGGATGCTTGCAATATGCTACTTTAGAGGCTCACTTAAAGAATACTCATCAAATATAAAAATTCAAAATATAATTTCTGAAGTAGAAAAAGCTGATGTTATTATTGCACCAATTGCGGATAATAAAATGTTTTATATAATGTCACAATTTACAGATGGTGATATAAATGCTGATGTAGCTTTACATTCTCTATCAGCATCCAATTTAGGTCTCCAATATATTTTTAAAACAGAAAAAGCTCTGCAAAAACTTATCCCAATTGAAAAATACTATTTATCTAATTTAGAAAAAGAAAGTTGCATAAAAAATCTAAATGAAAGATCCTATGAAATAGATACAAAATTAAAACTAGCAAAAAGAGAATTTAAAAATGGATTATATATCGAGGAGATTTTAAAATGAAAGAATTTGATCACGAAGGATTAATACTTGCAGAATTTCAAGGAAAGCTTTTTGAAAAATCTTATGAGCTTAATTGCTCTTCTCCTATTTTTTTTAGACGATTCCTTCATTCAGAATTACTAAAAAAACTCGATAAAAATAGAAGTTCAGCCTTCTCTTTAGATGTTAATGAGGGAATTAGTTTAATTGTAGAACAATATGGTGATTCAAAATACGGTCAAACAAAATATTCAAAAAGTGCCTTATTTTGGATAGGTTATATGTATAGATATATATCATATACAAGGGAGGAGTATACTGCATTTGTAATGAGCATTTTTGATTATAAATTAATGAATGATGTTTATTATACATTTCATACTCAGGATCCTGAATGGTGTATTAAAAGTTTGCTTGAAATAAAGAATTTAGATGAAGATATTTTTGATAAAAACAAACGTCTTAAAAAAGTAATATTAAAACACATAGAAAGATAAAACTTGTTTGTGCAAAATAGATAAACAAGTTTTTTTGTTATATTAATTTTAATGATTTCTTTAAAAGGTTTATTAATTAATAATGTCCTTAAATGCTTTAGCAATTGCACTAAATTTAATATTCCTCTTCCACACTAAAGCAAGACTTGTAGGAATTGCTGGTTCTAACAGAATAAAAGAAACAGCTTCTTCGGCATAACTATCAAACAAATCATTGGTTGTTAAAAAACAACCCAATCCTTGTTTAACAAATTGAATAGGACTATTATCGATTACATTATATATAACAACGATATTTAAATTTTCTAAATTAGTCTTAGCCCAATGGGCAACTTGATTTTTGAAGTTCAACTCTTTGATGCATAATTAATGCAAGCTTAATTAAACTTTACCACATTTTTCTTAATAATCATTAATTTTTATCGTATACGAATTTGCTCCTGAAACTTCATTCCAATAAACAGTATTATCCAAAACTTCTCTTTTAACAGGTGCTGATAATTGCTCAATATTTTTACAAGAATATAATCCTAACATTGAAATCAAAAAAATCATTATAAAACTTAATTTCTTCATACTTAAATTTTGCTCCTCTCTTTCTTTTCTTTAATAAATCTAATCTTACAGCTATATCATTTATCATATGTCCTTCCATGCAACTGGATTACCATTTTTATTAAATATAGAAAAAAAGAATGTACCTTAATTGAGGCTTTAAAGCTAACAAGCTTAACCAAAAGTACATTCTATAATTATTATAATTCTTATTTTAATAATCAACTCTAACTAAATATAAGCCACATCCTGGAGCCACAGGATAATGCATTTGCTTCGAGTGATTTTGATATAATTCTAAAATTATATCTTTTTTTATTTTCTCGTGACCAATGGCAATTAAAATTCCCATCATTCTTCTAATTTGATATTTTAAAAAGCCTGTACCTTCAAAAACAAATTCATATTCATCTTGATGTTTATTTATATAAGCCTTTGTAATTGTTTTAACACAGCTTTTTCTATCATCTACATCAGCGCTACAAAAGCTTGTAAAATCATGCTCTCCTAAGAATAATTTAATTGCTTCTACCATTAAATCATAATTAAGATTTTTAATATATGTTTTATATCTAGCTTCAAAAACAGAATAATTTTGGAACTTAATATAATAACGATACTCCTTCTTTTTAGCACTAAATCTAGAATGAAAGCTAAGTGGAACGTAAGAAAGTGAGAGTACTCTTATGTCATCAGGAAGACCTCTATTTATCGCATACATAAAGCGACTTGGCTCAATATAAAAGCTAGTGTTAAAATTAATAACCTGACCCTTAGCATGAACACCCTTGTCAGTTCTTCCTGAGGCATAAATTTTTACATCGCTTTTAATTATAAAGCTAATTGCTTTTTTTAAATAAAGCTCAATAGTAGGTTCATCATTTTGAATTTGAAAGCCTTGATAATTAGCCCCATCATATTCAATAATACATTTTATATTATAAATAGATTCTTCCAACAATAACACCTGCCAATAATAATGCAAAAACAAAAAGTGATATATAATCAATTACATGAAGCTTAAGCAAATCAAGCTTAGTTCTTTTAGCACCAATAACATATCCTCTTGTTTCCATAGCATTAGCTAGATCCTCAGCTCTTTTAAAAGATGTTACAAACATCGGAACTAAAAGCGAAACAATTTGTGATATTTTTTGACGGATACTACCCTCATTAAAATCAACACCACGAGAAGCTTGTGCCTTCATTATTTTACTTGTTTCCTCTACTAAGGTAGGAATAAAACGTAATGTTAAAGAAATCATCATAGAAATAGTTCCTACATTAATTTTAATAAGCTTTAAAGGTGATAACAAGCTTTCAAGTCCATTATTAATTTCTGTATTCATAGTTGTGAATGTAAGCATTGATGTTAAGCCAATCATAAGAACAATACGAAGTAAAATAAAGCCACCCTTTAATAGACCCTGATCATATATTTTCACACTATAATTTGACCAAACAAAATGAGGCATTTTAATTTTTTGAATGGCAAAACATCCTACAAATACTATTAATAAATAAACGAACTTGAAAGGCATATACTTTTTCGTAAAGAAATAAAAAAATATTAAACCAAGAATCATTAAAAAATGATATAAGCCGATTTGAAAATTAAAGGTATATAATAAAGTACCTTCTTGATTATAAAGAACCTGTAAAATGAAGGTAAACGTTGCTAAAAATAACACTGGCTTCATACCATTAAGCATTTTTCTAATTGGAAGCCCGGTTGTCAAATACATTATAGCGAAAAGTCCTAGGTAGCCTAACATCAAATAGATATTAGGAATCAAGAAAAGAACCACGATTAACCCAATAACCAAAAAAATTTTAACTCTTGGGTCCATCTTATAAATCCAAGAATGTCCCGGAACATATTGACCAATTGTAATATTATTCATGATATTCCACCTCCAAACGTTTAATCAAATCATCTAGTGTATAGATGTTATAATCAAGATTTAGATTAAGCTTTTCATTCAAATAATCAACAGCCTTTAAAACATGAGGTTTATCAAGATCATATTCCTGATACTTATCACTTTTAAATAATTCTTCCTTTTTACCATCATAGGATAATGAACCATCCTTCATGCATATAATTCTTGTAGCATATTGATATACAACATTCATATCATGACTTATTAGAATAATTGTTTTATGCATTTGCTTATGAATTTTATAAAATATCTCCATGATTTCTCTTGCACCCTCAGGATCAAGACCACGGGTTGGTTCATCTAAAATTAAAACATCCGGATTATATGATAATATACCCGCAATTGCTACCTTACGCATTTGACCACCACTTAGATTAAAGGGACTTTTTTTAAGCAGTTCCTTAGGAATACCAAGAAGATTTGAAACCTCAAGTGCTTGCGCCTTAGCTTTTTCCTCTGATTCTCCAAAATTCTTAGGTGCAAACATTATATCCTTCAAAACAGTTTCTTCAAATAACTGATATTCAGGAAATTGAAATACAAAGCCAATTCTCTTACGAATAGGCGTTAATTTAGGATTCTTACGTTTTTTTGGAGTAAGAATAGAGCCTAATATATCAATAGAGCCAGCCGTTGGTAATAAAAGACCATTAATATGTTGAATTAAGGTTGATTTACCAGAGCCAGTTCTTCCACAAATCGCTACAAATTCATCTTTTTCTTCAATTGTTAAATTAACATCCTTAACTGCACCTACTAAATCATTTTTAGTAAGACCTTGGTATGTATGGCTTAGGTTTAAAAATTTAATTTCCATAGAGCCTCCATTAGTTCTTTATTACTATTAAGCTTTGAATTTGCCTCTACTTCTTTATAAAGCTTTAAATTAAAAGGCATATCAAGCTTTGAGCTTTTTAATAAATCTGATTGCTCAAATATTTTACCAGGTACATCATCAGCAATAATATTACCTTCCTTCATAACAATAATACGATCAGACAAACGTGCTAAATCAAGGTCATGAGTAATAGTAATAATTGTTTTATGATATTTTTCTTTAAGCTCCTTAATTAATGCTATAATTTCTCTTGTACCCTGAGGGTCAAGCATAGATGTGGCTTCATCTAAAATAATAACATCTGTATTTAATGCTAAAATACCTGCAATTGCAACTCTTTGCTTCTGGCCACCAGATAAGGTTTGTGGTTCACGTAGCAAATAGTCCTGCATACCAACCTTTGTTGCATATTCAACAATTAGCTTTTGCATTTCACTACGAGGAACACATCTATTTTCAAGTCCAAATGCAATATCATATTTTACATTTACTCCCACAAATTGATTATCAGGATTTTGAAATACGATACCAACACGATTACGTATCTTATCAACTGTTTTTTCGGTAAGCTCAATATCATCATAATAAATACTACCCTTTTGAGGAGCTAATATACCAACTAAAAGCTTTGATATTGTTGATTTTCCACTTCCGTTATGTCCTAATATAGATAACCATTCTTGATCTTTAACTTCAAAGGAAATACCCTTAAGAGCATGATCCTGCTGCGAATAGCTATAATCTAAATCATTAACACGTATCATAATTCCACATCCTTAAAAATTAGTTCAACCAATTATACCATAGAATTTTTATAAAAGAAAAGAATATTGTAAATTTAAAACAATGTATTAATAGTTTTGGCAAATACTAGCGAAATTTACTTTTTCAATTAACAATTTTCATTTTACATAAAGAAAAGAATCTAACATTAGTTCCTACAAGAATTATAATTTCAAGTGCCTTTAATATACTTGATTCGATTATATTAAATAATAAATCTCTTTTTGAAATTGCAAATCCTAAAAGCACCAATGATGCAGTAGATATAATTGAGGCAAAAAATTGGATTGCAAGCACAACTAAGAAAAGCATTAAAAAAAAGAATCCAGGAAAAAGTCCTAGATTCCTTTTATATATTCATACTAGCCTACGATTGAAAAGATTCATTGAGTTTATTGGGAGAGAGAGTTATGTGTGTATTGTGTATGAATTGAATTTATTTGTAAGCTAGTATAAATAGCCTCCTTTCTTGTATTTATTTTTTAATTACTTAATTATTTATTTAGTGCCTTATTTCTAAGACACGTATAGTATACAAAATGCAAGACGTAGAATTATAAAAATAATATGTGAAATTATGTGTATTGTGAAATATTTTTTGGCACTCTATTAATAAGAGTGCTATTTATATTTTATACATATCATCTAACTTTATCAAACTATATTTTTCAGGATTTTTTAAGTTAAATCCCGTTTTTGAAATAAAACCAAGCTTATTATATTTAATTTTTAAATTTTCAAGTTGATATTCCTCTTCATTAACGATAGAATCGTCAATCGGTTTATTTATAAATTTAACTTCGTAAAAATTATAGCCATTCTTATCTAATGTAACAACATCAAATTCACCGTTTTTTCTATTTTTAGGATCATCATAATAATACTTACCAATCGCATATAGTACTGGTGTAATTTTGTGATTAGAGTTTAAAATTTGAAAATATTGCTTAGATATATTTTCAAACTCTTTTGGCACGTACTGAGAATAGAAATCAGGCTCTATAAATTCATCATAAAATAAATCTGGTGGCATTATCTTAAAAAAAGTATTTTTAGCAAAAATATAGCGATAATAAAATAAAGAAAGACGTTCTATTATTTCATAAGTGGCTTTCTTCTCATTTTCATCATTAATTGGACATATTTTTTCTATTACATCCATTTTAATTAGTTTTTTTAAAATATCTGATAACATTGGTGAAGATGATATATGTGAAGCATTTAAAATATCAGTATATTTTCTATTTCCTAAAGCAATAGAGCAAAAACATTCATTAGCATTAGTTAATTTAGTCATTTTCTCAAGTAAAAATCCTTCAGCCTCAGCTAAAAGTCGTGCATTAGCACTAGCTATTAAATTAATAATATTTTCCTTTACTGTTTTTGTATCATCAATAAATTGATTATAAAAGGGGACTCCTCCAAACACTGAATAATACGCCACCTTATCCTCATTTGAAGCATTAGGATAAAATAATGATGATTCTAAATAATTCATTTGCCTAACATTCATTTTTAATGAAAATCTACCATATAAAGGGCTATCATTACTAAGCAATTTTTCCATAACATCAATATATGATCCACATAAAATAAATTTCATTTTTGAATCCATTTTATATTTATCAATTGCATTCTGAATAATACTATCTAAATAGAAAGAATTATCTCTAATATATGGATACTCGTCAATAACAAAAATAATTTTTTCAGTAAGTGATTTTTCAAACAAAAAATCTAAAATTTGACTAAGTGTTTGAAAGGCAGGCTTTGGTATTTTAAAAGTACTTGCAATAATATCGCATAAACTAGAAACATTGTAAGCCTCAGTAGCTTTTTGACACTCAAAATAAATTTTTTTACAATTAATATCTTTAAATGAGTACTTTATAAGCTCACTCTTGCCAATTCTTCGACGACCGTATAATATTATACTTTCAAATTTTTCATTATTATACACATCCCTTAATGTTTCTATTTCTCGTTTTCTTCCTAAAAAAGGCATTTTATCCCTCCTATATTTGTATTATACTTCTATATTTTAAAATACGCAATATTTACTCAGAAAAAACTGACTCATAAAAAACTGAGTAACTTTTCGGTTATAAAAAAACCGCATCGCTGCGGTCTTTATTATTTCTTTGGAACTAGCTTTGTAGCTCCACCCATATAAGGCTGTAATGCCTTTGGTACATTTATAGAACCATCCTCATTGTAATTATTTTCGATTACACCAATTAATCCCCTTGGAGTTGCAAGAACAGTATTATTTAATGTATGTACTAAATAAGTACCATTTTCGCCCTTAGTACGAATTTGTAAACGACGTGCTTGAGCATCTCCTAAAGTTGAACAAGACCCAACCTCAAAATACTTCTTTTGACGTGGACTCCAAGCCTCAACATCACAGCTCTTAACCTTTAAGTCAGCAAGATCACCTGTACAGCACTCAAGTGTACGAACAGGAACATCTAGGCTTCTAAAGAATTCAACTGTATAGCTCCACATTTTATTATACCAATCCATTGATTCCTCTGGCTTGCATAGAACAACCATTTCTTGTTTTTCAAATTGATGAACACGATAAACACCACGCTCTTCAATACCATGAGCACCTACCTCTTTACGGAAGCAAGGGGAATAGCTCGTAAGAGTAATAGGTAATTCAGATTCCTTAACAATTTGATTTTTAAAACGACCAATCATTGAATGCTCAGAAGTACCAATTAAATATAAATCCTCACCCTCAATTTTATACATCATGTTTTCCATTTCCGCAAAGCTCATAACACCTTGTACAACATCACCATGAATCATAAATGGTGGAATACAATAAGTAAAGCCCTTGTTAATCATAAAATCACGAGCATAAGAAAGCATAGCTGAGTGAAGACGTGCAATGTCACCTAGTAAATAATAGAAGCCATTCCCACTTGTACGACCTGAAGCTTCCTTATCTAAACCATTAAATCTAGCAATAATATCAGCATGATATGGAACCTCATATGCAGGTACAACTGGTTCACCATAGCGTTTTATTTCCACATTTTGGCTATCATCCTTACCAACAGGAACACTATCATCAACAATTTGGGGAATAACAAGCATAATCTTTAATAATTTTTCTGAAGCTTTTGTAATTTGCGGCTCAAGTTCTGCAATTCTTTCATTATTTTTAGCTACAATCGCTTTAATTTCATTTGCCTTATCAATCTCTTTATTTTTCATAAGAGCGCCGATTTGCTTAGACAAATCATTACGTGAAGCTCTTAAAGCTTCGCATTCTTGCTTATTAGCACGAATACTCTTATCAAGCTCAATTGCTTCATCAACAAGAGGAAGCTTTTCATCTTGGAATTTCTTTTTAATGTTGTTTTTTACAATTTCGGGATTTTCCCTTACAAATTTAATATCTAGCATATATATCCTCCTAAATAAAATAAAAAAGCCCTTAGAAAAATCTAAGGACGAATTATCGCGGTGCCACCTTAATTCTAGGAAAACCTAGCACTTAAAACCTTTAACGCAGGCATACGCTTGTCTCAAAGGTAGATTCACTAGGCTAAATATCTATTTTCACCAAACATAGACTCTCTAATAAATTAGTTTACTAGTTACTATTTCTTTTCACCGACATTACAATGATATTATAAACCTTTTTTACTGTTTGTCAAACATTATTCAAGGGGAATAGCTGTAGTATTTTTATCAACACCTACAACCATATTTGTTTCAACATGACTAACTGCATCAATTGCAAGTAAAGTACCAACAATAAAATCACGATAGTATTGCAAATCTTTAGCTACAATCTTTAATAAAAATGCTCCATCACCAGTTATAGTATAGCATTCTACTACTTGACTAATATCCTTAATCTTTTCAACAAAGTTTGATGATGTTTCACGATTAAGTGGATTCAAATTAACCTTTGCAAAAGCTGTAACCTCATACCCAAGCTTCTTCTCATCTACAATAATAGTAGTCTTTGCAATAACTCCACGCTCTCTCAAGCTCTTTGTTCTTAAAAGACATGAAGATTGAGCAAGTCCAATTTGATGAGCTAATTCAAGGTTTGAAATAGATCCATCTTCTTGTAGAATTTGCAGAATTTTCTTATCATAATTATCTAATTTTTGTCCCATACAAATCACTCCATTCAGTTTATTTACATTTAAAATTCTAACACTTTTTTTAAATAAAGTAAATACCAATTTGAATAATATTCGTTATTTTAAAAAAAATTTGAAAAATATTACCCTGTTATCGCTTACATAACTAATAACATTGTATATAATCAATTTAAAATTTTTCAAAATAATAATACTCGACCTTTTTGTTTACAACCTCGCTTAATATTTTAAAAAATTCGGTAAAGCTTCTTACGGTTGTAATTGCTTTAAGAGCATTATCATCAACATAATGATGAAGAATTTCTTTTAATTCATCAACTTGGGTAGCCTCTAAAATATGAAGCCCAATTTGATGATTATTAAATGAATCTCTAACAGAAAGAACTCTAGCGTCTTCTACTCTAATTGAGTCAATTGAAATTCTAATCTGACCATAATGCTTTTTCATATAATCATACTCAAGCTTAATATTATCTAAATAATTAACCTTAAGCATTTGTTCATATTTTTCATTAATAATATCAACATTTCTATCAGACATTTCAATTCCTTGCATCGCAAGATAATCACAAATTTCTTCTCTTGATTTATGCTTACGCTTTAAAACCACAATATCCGCTAAAACCTTAGCTGAATAGGTATAGCCCTTAATACAAAGCTTTGATGCTGTTTGTGAACAATATATCACTGTATCATCGATACAATCAGGATTTTTACAACTATATCCTAAATTCTTTACTCTAACAAAATTTCCATTTGAAAATTGAATAACCTTATTAGAAACGGTATAGCGATATTTAAGCTTAGAGCCACAAAGTGGACAGGTTGATATTTCCGGTTTATACGTTTTAGTATGTTCCATTTTTATCACTCCATTCAAAGCCGAAATATATTATAATAAAAAAACTAAATTTCTACAAGTTATTTTTTATATTTTTTGTCTTTTTTTGTAATTTATTCGAAATAAAATTCGCCTTTATTATTTAAGAGTATCTATAGCCTCGTTATTCATTCTTAAATGATAATATTCTGATAAATCATCATTAAGAAAAATATCAAGCATGTTTAAAAAGCCTGAAGAAAGCTTATAGCTTGTTATTTTTTTTAATGGTATCCAAAAATTATCTCCTTCAGAAGAAGAAATTAGATTTCCTGAGTAATCACAAGTTTTATATAAAAAGCATACGTTTCTAATATCATCACTAAACCATTGCTTAACGCCACATAAGCTTAAGTTATTAATTATAAGGCCAGTTTCTTCTAATATTTCTCGTTTAACTGAATCAACGATTGATTCCATATTTTCAAGGTGTCCGCCTGGGAAAGCAACTCCACACCAATTTTTCACTCGATTTTGTACTAAGACATTTCCTTTATGATCATAAATCATACACATATTCGTGAATATCGCTTGTTCTGGATTATGCATTATTAACACTTCTTTCTTAGAGATTTAAAAGCTTAAAGCCTACTATGCTTCAAGCTAATTAGTAATTATCATAGGTATAAACTTTAGTTTTCAAATGAGATAAATAATATGCTAAAGCAATCGAATATATAATACTTATTCCTAAAATAATAAAATATACACTACTATAGCCTACAATACACAAAGGTGCATTGATGCTAATACTAAGTAAAGGCAAAGTATATTTAGATTTATTAAAGATAATATGATAACCATTTGAAAATAATAAAGATATTAATATTAAATATTTAAAATTAGATTTCAAAAAGATAATCGCACCAATAACGACAAGATTACATAATATATTCATCATATAAAAGAGCCATTTAGGAAGTTGGTGAATATGATATTTAAAATCATGATCGTAATTAATAAAATCATAATTTGATTTTACAAGAATAGCTTCAAAAATAGCGATAATAATCATTAATGCTTGAGTATAGCTATATTCCTTAAATGTTATTGTAAAATAAATAAAGGGAAAAGCAAATGCTGATACAATCACAAGAAGATTACTTTTAATTAAATATTTCATCTTGAAAATATCCTCGATAAAACATCAATAACATTATTAACCTGTTCAGAAGAAGCCTCACCAAAGGCACATTCATTAGAAAAATGCTCACAATTATTAGTCACAATATTATATCCTCCACGTCCTATTTCCTTATATGCATATGACACAATTTCTTCCGGACTTCTTAATTTCTTCTTTTCATAATCACTATATTCTCTTACCTCAAGCGTACCACCTTTAAGAAATTTTTCAAGAGTAGTTTCTTCTACTCTAGCATATGCTGGGTCAGTTTCATGACCTGGCACTGATGATGCAAAATGAATAACATGCATATCATCCGCATATATACCATGATGATAATATAATCCTCGATTAACTCTAATTTGTGCACTAAAATATGGTTTTTTTACTACGTACATCTTAATTCATTCCTTTACTGTTATTACTTACAAGTTTTGAATCCCAAAATATATCTCCACCATTTGTCTCAAAGCAATTTAACACCGAATTTGATTTTTTAACAATTACTGATCCTGTATTTGTTTTAACGTTTGAATATTTTGCCAAAACCTGACCAATGTTTATGTTGCCTGAATCATTATTTATTTTAACTTCTTCAGCTGTTATTTTTTGTGCCTTAACATTACCATCCAGATTATCTACAAGCATAAGTCCGGTAATAATTTTTTGAATGTCTATACATCCTTCTATATTATCTAGCTTCATAATTTCACATTTCATATTAGGAACAAAGATATTAGCATTCTTAGACACCATTTTTATATTAGCATAGCTTATCTCATATGGAATTTTAATCTTTATTTTACTTATATCATTACAAGGTAATTCCTTAATAATTAAAAAATTATCTCCCATTTTTACGTCAAAATTTGAGGGGCTTCCCTTTTCTATTTCTAATGTAGGCACACTTATATCATCAAATTCAATATAGGCTTCTGCCTTATCAAGCTCAATATCTAATACACTAACCTTTTCAACAATTTTATCACTCACAAAATGAGGCACTACCTCTTCACTTGCCTCTGTGCATTGAGCAGCAAAAGATACGTTCTTAAGATTTATTTTAGGTTCCATTAAAATCAGTCCCTTCTTTTTCTTAAGTATAATATAGCACAAATCAAAAAATATTTCATTAATTACATTAATTATTGATATGAACACCTATATCTTTAAGCTTTGTTAGTAAATTTTCATATCCTCTAAATGCTACCTCACCATCTAATATAGTTGTTTTTCCGGTTGCGAAACAAGCTGCAATAATAATGGCAAATACACCTCTTAAGTCATAGCCTTTAACAACAGCCCCATAAAGCCTTTTAGGGTTAATAATAAGCATATTGTTAGAAACAGAAACATCCGCTTCCATTTGCTTTAAAGCTAGTGCATAATTAAATCGTTTAGGATAAATAGTATCCTTAATAGAGGAAGCTCCCTTTGCTTGGGTAAGTAAAGCACTAATTAAAGGTTGAGCATCAGTAGGAAAGCCTGGATACGATGAGGCTTCTATACTAGTTCCCTTTAAAAAAGATTTTTTCGTTATAATTTTATTTCTTTTTATCTTCATTTTAAGGTTAATTTCCTTAAGTCTTATAAGAACCTCCTTCATATCGTGAACCGGACAATTTTTAATTACTAGTCTTTTAGATATAGCCCCAAGCATTAAATAACTTGAAGCTTCTATCCTATCATATCTATTTTTATAGCTTATTTTTTTCTTTAGTCTTCTTCTTGTAAGTAATAAATAATCCTTCATTTCATATATACGGTAACCAATTTTCTTTAAAAAGCTAATTGCTTCATATACCTCAGGCTCATTAGCATAATGGTATATTCTAACCGCACGGCCTAAATATCCAGCAAGAATAATAGCGTTAATTGTCGCCCCAACACTTTTATTATTAAAGCATACATCATGGGGTTTATTTCTTTTAAGATGAACTCTTATAAATGAATTATTATCAACCTCACAGCCTAACGCAATAAAAGCGTCAAAATGGTAATTCAAATTACGAGCACCTAAATTGCATCCACCTGGAAAGGCCATTTCACATTTTCCAAATAAAGCTAGCATTACACTCATTAAATACGATGAACCTCTTAATTTAGAAACATCATTTGTCATTAAATGATGATATTTAATTTTTCTAGCATCTATCTTTAACGTATTATTCTTAAATACTGTTTTAACATTTAATATATTTATTATCTTAAGCAAATTAAAAATATCATCAATTCTAGGAATATTCTTTAAAGTGACAATTCCTTTTGTTAATAATGATGAGCAAATAAGGGGTAATGCAGCATTTTTAGAACCACTTATTTTAACACACCCCTTTAGCTCATATCCACCTTCAATTGTTATCACCATATCACCTAAAGATATTCTATATGATGACAATTAAAAAAATTGTAAAAAGAAGCTTAAAGATAATAAAAAAAGCTATGAATCACATTTTGCTCACAGCTTCCTTATTTTTATCTATTTATTCTATTTTTAAAATATTATTGTCAGTATTACGATTTGTTTTTCTATCATCAATCGCATATAAAGGAAAAGGAATTATTTGATTTAACAAAACAAGCTCAAGAAGCAATTCTCATTATCCAAATTAAAAAGTATAGTAAACCACCAATATGGCTTAATCTTTTTTCAACTTAAATACTATCTAATATTTTATAATTAAAAGCAAAACCTAACTGTTAATTAATAATTACCTTTATTATAGATAATCATATTACTTATTCTTTAAGTATTTATCAATAAAATAAGTTAACCCAAAATAAATAATATAAATATTAATAAAGAAAATAAAATTAGTATTATGCCATTCATCAGGCCTTTGCTTTATAAGCACATATATAAAAATAGCCACTTCTATTACAATTCCAATAATAAAAATAATTAGCTTTATCAAATTATTTTTATTATTTTTTCATACTTCCTAGTTAGTTATATAAAGCCAACTGTTTTCGTTATATTTTCTTTTTTGTCAATCGCTATATAAAACAAAAAAGCTATAAAACCGAAGCCTTATAGCAATTTTATTAAATTCTAGTATTTAGTAAGATAGCGATTAATTTCCCACTCTGATACATGGGTACGATATTCATCCCACTCAAGTGTTTTAGCTTCAATTAGCTTTTCACTAATATGAGGTCCCATAGCTGAATTAATAACACTATCAGCCTTATAGCATTCAATTGCCTCATATAGGCTTGCAGGTAAAGCCTTAATTCCTAAGGCATCTCTTTCAGCCTGAGAACGCTTAAATAAATTTGTATGAACTGGTTCAAATGCCTCACAATTACCATCAATACCATCAAGACCAGCCGCAAGTAAGGCTGCACATGCAAGGTATGGGTTAGCAGCAACGTCAACACTTCTTACCTCAGCACGAGTTCTTCCACCACGAGCTGCAGGAATACGAATCATTGTTGAACGATTTGAGTCTGACCAAGCAATGTAGCAAGGAGCTTCGTAGCCTGGTACAATTCTTTTATATGAGTTAACAATAGGGTTAGTTACTAAAGCAAATCCACGAGCATGGGTTAAAATACCATTAATCCATTTACGACAAGTAAGAGAAAGACCATTAGGAGCGCCCTTATCATAGAAAACATTCTTACCATCATGATCACATAAGGATGTATTGCAGTGCATACCAGAACCGTTAATTCCAAAAATTGGCTTTGGCATAAAGGTTGCGTGAAGACCATGACGCTTAGCTACATTCTTTACAACAAGCTTAAATGTTTGAACATTATCACAAGCCTCTAAGGCATTATCAAACTTAAAATCAATTTCATGTTGACCATTTGAAACCTCGTGGTGAGCAGCCTCAACTACAAAGCCAATCTTTTGAAGCTCAAGCACAATATCTCTTCGACAATCCTCAGCACAGTCAATAGGTGATACATCAAAATATCCACCATTATCATTAAAGTTTAAAGTAGGTCGACCGTTTTCCATTTTAAATAAGAAGAACTCAGGCTCAACTCCAACATTGAATTTAGAAAATCCCTTCTTATGCATAATTTCAAGATTCTTTTTTAAGATACCTCTTGGGTCTCCTGGAAATGGCTCCTTGCCACTTGGATCAGTATGAGACACTTGATATACATCACAAATAAATCTAGCAACCTTACCATATGATGTATCCTCCCAGCTTGAAACTAAGAAAGTATCAAGGTCTGGTACAAGAAACATATCAGCCTCTTCTGTTCTAACAAAGCCTTCAACAGATGAACCATCAAACATAATTTCATTATTTAACGCATCATCTAATCTATGAACGGGAATCTCAACATTTTTAAGCATTCCCTCCATATCAGAAAATTGCATACGAATATATTTAATATTCTCCTCTTCGCAAATTTTTTTAATCGCTTCTTTTGTATAACCCTTCATTTTTAAATTCCTCCAATGTAAAGAAAAAACTTTACTTGTTAATAGTTTATTCTTTAAAGTTTTATTTGTCAATTTCAATTCTACAACTTAAAATTAAACTATTTTTTCATCATTTTTAAGATACTTTAGTTTATTTTTTTAAGTTATGGATTTTAAAACTTTATTTTTTAAGCAAAAAAAGAAGCAATTATGCTTCTTCAATCCTTACTGTTTTATTTTCAAAATCAACAAAAACCTTTTCATTAATTGAGGTAGGAATATTCTTACCCACAAAATCAGCTCTTATTGGTAACTCTCGATGTCCTCTATCAACAACAATAGCTAATTCTATTTTTGATGGACGACCAAAATCCATTATCGCATCCATTGCAGCTCTTACAGAACGACCGGTATATAACACATCATCAACTAATATTACCGTTTTTCCTGTAACATCAGTATCAAAGTTTAAGATTAATGATGGATCTTTTTTTTCATCATCACGATGCTTTTTTATATCCATCGATTCTACAGGGATATCAACGTCTTCAAGATCCTTTATAATTTTTTTAAATTCCATGGCAATAGGAAGTCCCTTATTTAAAATACCTACTAAGACAATTTGGGTTAAATCATCATTTCTTTCAATGATTTCATGCGCAATACGTTTAAGCGTACGATTAAATTGTTCACTTTCAATTATCGTTTTCATAGTTTAAAAAAGAAAGGTGCAAATTGCACCTTAATTATTCCTCATCTTCAATCTCTTCTTCAATATTAGCATTGTGATGAACAGCTTGAACATCCTCACACTCTGCTAACATTTCAAGCATATGATTGAACTTACCCTTAGTTTCATCATCTAAATCTACCAAAGTTGTAGGGAATAAATTAACTTCATCAGTATCAAATTCAAGATCAGCTTTAGCATTTAATAATGCATCACGAATTGCAGTGAAGTTTTCAGGAGCTGCAACAATTGTCACATATCCGTCCTCATCAGTAGACATATCTTGGAAATCACAGCCAGCTTCCATTAAAGCTTCCATAGCTGCATCCTCACCTAAGCCGTTAAAAACAAACTTTGCTTGACGATTAAACATAAAACTTGCAGAAGCACCAAAGTTACCACCAGTCTTAGTAAATGCGGCACGAACAGCAGAAACAGTACGGTTAACGTTATCAGTTAAACATTCAACGATAACAGCAACATTACCATTTCCCATACCTTCGTAAGTAGTTTCCTTCATTGCACCAGAGTTAATACCCTTAGCCTTTTCAATTGCACGTTTAATAACATCCGCAGGACATTGGTCCTTCTTAGCACGTTCAATTGTTTTCTTTAAAACTTGATTCATCTCAGGATCAGGAACACCAGCCTTAGCTGCTTCAAGGATTTCTTTTCCCCATTTTGAATATTTTTTTGATTTCATTAATGCAGTCTTTGCCATTGATGCTGCACGAACTTCATGAGCTCTACCCATAATAATACATCCTTTCGATATGGTTAAACCATATTTTATATAAATTTTGACTTTTATATTATATTCTTATTGTAATCTTTTTTCAATAATAAATCGCGATTTTTTAATATTTTTTTGAAAAATAAAGATGTGTAAAGATATAAATTATAATTTCACAAATAATAATTGCACCAAGAGCATAAAATATTGCCTTCGAATAAAAGCCTGCAACTACCATACCTACCCCCATCAAATAAAGGGATAGCTTCATTGTAAATGAAGTTGTACGCTGTCTTATATATATATTTCTTTCATCATTTTTCTTAATAAAATATTTATTTGCAAATTCTTCACTAGCAATTATTCTTATATAAAGAACAATTTTAAATGCAATTGCTAGTTCAAAAATAATCAAAACTAATAGTCTTAAAACGACCAAATCCATCTTTTCAGGTGAATTAAAAAAACGATAAATAGCTCCAAGCACAAAATATGCAATAATCGGTAAAAGTGTTGCTAAACTCATTACAATTAGCTTTCCTATCGTATGCTTACGTTTCTTTTGATAATTGAATTCCATTTTTAATCACCATCCTCAAGAATAAAGACTTCCTCTACCCTCTTATCAAAAACTTTTGCAATTTTCATTGCTAAAGTTAATGAGGCGGTATACTTTCCACTTTCAATCGATATAATTGTTTGTCTTGTAACACCTACAAGACGTGCAAGCTCTTCTTGCGTCATTTTTCTACTTTTTCTCAATCGAAAAACATTATTATCCATCTTCGTAGCTCCTTTTTTTGCCTACCTCAAGTATACCATACTTTACATAATTTACAAAATTAAAATATTATTTTTTTAAATTAGCGTATTCATTCTCAAGAACTTTAAGAATATCACATACACCCGGCATAATACACTTTAAAGCACCAGATTCAAATGGATTTTTAAAATTAATTGCCTGAAGAAGACCCGTAAATGATTTAGAACCACCCATCTTACATAAGTTATAATATGTTTCCCATGCTTCTTTATGATTATTATGATTTAATAATAAGAATTGGAAAGCACATACTTGTGCAAGTGTATAATCAATATAATAGAAGGCTGTACCAAAAATATGGCTTTGTCTTTGCCACCAGTTTCCTCGTTCATAATAAGAAATACCATCAAAATCCTTCCATGGTGTATATTTAGCTTCTATTTCATGCCAATAGGCTTTTCTTTGAACTGGAGTTACATTAGGATTTGCATATACATAATGCTGGAAATCATCAACACAAACACCATAAGGAATAAATGTAATAGCTTCTGCTAAATGTTTAAATCGATATTTAGCTGCATCAGCATCGAAGAATTTATCCATATAAGGATGAGCAAAGAATTCCATTGACATCGAATGAATTTCACATGCCTCAAGTGTTGGCCAATATAAATCCGAAATTGGTAAATTTTTAGTTGCCGTGTAGCATTCAAAAGCATGTCCCGCTTCATGCGTTAAAACATCCACATCACCCATCGTACCATTAAAGTTTGAAAAAATAAATGGAGCCTTATAATCAGCAATCACAGTGCAATATCCTCCACCCTGTTTGTTAGGCTTTGTCTCTAAGTCCATAAGTTCATTGTCCATCATAAACTTAAAGAATTCCTTCGTTTCAGGGGATATATCACTATACATTTCATAAGCCTTTTTAACTAAGGTATCCTTATCCTTATGAGGCATAGGATTTCCGTCATTATAAAATAGAGGAATATCATAGGATTTAAAATCTGATATGCCAATACGCTTTTTTTGATTTTCAATAATACTCTTAGCAATTGGTACAATTGTTTCATATACCTGATCACGATAATTTTTTACCATTGAAGCGTCATAGTCGCTTCTTCCTAAACGAATATAACCAAATGGAATATAATTATCATAGCCCATCTTCTTAGCCATTTTGTCTCTTACATGAACAAGCTTGTCATAAATATCATCAAGCTTAGTCTCAATAGAAGACATAAACTCTGCAATTTTTTTCGTGGCTTCAAGCCTTATATTTCTATCGCTACTATTCGTATATACTGTCATTTGACTTAGGTTATTAATTTTACCGTCAAATTCAATTTTAGCAGATGCTAAAAGCTTACTATATTCCGTTACAAGCTTAGATTCAGCAATTAATTCATCCGTTATTTTTTCATCAAATGACTTTAAATTAAGCTCTAAAATCTTAAACCATTGACTACCATAAACACCTTCAAGTTCCTTGCGTAATGGTGAATTAACAAGCGAAGCCGCATACTTAGTAAAAGCATTTTGATACGTTGGTGTATTTTCATCAAAAAACTCTTGTTCTTTCTTATAAAATTCATCTTCGGTATTAATACTATTTCTAATTGAGCAAATAGTTGACATTGTCTGAAAATGATTTGTAATCTTTTCAGCTTTTTGGATTAAAGCTACTGCTTCATCCTTAGATTTTGCAATAGCAATCTCATCTGCAATAGCAATTACTTCATTAGATACCTCATCAATATTAGGTCTTTCATATACATATTCACTAAATTTCATATTATTTTATTTCCTTTCCTATGTTATTTAAGATATTATACACATTTAATAAATCTATTACAAGTTAGTTTTAGATAATTCTTAAATAATATCACTTTATTATAAAAAGGAGCCTTACATAAAGGCTCCAAAATAATATATTATTCAACATCATCAAATTGAGAATTATATAATTTAGCATAGAAGCCACCAGCTGCAAGTAACTGCTCATGATTTCCTTGCTCAATTATATTTCCATCTTTTAATACTAATATTAAGTCAGCATTTTTTATGGTTGATAGTCTATGAGCAATTACAAATGAGGTTCTTCCTTCCGTTAACTTATCCATCGCTTCCTGAATTAAAATTTCGGTTCTTGTATCTACATTAGATGTAGCCTCATCAAGAATTAGCATCGGACTATTTTGAACCATTGCACGAGCAATTGTAAGTAATTGTCTTTGTCCTTCAGATAAAGCCGTTGTTTCAGATAATACTGTATCAAGGCCATGAGGCTCCGATTCAATAAAATGCCATAGATTTGCGGCTTTGCAAGCTCTTTCAAGTTCCTCCTTTGATACATTTTTCTTATCATAGACAATGTTTTCTCTTATCGTACCATTAAATACCCAAGTATCCTGTAAAACCATTGAAAATAATCCTCTTACATATTCACGCTTCATTGTGCTAGTATCAACACCATCAATGAAAATGTGACCACTATTAATTTCGTAAAAACGCATTAACAGATTAACAATGGTAGTTTTTCCGGCACCAGTAGGTCCTACAATTGCGACCTTATTACCAGGCTTTACAACTGCATTAAAATTCTTAATAATTGGCTTTTCGGGATAGTAGCTAAAATCTACATGATCAAAAATGACTTCACCTTTTACATCCTTAATTTGTGCTGTTTTTTCATTTTCATCTGGTTGTTCTTCGATTTCAAGGAATTCAAATACACGTTCAGATGAAGCAGCCATTTGCTGTAAATATGTCATTGCCTGTGATATTTGTTGAATTGGACTTCTAAATAAATTTAGATAGACAATAAAGCTTGTAATTGTACCAATTTCAATTGTATGGTTTTTAAAAAGAGCTCCACCAATTACGCAAATAAAAACATAGCCAATGTTAGAAATAAAACTTGTAATAGGCATCATTAGACTACCTAATGTATTTGATTTCCATGCGCTATTATAAATCTCTTCATTTGATTTTTTAAATTCCTCTAAAGCTTTTTTCTCACCATTAAAAGCTTTAACAACGATAGCGCCACTATATGTTTCTTCAATTGTACCATTTAGTTTACCCAAATATATTTGTTGATTTTTATAAAACTTTTGACTAAACTTAGCAATAAATATAATAAGAATCATTGAAACAGGAACGGTCGCAATTGTCGTTAAGCCTAATTGCCAACAGCTTACCATCATCGCGATAATTACACCAACAAGCATTGTAATAGAAGAAATTAATGATGTAATTGATTGATTTAGAGATTGACCAATTGTATCAACATCATTAGTTACTCTTGATAGAATATCACCATAGCTTGTATGATCAAAATAAGCTAAAGGAATATGATTAATTTTAGCAGATATTTCTTTTCTAAACTTTTTGGTTACTGACTGATTTACGCCAGCTAGAATAAATGCTTGTAAATAATTTAAAATAAAGCTTGCACCATAAAAGCATAAAAGTAAAATACCTGTATTTCTAATAGTTTTTAATAATGCTTCAGTTGTTTGATAAGCTGTACCATCAACTATATAAAATCCATTGATAATTAAATTATTTTTATTGTAATAAATTCTTGAAGTTGCTGTTGAAATATCAGATAGCTTTGTGGAAGCTAAAATTGATAAAATACAGGCAACAATCGTAAAAATAATTGATACTAAAATAGGGAGCAAATAAGGTCGCAAAAATATAATTAGCTGCTTAATACTTTTATTAAAATCCTTAGCCTTTGCACCACCACGCATAGCTCTTCCTGGACCCTTAGGTATATTTTCGTTTTTCATAGACCTAATTCCTCCTTACTTAATTGTGATAAGGCAATTTCTTTATAGACCTCACAACCGTGAAGTAGCTCTTCATGATTTCCATATCCAACAACCTTACCATCATCAAGAACAACAATCTTATCGGCATCCTTAATTGTACCAATACGTTGTGCTACAATAACCGTAACGGCATCTTTTGTTCTTTCATGAAGACGTCTTCTTACTTCCTTATCTGTTTTGTAGTCAAGAGCAGAGAAAGAATCATCAAATAAATAAATTTGTGGCTTTTTAGCAATCGCACGAGCGATACAAAGACGTTGCATTTGACCACCAGATACATTCTTTCCACCCTGAGAAATGTGATAATCGTATTTTTCAGGCATTGTATCAATAAATTCATCAGCCATTGCTAGATGTGCTGCATCCTTCATTTCTTCATCAGATAAATCTTTAACCCCATAACCAATATTAGATTTAATCGTACCAGCAAATAAAAAACGCTTTTGAGGAACATAACCAATAGCTTCTCTTAAATCATGCTTAGTATAATCCTTAACATTATTTCCATTAACTAAAACTTCACCCTCGGTTGTATCATAAAAACGAGGAATCATATTCATAATTGTCGTCTTACCAGCACCAGTAGAGCCAATAATAGCAAGTGTTTCACCGGCATTAACCTTAAAGCTTATATTAGAAACAACAGGAGCATCACCATTAGGATACTTAAATGTTACATTTTTAAATTCTAAAGATGCATTATCTCCTACTTTCTTATATTCGCTAGGATCTTTAATCTTATTGTTAGTATCTAAAACTTCTAAAATACGTTTAGCAGCTACACTTGCACGGGGAATAATAACAAGTAGCATCGCAACCATCATAAAGCTCATAAGGATTTGCATCGAATAACTTGAAAATGTTTGAAGATCAGAATACTCAATTTTACTTGCATTTATTTGATAAGATCCAACCCAATATACAATTAAGCTTATACCAGACATTACCATCGTCATTGCAGGCATCATAAGGCCCATAATACGGTTAGCAATTAAATTATTATTAGTTAAGGCTTCATTTGCACGTTCAAACTTTTCATTTTGATAATCCTCAGCATTATACGCTCTTACAACACGAAGGCCTGTTAAATTCTCACGTGTGACATTATTTAAATCATCAGTTAATTTTTGAATACGCTTAAATCTAGGAAGTACAATCACAAAGACAAATACCATTAGTACTAATAACGATAAAATAGCTGCACCAACAGATAAGCTCAATGTAAGTGACGTATTTTTAATTTTAATAATTGCCCACACTGCTGTAACAGGAGCGGCAATTATCATTCTTAGGCTCATTCCATAACCCATTTGAACCTGTTGAATATCATTAGTTGTACGAGTAATAAGTGATGCAGTTTCAAAATCACCCATTTCCTCTAAAGAAAATGATTCAACTTTTTCAAATACCTCAAGACGTAGCCTCTTAGCAAAATTAGTCGCAATCAATGTCGCAAAAAGACCTAGCATTATGGTACAACCTATATTTGCTAAACAAATCAAAAGCATTTTTCCTCCCGTAGACCAAATATCTTTTGATGTTTGAGACACATCCATCATTTGTTTAATGATTTTACTAGTATATTCTGGAAGTAATAGATCTAAGTACACTTGCCCTACAACGAAGCATACAACAACGCATGTCATTACCCAGTCAATTGGTCTAAATTTTTTAAGTAACCTTATCATTTGATCAGTCCTTTCTTTTTTTATCAAAGGTATTATATTACTCTTTTTTTTAAAATACAAGAAAAATATTACACAATTGTGAAATATTGTTTGACAATTTGCATTTCTTTGTTTAAAATAATACTAAATTAGGTGATTTGTATGAATAAAGACGAAAAAATAAAAGAGCTTATTGATATTCTTTTAAAGCTTAAGCCCTCCTTTAAAAAAAATATTGGCAAAAACCGTGTGGCTGAGGCCTTAAAATCCGGAATAAAACTCGCGACTAATCAACAATTATGTATGAATATCATTCATGATAATAATGGTATTTCTATGTCTTCTTTAGCTAATAGAATGGGTGTTTCTAATCAACAAAATACACGTATTGTTAGTGATCTTGAAGAATATAATTTTGTTAAAAGAGAAAGAGATCCTAATAATAAAAGAATTATTTTAGCATATGAAACCGAAGCGGGAAGAAAATACTATCACGACTTATTTGAGGCGATGAATAAAGCTTTTAAAGAAATGTTTTTAGAACTTGATGATGATATTTTAGATGAACTACTTTATCATTTTAAAGCGATATTTAAGCTTGTAGGACAAATAGGATAGACACTATCCTATTTTTTTCATATTATAAGCTAGGTGATATCATCCTAAGCTTTAATAAACAACTTGCTAATGGTGTGGGTCTAGGACTTATATCACAATTTTTTGCGGATATAATCTTTACTATCGCAACCGATAATATTATAACATCTGATATTATCATTTCTGATATAGCACTTTACTATGGTGCAGCAAGTGCGGGACTTATAGCCGCTTTTTTATCACCTAAGCTAGATAAGCTTAGCTTAATAACTATAAGTGCTATAACATTTGCATATGTTAATAATTTAATATCTTCTCTAAATAATGATGATTATATTATTATTATTAATACTGAAAATCTAGTGTTTGATATTATTCTAACATACATTGTAACACTTGAGCTTGATAGAACAGCACTCAATGATTATTATAATCACTATTATCAAAAAAAATACCATTTTAATCCTAGTTTTGATACTAATAAATCATCTCTAAACTTTCTTTTTATTTTAACAATATCCAATTTAATTGGCTTTTATGATTTAAAAAAGTCCTAAAAAATTAATTCTAGGACTATATCTATATTATAAATGAAGTTTTCTTTCTTTTATTTCTTGGGTACGGCCTTGATTCCAAAATTGTGTACCGATATAACCACATGTACGTCTTGCAACATTCATTTTTCTTTGATCACGATTCTTACAATTTGGGCACTCCCATACAAGCTTATTATTCTTATCTGTTACAATTTGAATTTCACCTGTATAGCCACATACCTGGCAATAATCTGATTTAGTATTAAGTTCCGCATACATGATATTATCATAAATATAACGCATTATAGACAATACGGCAGGTATATTATTTTGCATATTAGGAACTTCAACATAAGAAATGGCTCCACCGGTTGATAAAGACTGAAATTTACTTTCTTGATGAAGCTTAGAAAAAGCATCAATATCCTCTGTAACATGAATATGATAACTATTAGTAATATAGTTCTTATCTGTTACACCAGGAATTATACCAAAACGCTTTTGTAAGGCTTTTGCAAACTTATAGGTGGTACTTTCAAGTGGTGTACCATAGGTTGAATAGCCAAGATTTTCAGCTTTTTTCCATTTCTCACACTTATCATTCATATACTGCATAATCTTTAATCCAAGCTCTTCGCCTTCTGGTTCAGTTAACTTATGACCATTAAGCTTAAATACGGTTTCCCAAAGACCAGCATAACCTAAAGAAATAGTTGAATAGCCACCATATAATAGTTTGTCAATTGTCTCACCTGGCTCTAATCTTGCAAGAGCACCATGTTGCCACAAAATAGGTGCTACATCTGAAGGCGTCCCTTTAAGTCTTTCATGACGACATCTTAAGGCCTTATGGCATAATTCTAATCTTTCGTCTAAAATTTGCCAAAATTCAGCCATATCACGGGCTTGGCAAGCACAGTCAACAAGATTTATTGTAACAACACCTTGATTAAATCTACCATAGAATTTAGGATTTCCATTTTCATCCTTCCAAACGGAAAGAACACTTCTACAGCCCATGGTTGGGAAGCAATTACCTTCCTTAAGATTCTTCATTACCTTCTCAGAAATATAATCTGGAACCATTCTCTTTGCTGTACATTTAGCAGCTAATTCTGTTAGATAATAATACTTAGAATCTTCTTTAATATTATCCTCTTCAAGAACATAGATAATTTTAGGAAATGCTGGTGTAATCCATACTCCTTGCTCATTTCTAATACCTTGAGTTCTTTGAATTAATGTCTCTTCAATAATCAAAGCTAAATCTTCACGTTCACGCTCATTTTTAGCTTCATTTAAATATAAAAATTCTGTAATAAATGGAGCTTGTCCATTTGTAGTCATTAATGTTACAACCTGATATTGAATAGTTTGAATACCCTTTGTAATTTCTTTTCTTAGACGATTTTCAACAATTTCATTTAGTTTAGAATTGTTTTCATTTATACCAAGCTCTTTAAACTCATTTATAACCTCTTTTTTTATTTTTTGACGAGAAATATCAACAAAAGGAGCTAAATGGGCAAGAGATATTGACTGGCCACCATATTGGCTAGATGCTACTTGAGCAATTATCTGGGTTGCAATATTACAAGCCGTTGAAAAAGAATGAGGCTTTTCAATCATTGTACCAGATATAACTGTACCATTTTGTAACATATCCTCAAGATTAACTAAATCACAGTTATGCATATGCTGTGCATAATAATCACTGTCATGAAAGTGAATTATACCCTCTTCATGAGCTTTTATTACATCCTCAGGTAGTAAAAAACGCTTTGTAATATCCTTAGAAACCTCACCTGCCATATAGTCTCTTTGAACGCTATTTACAGTTGGATTTTTATTTGAATTTTCTTGCTTAACCTCTTCATTTTCCCCCTCAATTAAGGTAAGAATATGATCATCTGTTGTATTAGACTTACGAATAAGTTCATGCTTATAGCGATAGGTAATATATGATTTAGCAACCTTATAGGCACCCTCACGCATGATTTCTTCTTCAACATAATCCTGAATTTCTTCAACACTAACGGCACGTCCTAAATAATTACACTTAGCCATTACATTTTCAACTATTTTATTAATTTTACCTTCCGAAAGCTTTTCATCCATATCCTCTATGGATTCATTAGCTTTTAAAATAGCTTGATAAATTTTGTTCTCATTGAAGGAAACCTCTTTACCACTTCTTTTAATAACATTCATAATTCATACCTCCTCAATTAATTATATTACTTGAATTAACTATTGGTAGTATAGTATAATTAGTCGAAAGGAGACGTTGTTTTTCCAACGTAATTTTAAAATTTTATGGATAATTTATTACTTGCTAAAAAATCAATTTTCTTTAAAAAATTAAGTCCTCTCGATTTCAATGCTATTTTAAGATGTTTAAATATTAGAATTAAAACCTTCAAGTCTAATGAAATTATTGAATATGAAGGAAATCCTGCTAAAAATGCTTACCTAGTTCTTTCGGGAAACCTTAGAACAGCCTTTTTTGATGTTAATGGAACAGCTATTCCTATCAAAGATTATTCACATGATATGTTTTTTGGGCTTGAATATATTGATCCCAATATTTCATTCTATCAAGAAGAGCTTTATGCTACAGAAGATTCTATAGTACTTATTGCTGATTTAAATAAGCTGTTCACTCCTTGTGAAAATAGATGTCCTCGTCATCAAGCAATTATAAAAGAATGCATAATGGAATTAGCAAGAACAAGTAATAGTTCAAAAAAACGGATTAGTGAACTTGGTCAACAAAAAACAAAGGATAAGATTTTAAAATATTTAAGCAATACTATTTCTTCTTTGCATAATCCAACTAAAATTCCTTATAACAGACAAGAACTTGCGGATTATTTAGGTCTTGAAAGGAGTGCACTTTCAAAAGCTTTATCAGACTTAAAAAAGGATGGCTATATTGATTATAATAAATCAACATTTACTCGTTTAAAATAAATGTAAAACTATATAATTATTATACGTTTTCGAATTTTATATAAAATATATAACATGCCAAAACATGCAATTTATAGCAAAACGTGCAATTTATAGTTTTTTAAAACTCCTTCTAGGTGCAATTTATCTTGTTTTTTTGATAGCATTTCATAATCATACTAAAATATTAATTGTAAGGAGATTTTATCTATGGAACGAATTGCATTACAAAAATTAATAAATTGGAAAATTGATAAAAGAAAAAAACCTTAACTATTTATAATGCTAGACAAGTGGGGAAAGTTATCTAGTAGAGGAACTTTTTTTGCAAAGAGATATTATAAAAACAACTATATATGTTGATTGTAAAAAAGGAAGAGGTACACTTAATTCTTTAGAAAAATTTGCAAATCAAAGCAAATTTGAATTTGCAATTAAAATATCTAAAAACAATTATGGCTATAACGCTGAACAAAAACTATTAAATATTCATTTTATTTTGTACCATTTTTAGCAATTGGTGTTTTAAAAATATAGTAATGTTAGAAAAAAGGGGCTGTAAAAAAATAAATTTCATTGATTGAAGTTT
>UMGW01008696.1_pt1 | contig 47820 bp, 8 predicted proteins | sample 1965371 | NCBI WGS metagenome assembly UMGW01 (sample SAMEA4836082, study PRJEB28245) | human gut metagenome | biome: gut microbiome; material: fecal sample | place: Denmark | collected 2008
GTGAAAAAGCTACAGCTAAGGAAACAATGTTTGGTTGGATTTTTGGTTATAATAATGGTGATATAAAGGATAATGCATCTTATAGTATTGTAAACTCATTACAAAATGTTCATATTACAAACGATAAGAACATTAGCCCATATGCCTTCTATAATTTACCAAATGTTGATTATGTATCACTTGGAGATACAATTGAAACAATTGGTGAATATGCATTCGCAAATAACAATACACTTAGTGTTGTAAGATTTGCGGATGGATATAGGATGACAACTGTTTCAAATAATCTATTCCAAAATGCAACAGCTCTTCAAGGCTTCAATTTAGGTGGAAATGTATCAGATACAAAGGATATATCAGCCATCGTAAGAAGACTTCCTGATTGTGTAACTACAATTGGTGCTTACGCGTTTGACGGATGTAGCGATGTACACTTTATCGATTTTGCCGTATCTAATAATGTTACTACAATTGGAAAGTATGCATTTAGTAGAACTTCATCAATGGTATCATTCTCATTTGATGAGACTTGTCAAATTAAGACCTTAAGTGAAGGTACATTTAAGGATGCAATTAAGCTTCAAATGACAACTCTTCCTGATTCATTCACAAGAGTAGAAAAATATGCCTTTGAAAACTGTCAATTTATTACTGAATTTACACTTGGCAATAATATTGAGTATGTAGGTGAGGCCGTATTTAGAGGCGCTACAAGACTTACGACTTTAACTATTCCATTTGTTGGTTCTTCACAAGGTCTAGCTACAATTGATAAGTCATATGAAACAATGTTTGGTTGGATCTTTGGTATTATAGATGAAAATGAATTATTAATTGATAATAATAACTTTAGTATTGTAAATTCTTTGCGTAATGTAATTGTTAAGAATGATACAAACATTAGTGAATATGCATTCCATAATGTAGATTTAATAACATATGTATCACTTCCACGTACGCTTAAGGAATTAGGTGCACATGCATTTGAAGGATGTACAGCCCTTCAAAGTATTCGTCTTGAAGAAGGTATTCAAATTGAGATAATCAATGAATCCACATTTAAGGATAATACTAATCTTCAAGGCTTTAAGCTTGAGGATGATTCAGAAGATATTTCAAGAACTCTTCCTGCAGTTGTTACAAGAGTTGAAGCTAATGCCTTTGAAAACGATGTAACAATTGAAACATTTACTCTTGGAAATACAGTTACCTATATTGGTAGTGAGGTATTTAGAGGATGTACAAGCCTTAAGTCTTTAACATTACCATTTGTTGGTTCTCAAAGAGGTAATACTAATGCTGAATCAGCATTCGGTTGGATTTTCGGATTAAAGAATCGAACAGCCTTAAGAAGACTACAAAATAATTTAAATTCTTATGCTGTGCCTACTAGTTTAACTACGATTGAAATTACGGATGAAACTATAATTGCGGATAACGCCTTCTTAAATTGTGATAATGTTACAACAATTACAATTAATGAAGGAGTGACTACAATTGGAAGCTCAGCATTTGAAAATACTGGTATTACAAACTTTAATGTTCCATCAACTGTTAGTACAATTGGAGCATCAGCTTATAAGGATTCTTCAAATATGGTAAGTATTACATTTAATGCAAATATTATTACTAGAATTGAAGCTTATACTTATGAAAACTGTTTAGCTTTAAATACTTTTGAAATTCAATCGGCAATTAACTTTATTGGTGATTATGCATTTAATAATACAGGCCTAGCAACTATTACAGTACCTAGTACAGTTAAGACATTTGGAGAATATACATTTGCACATTCTCATAGCATGACAACAGCTATTGTAGATACATCAATTCTTGGTAACTATATGTTTGCTGAAAGCGAAAATCTTCAAACTGTTTCCTTAACTAATAGTAAATTAACTACTATTTCTACTGGTGCATTTATGAACTGTACTACATTAGTTGTAGAAGAAATTCCTGATAATATTTCAACAATTGAAGACTATGCATATTATGGCTTACATAATCAAAAGGCATGGAATTACAAGAGCGCTTTAACTAGCATTGGTAAATTTGCATTTGCAGATAACACAGCAATTACATCATTAACTCTTCCAGCAACAATAACTTCTATTGGTTATGGTGCATTTAATGGTATGATTTCGTTAACAGAAATTACAATTGCTTATGTTGGTGGCGGAGATGCTACTAATAGTGATGATACTGGTTCTACATTTGGATTTATCTTTGGATATATGTCAAAGACTAAATCAAGTCTTGAATATGAAACAACTCAAAATGGAAATACTTATCAAATTCCTTCAACATTAAAGGTAATTAATATGTCTACTGATGCTAAGGAAATTCCAGCTTATGCTTTCCAAAATATTACTTCAGTTGATACAGTTAATCTTTCAGTTGGATTGAAGAAGATTGGTACTCATTCATTTGAACATATGTATTCTTTAAATTATGTAGAGATTCCTATTACAGCAACAATAATTGAGTATCAAGCATTTATTAATATGGAGCGTGAGGGAGATCCAGTTAAATTCTTCTTAATTGCCTTCTATTATCCTGAAAGATATCCAGCAAAGCATGATGATGCGATTGATGAATCAATTGAACGTCCATCTGGATGGGCAATTTATCAAGAAGATCATAATGAACGATATACAAGAGATGCTGCTGGTCAAGAATTGTTAAATACAGAATATAATGGTGCCGTTGAAACAAGATGGCATACTAAATATTCTGTAAGAGTTGAATCTAAGGAAATATTTATCTATGAATATATACCAAATTGGAAGCTTGTAAATGGTGAATATCAATCTGCGTTTAGAATTATCGGTTATACATCATTATTTAGAGGTGGACAAATTGTTGTACCTGCAACATATGCCGCTCGTCCAGTTGTAGAAATTACTGATGGTGCAATTGCAAATTATTATAATACGGCAAATGCTTCGAGTACTGATGATTATATTGATATTAAAACATTTGAAATTGGAATCAATGTTGAAAAGATTGGTAAGAATGCTCTTCCTGGTGGAATGGATATGACAGTATATGTGAATAAGACATATAATGATGCTTTACAATATGCTAGTCGTGAAAGTGATTGGATTGGATATAATGATACTGTTAATCCACAAAGCGGTAATGCTTTAGTATATTATGGATTCTTAGATACAAAGACAGTTGACTCAAGTTCTGAACAGTTGAAAGATCCAACATATACTGAAAACTTTACTTGGACAAAGGGCAATGCAATTCTAAGTCCATATCAAATATTGGCTTCTGGTTTAACATTAAAACTAGACCAAGATGATGATACTCCAAATCATTCTAAGCTTGAAAAGAAATATGAGGGTGTAGAAATCACACCAGCACCAATTGTTTCTGATAGAGCTATTTGTGTAAATCATGATCCAATTAAGTACAATCTAGATCAACAATATAACGTAGAATATTCTGATAACTTAAATATTACTCGTGGTGATTACGTTGCGACTGTGACCATTCGTGGTAATGACCATACAACAGTTGGTACGCAAAATATTACATTCACGATTATTAAAACTGATTTAACGGTTACAATTAATACTTCTAAAGTATTTGCTGAAGAAGAGCGTTGGACATTTGATAGCTTCAGTGAAGAAGTTACAGGATATAAGACTTCAAATGAACAAATTTATGGTTCTTTATACACAACTAACAGTACTGATATTGATGCTACATTAGATGGTGAAAAGATTAACCGCAATGATGGAGCTAATGTTGGTATATATAATAGTGCGGATGAGCTTGATACAATTAAATGGAAGTATCAATCATTTGAAAGATTATTGAGTGGATTTAACTTTACTGATGGTAATGATGATTACTTCAAGATTATAAAAAATGGTAATGAAGATGTTACTCAAAACTATAACGTTATCTTAAATGTTATTGTTAAAATTGAACAACAAGATTTAGATGTGTTCTGGTCTAATTTAACTTATGAATATAATAAGGATGCAACTGGCGAAAGTGTAGATAAGCCTGAGGCAAAAACATTATTACCTACTTGGCTTGTACCATTAAAGGTTAGTGTTAAGGATTATAATGATGGTGCTGCTTTAGGAATAGGTACACATTTTGCATATGCAGAAATTGATGTTGATAAGTTAACGCCAAATAGTAGAGGTCTTGTATATCGAAATTATAGATTAGTTCCAAATACAATGCCATACACAATTACAAAGATTGTCGTTCCAATTCCAATTGTATCTCGTGGTTATAATTATAATGCTGAAGAACAAGTAATTTCTATTTCAAGGAACAATGATTTATTTAATCTTTATTATAAGGATGAAGAGGGTAATTACTATTATTATCTTGCAGGCGATGATACTAAGTATTATCGTGGAGATGTAAATGATACGCAATATCATGAGTTTAAGTATGAAGATATCGGCCAGTATTTAATTTATGCAATTTTAAATAAACCTGATGAATATATGTGGGATAATCCTATAGACCCACTATATCGTGAAGATATCATTAGTCTTGTAGCTTCAATTGAACCTGCCAAGGCAATGATTAATGTACCAGGTACAAAGATTGTTACCTATGGTAATGAAAGATTAACATTTAATATTAATAGTGAAGATAATAGTGAGTTTAATGTTACGGGCCTTCTTCCAGGACATAGACTTGTTGGTACAATTTCCTTTATGCCAAATATGGTTGGACTTGTAAAACCTAATTTGATTGATATTGAATTTGAAATCTTTGATAGTGCTGGTAATAAAGTAACTGAATTATATGATTGTGGTGTAAGTGGAGGCTTTAAGGTTGAGTATCCTAAGGCTAAATATGAAGCATCATATTATGAAGGAGATTATACGCCTGGTCAAAGACATGAATTTGTAATTACTCCTAAGGATTGTAAGGATGCAACAGTCTGGTATAGCTTAGATGGTAAGAATTATTTTACATCAAAAATTAGCTATAGTAATGCTGGAACTTATACAGTTTATTTTAGAATCGAAGATTCAATGCATTCAACAACCGAGGATAAGATTACATTTACAGTCACTCAGCTTAAGACACAAATTAGTGTTAATGAGAAAGATTATATTTATAATGGTGAGGCTGTAGATTTAGATCTTCAAATTTATGGATCAACTGTAACACCTCAAATAACTTATTATATGGGACTTAACACTGTTGATAAATTTGATAAAGCAATAGAGGTCGGATATTGGAAGGCTGTAATTGTGGTTCCAGCTGATTCAAGTGGAAATTTTGCATATTCTGAATTTGAATATAGATTTGAAATAAAGAAACGCGATATTACCATTTCATATCAAGATGAAAAGAACTACGACGGAAAGATTTATGATATGGGTCGTAGATTAACGGGAATTTATGGCCTCGTAAATGGACAATATATTAATTTGACAATTAAATCAACAAGTGCAAATGCAGGTATTTATACAGGTTCAAAACTTGATACTGCAATTCGAATTTATGCTAAGAATGGTATACGTGATGTTGATGTTACTAGTAACTATAATATTACATATAGTGATATTGCAATTACAATTCATAAGAATGTAGCTATTGTAACAGCTTCTAATTTAGTTCAAACATATAATGGTGAAGAAATTACACTTCCAACGATTACAACAACTGCAAGTAAATATACTTGGTCATTTGTTGGATTTGAAGAAGGTAAGTTGCCAGTAAATGCTGGAAAGTACGAATTAGTTGTTGTAGTAGAAGGCGATGACAATGTTTATGGTGACACATTCAAATTGGAAGTTACTGTTAATAGATTGATTCTTGAGCCAATGGTTGCAAGTAGCACATTAACGTATAATGGTAAGTCTCAAATTCAAGATGTAAACTTTGTAGTTAATCCTGAAAATATAAAGCCAGTTGTAACTGTATTATCATCTGACAAGACTGCTACGAACGTTGGTGTTGTAGTTTTAGGTATTTCACTTGATGAATTTAGTAATAATTACCAATTTAAGACAAATCGTGTTGAATATGAAATTATAAAACGCAATGTAACATTCCAGTATCATAAGGATTACGTCGAGTGGGTTTCAGATGATACTTGTTTTGATGGTGAGATTACAAACGATAACTTCCAAAATATTGCGGATGTTGATACTGTAACAGGTAATATTAGGACAAAATTTGGTAAGGTTAATATTTATGAGAATGATGATGTAATTTATAATTATGATATCGTTCGTGATGGAATTTCTGTAATCGACAACTATAATATTAGAGTTGATATTAGAATTGCGATTAGATATGAATTATTAGATGTTGAAGTAAGTGTTAATGGAAATATTGCCACAAAAAACGATAATGGTGAGTATGATTTAACAATTGATTACGTAGGAGTTAATCAAGAAGTAATTGTTAGTGCATCTAACTGTGAAAACTTACTTGTTAGATTCTACGGTAATAATGATTATACAAAGCTATCAGCTGCATATTTACATGCTGGAACTTATTCAGTTGATTTCAAGGCATATCAAACTAATTTTGAAACATATTATGGTAAGTTAAATCTTACAATTAATAAGATTACATTATCTGCTGATGTAGTTGATCCTTCAAAACCATTTGATGGCTCAAGGATTATACCTGAATATACAATTTATCCAGAATTTGTTCAAAATGTTACACCAACATTCAAATATGGTTATGCAGATACTACAAAAGAAGTTGATCTACTTGCACCATCATCTATTGGAAGTTACATAATGTATATGATTGTTGCGGATACAGATGATTATTATGGATTTACTAAGGAAATTGCCTTTACAATTTCGAAAGGTGATTATCAATTAGTAATTGATCCAGGTTATAGAGAACATGAATATGATAGTAAGCCAGTAAGTGACCCTGCTGTTCGATCATTTGCAGATAATGGTGAATATGTATTTGAGTATTATATGCAAACTGAGTCTGATTGGACTATTATGAATGAAAGACCAGTAAACGCTGGAAGCTATAAGGTTGTAGTAACTTTAGTTGGAACTGACCTATATGAAACAACAACAGCTTCAATGAAATTTGTGATTAAACCAAGAGATGTTTTAGTCACATTTGATAAGAGTGAGTTAGTTTATAATGGTTTAGTTCAGGTTCCAAATGCTAAGGCCTTAGATATTAATGGTAAGGAACTTAGATTAGCATATACTTGTGATAATTCAATCAATGTTGGTAATTATCTTCTTACAGTTACAAATGATGATTCTAACTATAATCTAATTGAAAATAGTATTGAATTTAGTATTGTTCCACGTAGTTTAGTAATTAATGTGTATAATGATAATTTTGTTCAATTAACAGATGATAACTGGTATCATGATTTTACAAATGATGATGTTAGTTTATGTGCTGATGATGTAATTAGTGGTAGATTATCACTAATTAGAGATGAAATTGGTTTATTCACAAATATTGATGACTTTAAGTGGGAAAATCTACAAATTGTAAATAGTAATGGTGAAAATATTATTAATAACTACGAATTTAGTTACCAATTATACATATATGTTCGTGAAAAGCCAATTGAGTTTATTCTTGATGACACTACTCAAGAATTTACAGGTGAGAAGCTAGCACCAACATTTGAGGTAACTACAAAAGATGTTATTACAACATTTGCTTATGATGGTATTGAATATCAAGAAATGCCTAAATTTAGAAATGCTGGTATATATCATATTAGTATTACGCTTGAACGAGAAGGCTATGAAACAAACCATGTTGAGTTTGACTTTATAATTAATAAAATTAATTCTATGTTGACTGTTGAAGCAGATGACAAGGTATATGATGGTGAATATATTACTAAGTATATTGAATCTGATAGTGTTATAACTGGAAATGATATAATTACAAGAATTGATGGTAAGGCAGCTAATATTTTCTATAATGCAATTGCATTAGATGATAATATTGAATATGTTGTACGTTATATTAACCGATTAACAGGTGAAGAATTAGCATCTGCTCCAGTTAATGTTGGTTCTTATCGAGTAATTGTAACAACTATTGAATCTGATAACTATTTAGCTACAGAATCATATGCTGATTATGAAATTACAAAAGCAGCTGCTGATTTCGTTCTTGACGAAATTACTACTAACGGTCAAGTAAGCTATCAAAAGCATATTCATGGATTAAATCAAATTTATAGCAATGTTGTTTATAATTCACTTGAAATATTAGTTTATACAACAAGTAAGGTTAAGGTTGAATATTATAGCGCTGATGGCACTATTAAGTATGCAACTAAGCCGATGAATGTTGGTTCTTATATTGCAAGAGTATCAACAGAAGAAACTGATAATTATACCGCAATGTCTGTTGATTTCACATTTGAAATTCAAAGAAGACAAATAATCATTAAGGGTAATTATTCTCACATATTTGATTCAAATATTGTAAATGTTGCTCTTAAGGATCTTGAAAACTTTAGTATTTTAGATGTTCAAACAGGCGAAATAATTTCAAGTCTAAATGTATTAGGATATATTAAGACTAATGCTGGACTTGAAGGAACATACAATGAAGCAAGTATGTATGAAATTTATGATTTAGCGTTAATGAATGGTAGCGAAAATGAAATTGATAATTATGATATAGTTTATGAAATTTCAATTGTAATCGGAAAAGCAATCGCTGACTTTACTGTTAGTGATGTAAATGTTAATTATGATGGTATGTCTCACGGCCTTGATTTTGATATGTCAAAGGTTGTTGGAAACTATATTATTAATTACTCATTGACACCAAACTTTGAAAATTATTCTTCTCAATACACATTCATAAATGCTGGTGTTTATACTGTATATTACTATGTTGTGTTCGATAATTATGAAATTGCAACAGGAATGAGAACAATTACAATTAATCGTATAGCTCCTGATGTTAAATTAAAGAATAATAGCATTCAATATACTGGTAGCGAAATTGATCATCCAGAGTTAATTACTAAATCTGATGGTGCTGCAACATATATATTTAAAGATGTAAATGGTAAAGTTATTGACACTCCATCTGCTATTGGTAAATATACAATTGTAGTTACATTAGAAGAAGGTACTAATTATCTTGCTGGTGAATTTGAATTTGATTACGAAATTACTAAGAGAATTGTAACTATAAGCTGGCCTAGTGTAACATCATTTACATACATTGGTCGTCAAATAATGCCTAATGGTGTAATAAATGACTTTGTTACTGAGGATTTAGGTTTACGTTTAGGCTTCATAAACGGAAATGGTATCAAGGTTGGTACGCATACTGCTCGTGCTTATATTACAAATGATAATTATGTAATTGATGAAGCCACTGAAACATTTACATTTGAAATTACACCAAGAGCAATTGATTATGTTCCTGTAATCGATGTAGTGTATTCTAAGGCGGGACTTAACTTAAATGAAGGTGAAAACTACGGAATTGAGTATGTTGGAGCATATGAAAATAACGTAGGAACATATCATATTCAAGTTAAGCTTCTAAATGATTCTGATTATTGTTGGTCTGATGGAAATAAGAATATTACACGTGAATTTACATTAAATGTATTAACTTGTGATATTACTTCATCTAATATTAGATTTAATAATATTCCAGATCAGCTTTACACTGGAAAAGCTATAACTCCAGAAGTAGCTGTATATCAAGGAACTATTCTATTAGTTCGTGGTATAGACTACGAATTAACTTATTCTGATAATATTAATTTGACTGATAATGCTCATGTGATAATTAAGGGTATTAATAATTATGAGGGAATCCTAGACGGAACCTTCACAATTAAGAGTAATGTTTTAAATTTAAACGAAAATTCTAAGTATGAGTTCTATACTTGTACAACGACAACTAAGTTTGAAAAGACAGAACATACAATTAAGTCATCTAAGAGAACATTTATCACAAATGTATCATCACAAACGACCATTACTGAATTCTTAAGTAATTTTGTTGATAAACAAGCAGATTATATTAAGATTTATAAGGGTACTAAGTTAATAAATAAGAACGCATATGATACAACTTATATTGGAACTGGATTCAAAGTGATTCTTACTGATGATTCAACAGCCGCAGTAGATCTTGTATATGTATCAGTTCTTGGAGATGTTGATGGAGATGGTCGAATTACTTCGACAGATGCAGCGGCTATTAAATCTACTTTAAAGAATGAATATTTCTTTGCAGCAGATATTGATAAGGATGGAATGGTTTCATCAATGGATAATTCACTTATCATTAGTCACGTATTTGGTGAAATTGATATTGATAATCTTTATTAAAAATCTCAAAATTAATTAAATAGTAGTCTCTAAGGAGCTCCTTAAGGAGCTTTCTTAGAGAACTATTTTATAAAAATAAAAATTTTTTTCGATAAAAAAATGTCGAAAAACAGTAATAAATAGCTTAAAAAATTGTTTTTTAGAGCTATTAGTAGTAAAATAACAATGGAGTAGTGTCAAATAAATTTGTTGATTAGGAGTTGATTGTTATGAAAAGTCAAACTAACTATAAAAGTCTAAATAACACAAAAGTGAGAAAATCAAAGAGGAAATTGGCCTTTTTTGGTATTTTTGGTCTTGCTATTATTTTTGTAGGAGTGGTTATTGCCCTTAATATATTCAAAGCTAAACCACATGATTCTACAGATCATAACAATTATACTGAATTATCAAATACTGATTTGGCACAAAATAAATTTAGTTATGTAATAAAGGATGATGCCAAATATTCTTCGTCAGAGATTGATTCTAATGCTAGCAGTTATGCAGTTATTACAGGTGTAAAGCCTGAAGCATTACCTGCGGGATTCGATGGATTTAATGTTAAGTTTCCAGAAGTAATAGTAGATAATGGAAAATCATATCCGGTAAAGGAAATTGATTGTACAATTGATACTAATGGTACAGCATTACCACTTTATCGTGGAAGTTATAAAATTTCATCATTTGATTATACAAGAATTATTGATGGAAATGCCACTTTCGTCAATTCCATTAGAAGAATTGAGGTTCCTGAATGTGTTGAATATATCGAAGTTGGTTCATTCCATGGTGTGGAAGAATTAAGAGAAATTAAATTGCCATTTATTGGCGTTAAAAGAGGAAATAAAAGTACTACTCTTGATGATACTTCAACTGATGGCTATAAATCAGCTTTCCTTGCAATATTTGGTACAGGCGAACGTGTAAATGGTCGCCAAAACACAGGTATGTTTTATCAAAATGATAATTATAGGCCAGCATATTATACTGATTCAAAATCAATTAATGAAAATCCAACGTTAACTGATGGTGGTTCTGGAACTGTTTCTTGGTATGATGCTGATTTAACGATTTTAACTGATTTGTATTTACCATATTATCTTGAACACATTGAAATTACGGATGAAGTTTATGTTGCAACGCATGCTTTCTTTAATGTAGCAAGAGCTAAGGAAATTAAAATAACCTTCTCAACTGCTTCATGGACAAAAAAATTTACGATGAATAAGTCTATCGGTAATTATGCATTTGCAAGATGTATTAAGTTAATTACTGCTGAATTACCTTCAACTGCTACAACTATAGGTACGGGGGCTTTTTCACAATGCTATTTTTTGGGAAAACAAGATCCTGATAATAATATTAATGGCTATGTTAAACTTCCAAATGTATTAGCTGAAATTCCTGAGGCGTGTTTTAATTTCTGTACCAACTTAGCTGAAATTACGTTGCCTTATAAAGTTAGTAAAATTGGTAAGCAAGCTTTCTTTGATTGCGAAAGTCTAAAAAAAATTAACAGTGCCTATGATGAATCTGGAAGTGTTAATAAGCAAACCTCTAATACTATTACTTTGCCTGAAACTATTACTATAATTGGCGAAGAGGCTTTTAGATACTGCCAAAGATTTGAAATCGTTGTTATTCCAAATAATGTTCAGGAAATTGGTAGAAGTGCACTTAATGGTTGTAAGAATTTAAAAGATTTAACATTACCATTTATTGGAAGGCAAAAAGGAAATTCTGGTACGGCAGATTCTTTATTTGGTTTTATTTTTGGTGATTTTAATGATTCAAGTCCAGATGAAGCAAGTTCAGATCCAACAGTTTTCCAAACTGATAATGGCGATCCAAATGAAACTTCAACCGATAAGCGTCATGCATTTTATATTCCAGAAAGCCTTGTTAATGTGTCAATTTTAAATGAAAGTGTTGTAACACCAGGTGCATTTATGAATTGTTCACATATTCAATCACTTAATATTCAATCAAGTGCTGCTGAGGGTACTCAAGATACTACAATGACTATTGGCCAAGGTGCATTATATGGCTGTACATCATTAAATAATTTAACTATTCCATTTACTGGAAAGAGCGATTCAATTGGTGGCGAAGAAGGTAATTTTGGTTGGATTTTCGGATCTAATAGTTATGGTAATAATGAAACAAGTGCTGTTGAAAAATCAAGTCATACTGGATATTGGTATATTCCTAATAGCCTTAAGACGGTTAAGCTACAGCATCAAACTACATTAAAAGCATGGTCTTTTTATAAGACAACTATGATTCAAAATTTAGTTATTAGTAAGGCTCTTCAGCAAACAGAAAGAAATGTATTCTATGATTGTGTATCACTTGAAACATTAGAAATACCATTTGTTGGTGCTCATCGTGGCGCAGAAACAGCTTATCATTATTGGGGTTATGATACAAATATCATGAACTCAATGATTTACTTATTTGCGTTTATGGGTAGAGATGTTACTGGTCACTATGAAAATGCGTGGGTAACGGATTGGCAAGGATCTAGATGGGATTCTTCAATTCCAGAGTCATTAACTTCAATAACAATTACAGATGATACTTACATTGCAGGATATGCCTTTAGAGGATTTAAAGGACTTAAAAAAATTACAATTTTAAATGACACCAAATCTTTATCATATATAGATGAGGGTGTATTTGCTGGTTGTGAGTCTCTTGAAACTCTAGAAGTCCCATTTATTGGAAGTGATGTAAATACCAATCGTCATGATAAATATAATTATACAATTGGATTCTTATTTGGTAGAAGTGCATATGGAACATCATATCGAGTAACACAAGCCGGATATAATTTCTATATTCCGAAACAATTATCAAGTATTAAGATAAATTCTGCGGTAAATTACGTTCCTGCATGGTCTTTTGCTAATATGTCATCTTTAAATTCAGTTGAAATTGAAGGAAAAATTGATACAATTGGTGCTGCATGTTTCTATAATGACATCCATTTGAAGGATTTAACCATGAAAGATGCCTGCTATATAAATGTCGCTAATTATGCATTTGCAAATTGTGCAACTTTAGGCGAAATGGAAAGATTTATTCCTGGAACTGTGAAAACGATTGGTAATTATGCGTTTATGGGAACATCAATTTCAAAAATTTCGGACAATATTGTAGGCTTACTAACTTCAATTGGTAATTATGCATTTTCAAATTGTAATCAGCTACAATCATTTGATTTTAATGATATTACGAGTGTTACATCATTTGGTGAAGGTGTATTTTCCGGATGCAAGAGATTAGTTTCAGTTACAAATATAAAATTCTTGACACCATATATGTTTAAGGATTGTTCTTCGCTTGAGGGTGTAAATCTTGATTATTATTTCAATTTAATTGATAATACGCAAAGCACACAAAACGTTACAAAAGTTGATTATATACCGGAAGGATTATTTGCTGGTTGTGTAAGCTTAAAGAGCCCAGGAATTCCTGGCGGACTTGAACTGGATAATGCAAGTCATACTATCACTACAATAGGTGCATATGCATTTAAAAATTGTGAATCTTTAACAACCCTAATATTACCTGAATCTTTAACGGAAATTCAAACTGGTGCATTCCAAAACTGTAATAAACTTGAAAAAATGCGTATAGTAAGAAGCTGCTATATAATTCCAGCGGGAACAGATAAAGCACACAATACTGATTTGACTGATTTAGGTGTTTTCTATGGTTGTAATGAAGATTTCTATTTAGAGGTTTATAACTCAGAAGCACTATGGCCAACAACATGGGGCTATAACTGGAATTGTTACTTCCCTGTATATGTAATTGGTGATAATACAAGTAATATCTTTACATATGAATACTCAGATGATGTAAAGGGATATTTAATTACAGGATTTAATACTGATGATAATGATTTTTACGTACAACTTAATTCAACTTATGATCAATATTTATTAGAGGATACTGTGATATTCCCTTCATCATATAATGGTCTTCCTGTTAAGGGTATCGTTGAAGGGGCATTTAATCATTTTGGTCCGGATGGTAATGAGATTGACCCTGGTATTGATTATTTTGCTAAGGTTAATACTTTTGTTTTAGGTGAGAATTTTACCGAAATTGGTGATGGTCTATTCTCCTATGAAGATAGGACGGTTTACATTTATTCTCAAAAGACTATTGCACAAGCTCAAAAAATAACTGCTCCACAAAGTTCCACTTTTGTTCCGTCTACAATTGGTGGAAAATCTTATAATACACTTTATCAAAAATATAGGGGAATAAGTTATGGAATAGAAGCAAATTATGCCTCTCGTGCAATGATATTCTATAAAGATTCATGGCGCTTTGTTGGTACAAAACCTACAATCTTGATGGATGCAATTGATTTTATTCTTGAGGATGATTCATTTGTATATAACTTTGGACGAAAGATTGAACCAGTAATAAAGAGTCTTGAACCAAAAGATGGTGTCATTGTTTATACTAATATGGAATCTATCCGAGAAAATGGCGAGGATTTAATCTATAATATATTCTATACTTATGATAAAAATTCATATGGGTATGATACTGAAACAATAACTGGCTTAGATAATGTTTATATAAAATATTCTAATAATGTAAATGTAGGAACAGGACGTATTACATTTACATCTAATACAAGTATGTTATATGGTACACAAATAAAGACATTTGATATTTTGAAGTATGAACTTCAATTATTCCATTCATCTTCTGATAATGCCGAAGGTGCAACATATGTAAATTTTGCAAACGATTTCGTTAGATATTATAAAGATAAAGTTACTTATAGTCACTTTACTACAAATGGTGCAAATGGTAAATATAGTACTGTTATTCAAAAAATGTATGGTTCGCCTTGGACAGTAAGCAACTGGACTCAAGGTGGTTCGGTTTTAAATTTACCTACAGGATATTCGATAATTGGAACGTTGACAACATCTAGTAGTAATGCGGGAGATTATATTGCTTGTAAACAAGATATCTCAGGCAAAGTTGATGGAGCTGGAACGTTTAAATGGATTGGAAGTCCTATTGTTACAGATTCACTTGGAAATAATGTAACAAGTAACTTTAGTTTAGTGATCACAGCTTATGTAGAAATTCTTCCTTATAAGATTGACTCCAGTTCAACTGGAAATTTAAAGTGGGATGGAACACTAAAGGATGATGGACTCTACCATTATAAATATACAGGACAAGCTATTGTACCTTCTGCCTATGTATATGATGATAAACTAGGAAATCTTGATGCAGGTTTTGTTATAACAACAAATGAAGAAGCAATCGAACCAAACACATTACCAGGTTATAATAAGATATATACAGCAACAATTAAAAGCTGTAGCCCTAACTTTAAATTTGATGGTAATCAAAATCCACAAATTCAATTTGTAATTGACAAAGGCGAGATTACGATTGAAATGAATGTAAACTACACGTTAAAAGATGATGATGACTATTATCGCTATTCAGGTGGCTTTAGTTCATGGAAAAATTCAGATGAATTCAATATGACGGTAAAAGGGTGCGGGACTAATTCAGTAATTTATGGTGATTTAATCACTAGTGATTGTATTAAAGGTACATATTCATCAGCCTATGATTCTGCTAATCCAGGTAATTTTAAAGGAAGCTTTGGTTGGGATAGTTCAAAACCATTAAAGATTGTATCAACTACAAGACATAATGGTGCCGATACTGATCCGTTCCTTGTTGAGTATGATAGTGCTAATACTAATCCAAATGATAATAGATATGATGTAATCTTAAATATTCAATGTACAATTTCATATATTAATTTTGATTATGCATTGACGGTTAATGAATATATTCCAGAAAAAGATGTAACAACAGGTACAACTTCTTGGAATGAAAAAGTCCTACATTTGGATGATTCATTGCAAGTATTAATGAGAAACTTTACTGATTCTACCATGAATTCAGTAGATAAGTTAACTTTAACTTATGGTGTTGATGGCTATGAACATTCACTAGGAGTTGATTTTAGAAATGTATTCGCTAATAATACAACAGCCGATGTTAAGTTTGAGGTTGTTGGAGGTGCGATTACTAATTTAGTTTATAAATTTAAAGAAATTCCAACTCCAATTCCAACAGTTAGTTTAAATTTAACGATAACTAAGAAAAACTATGAACCAGTTTATAAGCAAATTGAATTAACTTTAGGAAAAGGTAATTTTAACTTTAGCAATCCTCTTGATAAGGAATATGATAGAAAGCCTGTAAATGGATTAGACGCATTATTAAGAAGACCATCAGATTTGGATTCTTGTAATGTTACATTCTTATGGTTTGATGGTTATACAAACGAACAATTATCTACTGCACCAAGTGCAATTGGTTACTATAAGGTAAATATTATTGCAACTGGTAGTCAATATTTTAATGATTTCACAACTAATAATGAATTCTATTTCACAATTTCACGCCGTAGGATTATTATTAAGGTAGTAGATACAGAAGATCCATATGATTCTAAGTTGTATGATGGAAAGCCTTGGACATATAATCCAGTTAATGCAACAGTTGGAATTAATGGTGAATCATTAAATCTTCTTGAAGGTGATAAGTTAACGGGTTCATTTACATCAAGATCTGAAGCAGTAGGTTTATATCGCTCAAAAGATGAAAGTGGAAATGTAACAAAAGATTTCTTTGAAAAAATGAGGACGACTGTAAATAATGATACTCTAGGTGAACAATCTAATAATTACGTTGTTGTATTTGAAGGTAATTATGAAATTAAACCTCGTCAGTTTAAATATGAAATTAATGTTGATAATTCATATGCAAATCAAGATTCAAATGGTGTATATACATTTACTTATAATGGAAATTATCACCGTGCAACAGTAACTGTTTCGGAACCTACATCAAACTATCAAATATATTATAGTCTTCAAAATCCAATGGCTGGTGCAGTTGAGGTTGAGTGGTCATTTTATCCATTCTACTTTAATCAACCTAGTGATGGTACAAATGTATATACAACTTATGTAAAACTTGTAGCTGATACATATGAAACGGTTTATGATCAAGTAGCAATTAAAATAGATGGTCTTACAGTTGATGTTGTCCCAAATCAATTGGATTTTACATATGATGGCTTTAGTCATTCAATAATCCTTAATACAAATCCATCTTGGGCGACATTGTATTATTATGATTTTACGGGCTTTGATTATAATAAATTAGACCCTGATTCTTTTGAATGGTCGACCATCCCGCCTACTCATACAGAAATTGGTTCTTATAATATTGCAGTTAGAGCAATAGCAAATAATTATAATACCTTTGATAATTTCTTCAAAATGAATATTATCGATAATGGACCTACAATTAATTTGAGTGTAGTCGGTGATAATGTCAATTATGATAGAGAACAACATGGTATAACAATTAAGGATATAGCATCACCTTTAAAATTAAGTGATTTAGTTATAAAGGTTGCATTAAAGGATAGTAATTATTTAAATGATCCACAATGGATTAATGTGCAATTCAATGAAACAGCACCGGCATCAGGAATTTATAAAGCTAATTTCTTGTCTGATGCTGGAACATATCCATTATATATTGAAATATATAGTAAGGGATATAAGCCTTTAAAACTTGGCTCATCACCTGATGATACAGTCACAGTAAACATTAATAAACTTGAATTTGAATTTGCAAAGTTTGATTTTTATAATGGAATATTTGATGGTAATTATCATACTGGTTTGTTGAAACTTGAACAAAATTCATCTGATAGGTTAATTGTTACAGGCTCTGTTAATGATAACAATATATCCTATAAATATGCGAAAGTTGTTGATAATATTGAAGAAATCTTTGATTTAACGGTATATTATGGAACACTTGTTAATGGACAACCTGTATATACAACGGAAATTCAAAGATTTAAGAATGTAACTAATACGCCGTTATATATAAAGGTTACAGCAAATAATTTTAATGATTGTGAACAATCGGGTTCAATTATTATAAGCAAAGGCGATATTAATATTCAATATTCAAATCCTCAAGAAATACAGTATTTGGCAAGGCCAGTTCAAGATGGAGACTTTGATATTATAACTTGTCATGATGGTGCTAGAGTTTACAAATTTAAAGAATATGTAACGAATTCTACAGGTGCTTTGGAATTAAGTAATTATTATATTACAAATCCAACAAATTTAGGAAAATATTATGCTTATGTTTCGTTTGCTGATACACAAAATTGTAATGCAGCTGAGATTAAATTTGACTTTGAAATTAAATCACGTATTTTAACTGTTGAATATGATCATGAACTTGAATATACGGGCGGACCACAAATGCCACATCCAATCATTACAACAGGAACAACAGATACTGTATACTATGATGCTGTAATGCATGATATCAATAATTCTAGTGTTATTCCGGATATGCCAACATTACCTGGCACATATTATTTTAAATTAAATGAAATTTATCATAATGAAAATTATGAGCTTAGTGATGAATACGAAGGTGTGCTTGAATTTAAGATTATAAATCGTAAGGTATATATATCATATGATGGAACGTTAGATTATACTGGTCAAAAACAGTCTATCTATGCTAATTATATTAGTTCAAATGCTCAAGAAGATTCAGACTCTAATTTCCATTTGAAAAATATATTAAGTGTTGATTCTTTATCAATGAAGTTAACAACATTAAGTCATAAACGTGGTGAGTATCATTTAAATGCAATTTATTCATATGATGCAAATCAAGATAAATATGTTTTAAAGGATAATTCAACATCACCTTTCTCCTTTTCATTTGATGTTGATAGTCTTAAGGTATATAAGACATCAAGCGGTGAATCAAATGGTGCTACAGCTCCTTATTATGATATAATCGTTGATATTAAACTAAAGATTGTTGCTCCTCAACTTGAAGTTACCTACGATTCAACACAAACTGTAATATTTGATGGAAAACGTCATCATATTGATTTTAATATTACAAGTCCTACAACAGGAACCGAAATATATGAATATTGGTATGGTCAAACTGATAATCCAAATCCTGAAGATATAAGTGATCAAAACTTCTTAATTCGTAATGTTGGTCATTATATTATTAATTTTAGAATTACATCACTTAACTATGAAACATTTGTTGGTAGAGTTGACTTTACAATATTACAAGGTAATTTACAATGTGCAATTGATGATTATAGTGGTGTTTATGATGGCACAACTCAACAAACAACTTATCAAGTGTTAAATATGGATGTTGCAGATTTAATTAACGATAAGCCAACATTGTATTATTTTAAAAAGAGTATTTTAGCTTCTCATAGTCCAAAGGAAATTACATTAGAGGATATTGAAAAATTCTTTATGAAAAATGCACCAGCAAATGATGAAATCTATCAATTTATTGCTAACGGCAACGGATCATCAATGCTTGATGCAGGTGAGTATTATGCAGTTTTATATTATCCATATTCTCCTACGAATAATATTGGTAGAGTGTATGAGGTAAAAGAAATAACGATTGAACAAAGAACTCTATGGTTTAATTATAATGGTAGTGATCCATTTATTAAATCGAAGAATTATGATGGACAAAAGTATTCTGGAATTAAATTTGTTAATGAACCAAATTGGACTTGTGAATATGATACAACTCCAACTTCAAATAACTTGTTGGTTAATGCTGGTTTAGTAAATGGACATCAAATCGATTTTACTCAGTTTGGTTCATATACATTTAGGACGGTTTCTGCTAATGCAAGAGGCAACGCTGATGGTGAAAACAATGGTGATCCATATCAAGCTGAAGGAGATTTTGAGTTTGAACATTTCATAATTTCATTAGCTGGAGTGCAATATCAAGACAATTATCGTCCGGCATTTAATAAGGTTACAGATGTAAATGGAAATAAAATATATCCATTCCAAATTACAATTAAACGAATTGATTTGAATAAATTTGATGTATTTGATACTACATTAGAATATAGTGGTAATCAAATATTTCCAAAAGTAAAAACACCATCTGATGGCGAATTAGAAGCCTTCTATTATAAGACTGATTCTAATTTTAATATACTACCTAATGACAGTGGAAGATATTATCAACAAACGGATGTTGGATATTATTTAGTGTACGTTCACATTAAGATGGGAACAAATTATTACGAATGGAAATATCCACAAAATCCGGATCCTAATTACGATTTCTTAGATTCTGATGGCAAAGCATATCGTATTGCTCATGTTCAGGTGACTCCTAAAAAGATTAAAGTAGATTGGGGAACTACAACGATTACCTATGATGGTGATGGTCATGAAGCCACTCCATCAATTAAAGATGTGTATGGTAATAAAGTGTTAATTTCATATTCTATATATGATAATACATATACAGAGGTTCCTCATGAAACGGTAATGACAAATGCAGGTTACTATTATTTACATGCGGATCTATCTGCAACATCATTTATTTCTAATGCTAACAACTATGATGTTCAAAATTCAATTGAAGTATTCACAATTGAAAAACGTGAATATACAATTAGTTATCAAACTAATGAACCTTGGTTAAAGGATTATTGGTATAAAGATTATACAGAAAATGATTTTGATGATTTCATAGATGGATTTAAATTAGATTTAAAAATAAGAACAATCTCTCAGGAAGCTGGCATATATCAATATGCTAATCAATTCGTTATTGATGCGACTGTAACCGATAGGGATGGATATACATATTATGATCACGGAATTAATGTCTTTGAAAATAAGCCTATTTATGTTAAGGATAATTTCCAGTTTAATTTAAATTTTTATGTAGTGCTAGATAGCAAGACAATAAAGGTTAGAACAAATGATATTGATCGTGAATATAATAATCAAGATGTTTATCCACAAATTGATGTTATTAGTCACACAAGTGGTTATTCAATATTATATTATGGCATAAAGCTTAATGATGATGGTAGTTTACCTAATGGTTTTGATGAAAATAGTATTGCATACGCAGCAACAATCCCATATTATCGAAATGTTGGTAAATATAAGATTTATTATAAAGTGAATGCTAATGGTGATGAAGGTGTAGAAAATACTGCATTTGGTTCGACAACTATTACGATTAGACAGGCAACGGCGTATATCAATGTTGGTAATATTGATAAGACATATGATGGTAATGCAATCGCGTCAATTCCAGTATCGGGTGGATTTAATGGTGATTATAGTTCATCAGGAACTTTAATTCAAACTAATAATCGAAATAAATTGTTGAATTTTGAATTTAAACGTGATGGTGAATCCGACGCAAGTTATAATTCTGATTTCCATCCTATTAATGCCGGTACTTACTGGGTACGAATAACATCAAAGGCTGATAATAATAGCTCATATATGCAAAATTATACTGCTTTAGATACAATTGAAAACACATTTAAGTTTACCATTAAACCTGCAACATTAATATTTACAGTTGCTGATGATAAGGAAATTACAAGCGAAAGTAATATTAGCTATAATACAAATGAACAAATCATTAGGAATAATTCCACTATTACTGCCAATTCACATTTTGGAATAAGTGGATTACTTGCAAGTGATTATTTTACATATAAGATTTATAGTAATGTTGGTACAACTTTAAGAAGAACGACATATTTGTATACAGATGCTATAGCACGTGGTGATACACTATACACATTCTATGGTACAAATAATGATTACTTTAGTATTGAGTGGAAGACAACATCAAATGGAACAACAAGTGTAGATAATTATCAAAATTATAATCTTAAATTGGTATTTAGTTTATGTATTCATTTCCCTCGTATGACGGTTGATGAGGTTCAAGATGTAACTGTTGCTTATGATGGCTCAGCTAAATCATTTGCAACCGAATCAAATATTTTGAATTATATTCATAATCCAAATTCTGGATACAATATTAAATATTCTACTACATTGAGTTCTAATCCGAATGACTATAATCTAGATGATATTTCAAGGACTACCCCTGGAACAACTACTGTATTCTTCATGATTTCCTGTGCAAACTTTGAAGATTATTTCGGTCAAGCCAAATTCACCATTACTTATAAGGATAGAAATATAAAAGTAGCTGATGGTGCCTTAGATAAGTATTATGACGCAGTTGCATATGATTCTAATTCATGGCAGAATTTACTTAATTTAGTTACATCAACTGATATAGATGAAGCATTGCCTACTGTTGGATGGAAGATAACATATTTCTTAGCTGAAAAGGATAAAACTGATGATTCTGAATGGAAGATTGCATCTGATGAATTGACAAGTGTTGTAAATGCCCGTGATTATATCTTTAGATTAACGATTCCTGCATCGGTATTATATGGCGAGACGGTAATTCAAAAACACTTCCAAATTAAACGAATTACTTATACAGTTTCAGCATCTCAAGCTGTTGAAACGACTTATACTGGTTCAAGATGGATCTATAATTTAGGTGAAGCATTATTGAACAATAACTCTATTTTCACAGTTACAGGTTTATTAAATCAAGATGGAAATGGCAATCCTGTAGGACATCATATTACAAGTGCTATGCTTGTAAATGATAATATCTATTCAGGAAAATATGTTCAGAATAATAATGATCCAAATAATAGTGGTTCAATCGATATAAGTGATCAATATTCGTATACAATTGTTGATCAAGATGGTGTAGATGTAAGAATTAATTATGAATATAATCTTGACTTTGCCTTAATTGTCAAGAAGGGTAGTATTACATTTACGTCTAATATTCCTGCTAGTGGTATATTTGCATATGATAAGGATGGTATATCACCGATTGTTTCTGCAATACCAGCTGGGTATAAAGTAGAGTATTCTGAAACTCAAAATGGTGATTATAGTGAAATTCCATTTACAAAGTATAATGTTGGCACTTATTCATTCTGGGCAAGATGCATTAATGTTCCAAATTATGAGGATGCTTATCAAGAATTTACATATACAATTGAAAAGCAACCTAATACTTTAATAATAGATCCTCTTGATAAAGTTTATGATGGAAGTCAAGTGAATCCGGTAATTACGACTAACGATTATCATGGTACTGCTTCAGCAGCCTCAGGACAAGGATTTAATGTGATTGTTAAGTATTATGACGAAAATGAACAAAATGAAACTGCAAATGCACCAAAGAATGTTGGTACATATTGGGTTTCAGTAATATTTGGCTCTACTACAAATTATACTGGTCTTGAAGTAAAACAAAAGTTTACTATTAGTCCTCGTGAATTAACGGTAAATATTGATAAGAATATCTTAACGTATAATGCAAAGGAACAAGAACCTAACTATACTATTACATCAAATATTGTAGTTAATTTAAATCTTGGTGTAGATTATACAATTAAGTATTATTCTCAAAGTGATTTACAAACGGCTATAACTAAGCCTAAGAATATTGGTTCATATTCAATGCTAATCAGTTTAACTGGTACTGGTGAAAATTCAACATTTAATAATTTCCAATTTGATAATGGTCAAAAAGAAATAAGAATCAACTATGAGATTACTAAAGCTAAGGTTACATTTACAGTATCTGAAGCACATTTCCCATATACTAATTCACCAATAACTATTAGTTTAAACTATATTACAACTTCGGGCTTACCACAAGGTGTAACACTTGATTCTTACATTATTTCTCTTACTGGGAATAGTGGAACATATAATATTAATTGTCCATATACTTCATCTGATTTTACAAATTATTTCAAGTGGAGTAGTACGGATAATAAGCCAATCTTAACTTATAATCAACAAACAGAATCACTTGATAATTATGATATTACAATGGTAATGACAATTATTGTGGCTGTTGGCGATCTTCCATATGCTGTAACCGAATATGTTGGACAATATGATGGTCAAGCACATACAATCAATTTCCAAATTTCACAATTATCTAATGATATGACTGTTCAGTATTCAAAAGATAATTCTCAATGGTTTGATTCATTACCTACAGAAACTAATGTAACAAATGGTGCCGTTCATATTTATGTAAAGGTGACATCAAGTCTTTACAATAATGGACAACCTGTAATTCTTGGTTTACCTGGTAGTACAGATTATAACAAGTTTACAATTACAATTACCAAGGCTGATTTAACTATTGAACAACCAAATGTTGATTTAAATAAAGTTTATGATGGTAAGGTTACAACACCACCAACTGCTACGGAAATTCATACAAGTGCATTTGGAACTGATTTATTAAATCCTAAGTATCATTTCTGGGCACTTGATAAGACGGACGTTTCTGGTAATAATTATCATGAAGTTCCAGTAATTGAAACATCAGAGGTTGGTAAATATTATTTAGTTATTGAGTACAAAGATAATCAAAATTATACTGATGCTCAAACACAACCGATTTATTATGAAATAACACCAAGACAAATCTTAGTGACTATGGATGATAAATCTAAAACATATGATAGTCTTCCATGGGAAGGTACTATCTCAAATGATCCATCAGCTATTGGAGCGTTAGTAGATGGAAGAATTACAACCGTTCCTGGAATCGTTGAGTCCGGTCTAGTTAGTGGACATTATTTCAATGCAACTATAAAGACAAAATCGGCTAATTCTGGAACATACACTCTAGAAAATGATTTCATTTATAAGAGTTCATATAGAATCTATGATTATGTTAATAATAAAGAAATTAATATTGAAAACTATAAAGTCGTTCTTAAGTTAAATGTATTAATTTCTAATGCGAATTTCTGGCTTGATGAAAATAACTTCATCATCAAGTTTACTGATGGCCATGGAATATATGATGGAGTTACCGAGTATTTTGTTAGTCATTCATGGACTAATTTAAATGGTGATACAACATATCCATTAATTACAATTCCAGATGGAACTTCTGTAAGTGACTTATTAAAAATTTATGATTCTTTAATTTCTTATAATGAAATTGGATTTAACGTTTCTGATAGCGAGTGGTTACCGACTCCTATTGGAAAGAAGTTTGGTACAACAACTATTTATATTAAAGTGGCTGCACCAAATTATAATACATATTATACACAAGCTCAGATCATCGTTGATGCCATCCCTTCAGGAATTATTATCGATGACAGAGGTATCTTAGCAAGTGATAAGGTGTATAATGGTTTGCCTTATGAATATAACACTATTGTTGTAAGATCTGACAAACCAAATGATACGCGAGTACCATATTTTAAATTTTATTATCGTAATGCAGATGGAACAAAGGGTAATGAAGTATTAGATATTAATGGTCAGAATGTGGCACCAACAAATGCTGGAAATTATATTTTACGAGTATATCTTGATGCTGATCAAAATAATGGTTATGCAGATTATGAATCAGACAATATACCATTTAATGTATTAAAGGCTAAGGTTCCTGTTTATTGGGGTGCCGACCATATTGTAACTTCTACAGTTAATGGAAATGTCACATATAAATATGAAATGTATTATACAGGCTCAGAAAGAATCCCACTTGCTAGAGCATATGGTATTATAGACATTTCTACTAATCCAAGTGTACACCAGTATGAGTTAATACCTCTTACTGTTACTGCGGATAGAACTGCAATTAGTATTGGTTCATATATTGCAACAGCAGCTATTTCAAGTGCTGATTATAAGCAAAATTATGAATTGCTAAACCCTACAACTGGATATGAAATTGTGAAATCAGTTTTACTTGATCCAAACAATCCAATTACTAATCCGGTATTCCCTAATGATCCTTCGGATCCATCTTTACCAGATAGTCCGAATAACAAAGATCATCCAAACAGTCCGAATAATCCAAATAATAATTCGACATTTGAAGGAATTGAATTTTTAGCTAATCAATATAATCCTAAAGCACAGACAGCAAGTACACCATTTACATATGGAGAGCAGATTATATTAGAAGTTAAATTTATTTACTCGGATCGTAATCCTGTTATTTATTATTATTATCTTAATAAGTCAACAAATGCACGTACAAATAACAGTTCTGTTTGGACCATAACAAGTATTTATGATAGTAACTTTAGTCTTATTTCAACTAATCCTGACTGCAAATTTGAATTTGAATTCCCTGCAACTTTAACAACTCCTACATTTGATGTAACAGCTAAATTAAAGGATAAAAATAATTATGCATGGAATACAGATGGCGATATTGCAGATAGAAATATTATTGTTCACATGGATCCTTTGGATTTAAATCCAAATAATCCTGACGACCCAACTAATCCTGATATTTGGGTTGAAAAACCAACAAAGAGTACATTACTATATGACGGAACTCCTCTTGAGTTTGACCAAACTGATAGTCTAGAAAAGATTAATGTTTGGTATAATATTAACCATACTCCTAATACATCAGATGACGTATTAATATCACCTGACAATTACACAGTATATTATGGAAATAATATTAACCCAACGAGTGATGATAATAATCCATATAATAATGCTTATGTAATTATTGTGAGCAATAGTGGTTATGTTTTAAGCTTCAAATTTGGCGATTATGATGCATATAATACAGAAAAACAAACACATGCAAATGATCCACTATATGTGAACAAAAACATAAATGAGACAATCGCTCAAACAGCAGCATTTACTTTTGAAATTGTTTCTCCAGAACCTAAGTATATTACGCTTACTGAGGATTCTGTGATGAAATTTGTAAGCTATGAACAAGATTTTGATTCAAATAATCAATATGCATTGACATATACTTATGGAATTTCAAGTGAGGATAGAAATACTGCATTAGAGCAGATAGTTGGTAGTGAGACTAATGAAAGTGTAATAATTGAAAAGAAGAAATATTCAATGTTTAAGTTAAGTCATATTGCTCAAAAACATAATTTAAAGTATATTTTGACACAAATAAAGAATGACTTAACGCGTATAGCTGTTTATAAAGAAGACGGTACATCATTATGGGATGGTGCTTTAGATACAACTTTATCTGATTCAAATGAGATGTCAGACTGGATTGGTTCGGGTACATACATTGTTCTATATGATGGTTCTGATATTTCTACAAGAAAAGCAGTCGATGCTGTAGAAATTGTTATTGTTGGAGATGTAAATGGCGATGGTATGGTAAATGCATCGGATTCAGCAGATATTCTTCAATATGTATTTGCAGGATATGACTCATCTAATCAAATTGAATTCCAAAAGGCAAAATATGTTGCTGGACTAGTTCAAACAACAAGTCGTAGTATTCAATCTGCTAGTGATTCAGCTGAAGTTTTAACGTATACATTTACTTATACTGATTCATATGATTATTTTGAAGATAATTTCTATTCATATTACATTAATCAAAATAATTCAGGTTCATAAAATCCAATGGTGCCGATTTTACGGCACTATTGGATCTGATTTTCAAATTCATATTAAGGAGGGAAATATATGAAAAGAATTATAAAAAAGTTATTTATACCAATGCTTTTTATAGGATTATTATTTTTTGCCATAACGGACTTTAGTTTAAATGGTAAAAATAAAGTAGAAGCAGCAAGTTCAGATGTAACAATTCCTGGTTCAAATACATCAATTAGAATTGTTTATACTACTGATTTGTTTGTTTCTGAGAATTATACTAATGAAATAGATGGTATTCCAACGTCTAAAGAATTCTATGTTACAATTTTTGTTAATACTACAAATGGTATAAATGCACTAAATGCTAAATGGAATTTTAATACTAGTGAAATTGATACTATTACTGAGATTATAACATCAGCTAATGGCTCTAATCCTGCAACAAATATAAATAACATTACTGGTGATAATTCAGGAATGTATTATTCTGTATTTAGTTCTATGGGTATGCTAATGCAAGATTATGGAAATGGTCACACTGGTACAACATATCTTGAGGGAAATGCAAAACAACTTATAAAAGATGGTGGTTTATCTGGACTAGGAGCAATTAGTGCTTCTGGTGGAGCAAATTTTGCACTTTCTGGAATAAATGTTTCAATAAATACTGCAACTAATACATCTTATGTTTTAGCTAAATTTAAAGTTAAACTAAAATCATCTGCATCATCATTCACATTAAAAATGGATACTACAAATGGTATTGCTATGGGTGGAAATGATAAAACTGGGGCAGGTGCAATTACAGGAGCTGGTGTTTCAATTTTTGATTCAAGCATAGGTGCTGGTTCTTTAAGTGACAAAGTAGATACAGTTGTTACTGCATATAAGTCAAATCAAACCACAAAAATCGGTACAGCTAATTTAGGCAATACAGTTACTACTGGTTCAATTGAAGTTCCTGCTGGGACAACGTCAGCTGATTTAGGAATTTCCGTAGATGGCGGTAAAGGTTCGATTGCAAGTGTTACAGGTGCAACCCTTTCAGGTTCAAAATATGTAGTAACAAATATTCCAACCTATTCATCAAGTACTCCAGTTAGTGTTATAATTAATGTTACATCAGAAGATGGTAATAATTCTAAGCAGTATACTTTAACTTTTAAGCAAGCAGCTTCATCTACTAAAACGCTTAATAGTTTAACAATATCTAAAAATGTAGGTCAAAATGATCCTATTATTACTACTAGTTCATCTGAACCTACATCATCCACAAGTTCAGTAACATCATTTACTCCTAATACTCAGTATTATGTGTGGATTTCTGCTCAAGAAACTGGTGTAAAGGTAGTTGCTAACTATACGGCACAAAGTGCTACACTAGCAGGAACTAGTTATTCAAGTGGTGCAACTCAAACTGTTTTATCAGCAACTAATGCGTCTTTCTCATTAGTATTAAAGGCTGAAAATAATGATACTGTTTCATACAATTTCACATTTAAGACTATTACAGACGGTGCAAAGGTTTCAGGTGCTACTGTAAGTAGTGGTAGTACTCAATTAGGAACTGGTACACCAAATACAAGTGATGTAATTGATATTGAAATTGATTATGCTGATGCAAGTGGTAATGTGTATACAAATCCAACATTACAATTTACTTTACCTACAAACCACACAAAGTTAACATGTAATGGACAAGCATTATCTTCATCTGGTTTATCAGCAACTTATACTGGTCTTACGCTTGCTACATCAACTGATCCTAGTTATAGTGCAATTGGTACAATTACAATTGTAGCAACGGATACTTTGACAAATGAAACTAAGACATATACAGTTAATGTTAAACGTTATAAGGATACAAGAAGCGATAATGCTAATTTAAATGATATTACTGTTTCTTATAATGGTACAAATGTAGCTTATACACCTACATTAAATGGTCCTCAAACATATACATTAACTACTCATATTCCTTATACAGTGAATGCCTTAGATGTTAAGACTGTATTAGCTGATACTACAGCTACATTTACATTATTAAGTAGTTTACCAGGACAAAGTGCAATTAATGGTACAAATAATAGTCCAACGTCTATTACGATTGGAAATTCTAGTACATTAACATCATATACATTCACAATTACTATTACCGTAACCCCTCAAAATCAAAATCAAAGTGATGTAAAGGTTTATGTTATTAGTGGTACAAGAGACGCTGCAGAAGCAACTAATACCATTGATACTAGTTTAATAGCTGTAACTGATACTACAAATAATGGAAGTTCTACACTTAATGGTAATTGGGATTCAACAGGTAAATATTATGATTTAGGCACTCTTTCATATTCGGTTAAATCTTTAGGAATTAGTGCTTATATGACTGGTAGCTTCTCTTCAATGACTATTAATGGTTCTAATGCTACAAATGGTCAGGTTATGCTTTATAATATGCCTACAACTACAAGTGCAATTCCTCAAACTAATATTCCAATTGTTGTTAAATCACAGTCAAATCAAACTAAGACATATTATGTTAGATATTCAAGGAATGCTCCTGATACTCAAAATGAGGTTACAAGCTTTAATGTTACAGCTGATGATCAAACGGTTTATTCATTAGCAAATGGTAATATGACCTCAGGAAGTGTTACTTCAACTATAAAGAAATTTACAATGACTATTCCATACACTGTAAATGATGTTGAACTAAGAATTTATGGAGTTCCAACTCTTGCAAAGGCTTACTACGATGGCTCAGAGTGGACAGATTGGTCAACAGGATATAAATCAATTACAATTGGTACAGCGAGTGATATTTCACAACTTACTAAGGTGATTAAATTCACAATCACATCCGAAGCAAATACTTCAATGGTATACGAAATTACTGTTACTCGTGATCCAGCTAATACTGATACGGGAGTTACTTTCACTGTTACTGGTGATACAACAAGATTACCAATTAACCCTTCAGCACCAATTTCAGGAACTGCACAAGCTGGTCATACATATTATTATGTAAAGCAAAGTCAAGAATCTGGTGTAATTATCTCAGCTAGTCTTGTAAATACAGGTAGTGGCACTAAAATTATGTATTCTACAGATAATGGTGCAACTTATACACAAGAATATACAAATGCAACTGCACAATCAATAAAAGCATTAGGTTCTACATATTATTTTAGAGCATTACCTCAAGCAGGTGTTGCTGCTGCCAAAGATTATGCATTACATATTGAAATTGCGGATGAAAGAGATGATAATACAACTCTTAAAACATTCCAATTAAAAGATGATCAAGGAAATATCATAACTCCAACAACTACATCTCCTACATTTACTTCAGGATGTGCTCCATTAACATTAACTTACGAAGTTCCGTTTGCTCAAGGTAATGTTACAATGGAAGTAGTAGCTACTAAAGATCCTAAAGCTAAGGTTTATAAGGATGTTCATGATGCAGGTGCTATATTCTCATGCGACACATCTACAATAACTGCTGGACAAAGTAAGACATTCCAATATTATGTAAAAGCTGAAAATGAAACTTATTCACCGTCTCCTTATCAAATTACAATTAAACGTTTACAAGGAAATAGTAAAGTAGGTCTTCAAACTTTAACTATTAATGGACAAGTTCCATATGAAAAGGGAACAACAACTCCATTCTCTAGTCAATTATATACGGTTGGTACTATAAAAGAATATGAAATTAATCTTGGTACATCATATAATGGTGTTGCTGCTAATGTTGTTGCTAATTTAATTTCAAATATTGGTAATGCAACAATTACAACAAATATTCAAGGTACATTAGCTTCAACGAAGAAGGATAGTGCAATAATAACTGCTACTTCCGAAGATGGAAAAGTAGTTGTTACTTATAAGGTAACAATCTATACAGCAGATGATGATAACACATTACGAAGCTTTGATCTACTAGATGCAGAATCATCTGATATTAAAACAACTACTAATAATACTCAGTATGCTAATAATCCTCATTATTTGATGGATTCAAGTGGAAATCAAGTATTTAATTTCGGTGCTGGAGATTCAGGTGCGACTGCAACTATAAATTATGCTAACCGTAAGGTATTCTATGATGTATTATGTAAGAATACTCAAAAGTTATATGTTAAGACAGGCAATACATGGACTCTTGCATCCACACAAATTAATAATATTGTTATACTTAACGTTGGTCAAAACAAATTTGTGTTTGGTGTTGTAAGTGAACTAGATGCACTAAAGGATGCAAATCCAACCCCTACAAACATTTATACATTTGTATTAACTGTTAATCAAGCTGATGTTGAAAATAAATTAGCTACATTTGATGCTAAAATCGGTGGTATTCCAATTGCATCATCTGATGTAATTTTTAATCCAAATTCAAATAATATTATTGTTAATAATGTAGGTAACTATAGTTCAAACTTTAATTTTGATATTGTTGTAACAAAGGTGTCAGATAAGTCAAATGTATATATGCCAAATGATTCTGTTAATGAACATTTAACTTATTCAACAAATTTAAGTTTTGCAACAGGAACTAATTCAGATACCTTCTCAATTAAGGTTGTTCCTGAATCAGGAGTAAATGATGCAAAAACATATACTGTTACAGTATTTAAGAATTCTGCTACCCTAGATTCGGATACAACATTGGGTAAATTGACTATTACTGGAGTAAAGAATGGTGTATATTATGATTATATTCCAGATTCAAATGCAACATCTGAAACTACTCCAGATTCAAATTCACCTACATTAATCGTTGGAGATGTAAATTTAACATTTAGTGTTGGCTTACCTACTGGCTCAAAGGCTTCAAGAAATTTAAGTATTAAGGCTCCAGATGATGCTAGTTATACAGCTCTTACATTGAGTCAAACAACTAATAGTGTTCAATATACTGTTCAAACTAGTACAACACAAGATTTAATATATTATCTTGAAGTATATGCTACTGCAGAAGATACAACTGTTGGTACAAAGTATTATATTAAGATCGTTGTACCAAAGACTTCTGATGATACTTCAAGTAGTGTAACTTCACCAGATCCAAGCAATACAATTACTGATATTCCAGGGACAAATGATAAATTAATTGAAACTAAACCAGGAACAACAGATGTTCCAATTAGTGTAACACCATCAGATCCAGATGCTACAGTAACTATTACAACTCCAAACGGATCAAATTTGACATTTACTCCATCCGGAAATAATCCAGGTCAAGGTACTATTGGTGGCTTAAAGCCAGGTAATAATAAAGTTACAGTCAAGGTAACTGCTCCTAATGGTGATGATACAACATATGATACATATATTTGGGTTGACGAAACTCCAGAACTTGAAAATTTGGAAGTTTGGGATGCTGTTGATACGACAAGACAATACCAGCTGAGTCCTCTATATCAACAAACAACCTTTAATTATACTGTAGATATTCCATATTCTGTAAATTCAACAATTTTAAAATATGCTTTCCCTACTCAAATTGATTCTTCAAAACTAAATGTTAAGTATTATATTGGTTCATCTTCAATTGCAAATTCATTTAGTTCAGCGTTAGAAGCTACAATCAATACAGCTAATTCTGTAACAATTAGAATTGTTGTATCACAAAATTATACTGCAGGATACACTCCTACATCTCCAATTTCTGCGGGCACAAGAACTTATGAAATTGAATTTAGGAAGGCAAGTCCAAGTACGGATTGTGAATTGTTAACAATTGATGCAGATGGTACACCTGTTCCAAATGGTGGTACATATGTTGCTGGTACTGAATATGTTCTTGACTATGGACGTAATACAGTTTTCACTAATTTAACTAATATTACGTATAAGGGTAGTTCAATTACTGTTACAAGTTCAGACACAACAGTTACACCACTTGGAAACAATAATGATGCATATCGTGTTACATTAGTAGCTGGTAAGGCTGTTACCGTGACTATGATGGTAAATCCAGAAGATCCTGCTGCTCAACCAGCAGTATATAAGTTTGTATTAGTAGCTGCTAATAAGGATAAGGATGTTACTAATCTTAATTTATTAGAAAAAAATCAAACTTATGTGGATGTTAATGGTGATTCATTACAATTTAATCCTCAAACGACAACTCCATATTCATTCCTTGCTAAGAATTCTACTAATGTATTAACATTAAGAATTACAAAGCCACAATATACAACAGTATCAATTGATGGTGTAGCTAAGAGTGACTCTTATGGACAAACTACATATGATTATACAATTAATCTAACTAATTATGTTGATCCTAATGATTATGAAATGAGTGTTCAATTATTAAGTGAATATTATGTAGCTTATGGACAAAATATTGCAAATGCAAGTGATGAATATAAGGTAATAATTAAACGTCAAGCATTAGATAATGATGCAACATTATCAAAGCTTGTTGTAACTATTGATGGTGTAGCTCAAACTATTTTTGCAACGAGAACACCTGAAGGAACATTTAATATTCCAAATGTTGGAAATGCTACTTCAATTAATGTAGAAGCAACTCCAACAAAGAGTACAACTAAGATTAATGGTTCATCTTCTAATCCATATACTAATTCATTTACTTTAGGTGGAAATACATCAAATGGATATAATTATCAAATTGTTCTAAGTTGTGTTGCTGAAGATGGTACACCTCAAAATTATGTATTAGAAATTTCACGTGGCCCTATTAATGCATCTGACGATAATGGAATTATTTTAATTGAGGTATTAGATTCAAATAATGTATATTATATTGCACAACAAGGAAATGCTGCAAATAATGTTCAACAATTTGATCAAACACAATTACCTTATACAATTACAATGCCATATGGTGCTAAATCATACACGATTAATGCACAAATTCTACAAGGCTCATATGCAAAGCTTTATATTACTGATGGTACTGGAAGCAATGATGTCCAAACCGCATCTCGTCAGTTCCAAATTGCATCAACTATGTATGGTACAACTATTACTCATAAGGTTTATGCTATAAGTGATAGTGGTATTAAAGGATTGGAATATACAATCACTATTAAGTTTGAAGAACCAAATGTTGATAATTCTTTAAAGAGTTTAACAGTTGATGGCGATGAGCAAATTACATCTACTACACCAAACAATCCGACATTTACGATTAGCAGACCTAATAGTGTTACAACTGTTGATATTGCTGCAATTGTAAGTGATCCAACTGCAACAATTGCATCTAATAGTCATTTAGGTCGTCTATCATTAGTAGAAGGTCAAAATGTATTTAATGTAACTGTAATTGCACAAAATGGAGATCAACAAACCTATACTATTATTGTAAATCGTGACTATGCAAATCCAACATTAATGGATTTAGGTGTAACTGGTGAGGCATTATTAGATTATGATACAAAGAAAGTAACTACATTTGAACCAAATACAACAAAGTATTTTGTAAGAGTTCCATATACAAAAGAGACTGCTGATATATATGCATATTCATCAAGTGTTAGCGATGTAATTTTAGGTACAGGAACAAAGAATCTTCTTGTAGGAGATAATAAGTTTACAGTTAAGATTACAAGTGTGCATGGTACTACAACCGAATATGAGCTTCATATTTATCGTCTTCCAGAAGAAACTATGAATGCTTCTCTTGATTGGCTAAAAGTATTCCAAGTTGGTGCTGATAAGAGCAATCTTATGGATGGTTCTGATCGACTTGAATTAAAGGATGAAAATGCTAAAAAGATTTCAGACGTATTTAATTCTGATAAGATTTACTATGGAGTTTATAATGTAAATGGTAAAGTTGGCTTATTAGATGTTAAGTATGACACTGTAGTTCATGGTAATGAATTTTATGATTCTCCAGTTGTTACTGTATTAGGTGCAGATAATCTTCATATCGGTAAGAATCAAGTAGTTATTCTTGTTACTGCACCAGATGGAATTCATCAAAAGGCATATGTTATTGAAGTAGAACGTGATGACATTGCTTATAATGTTCTTGAAGATCAAATTGAATCTGATGGATATACTCTTGAAAAAGTAGTAGACAAGCTTGAATATAATATTAACATTGGTAAGAAGAAGACATCTGAAGTTGATTTCTTATCATATATTGAAGCTTTAAATGCTACAGGCGATAATGCTGAACAAGAACTAGAAATTACTTATAAAACAAACATTGAAAATAATCCTGATGATGTAATTATTGAAATTGCAACTAAAGATGGAATTACAAAACAAGTTATTTTCCATGTTGAATCTACAAGTAATCATAATAATGCAGACTTCTGGACATTCTTCCCACTTATTATCTTATTAGTTATTGTCTTAATTATTTTAATTATGATTTTAATTTCTGTTAATAAGGATAAGTATGGAAAGATTACTAGAAAGGCTGACAAGAAGTCAGATAAGAAAGAAAAAGCAGCGAATAAATAAGTTAAAGGAGGATTACTATAATGTTAGATAAAGTGTTGTTTCAAATAGGAAGCTTCGAAGTAACAGTTTTAGTGGTCGTCCTTGTAGCCTTATTAATAGTCTTACTTGTTGCTGCAATGGCTTTTAGACAAAACTATATCATACAAGTAAGATTATCAAGGCTAATGGATGCTGAAAGTGCTAAGCATAACCACGAAGGTTTTGTTACATTATTGCGCAAACGCAAGAAAAAAATACTAAAGAACTCTCGTCAAGTTTCCCCAGCTATTGTTATCTTTTCGCTAGATAACCTTGGTGGGGTCTACGTGGGCTATAAAAATCAAAGACTTTTAATGCGTACAATTTCTGATGTATTTACAGAAGGTCTAAAAAAACAAGAATTTGTAACTCGTATTGACTTTTCTAAATTTGGTTTAATTGTAACTGATAGAAATCGAGAAGAGGTAAAGGAATTCATTTTAAAATGTATTGAACGTTTAAATGAAATAGAATTTCCTAATTATGGCTATTATACCTTTGATGTAACATGTGCTGTATATGAAGCGGTTCCTCTTGAAAATCCTAAGGATGAGGTTGCTCTTGCAATTCAAACACTTAAATATGCAGTTGTTAAGGATGGTAATATTTATTACTATTCGCAAGACGTTCTTGATAAGGTAAATAAGTTAGAAGAAATCAATGCTTCTAAAGAAAGTGCGATGGAAGAAGGATGTATTATTCCTTATGTTCAACCTAAGGTTGATTTTAAAACTGGTAAAGTTGTTGGTGGAGAAGTATTAGTTCGTTGGATTAATGATGATGGTTCAATCAAATATTTCCCTGATGAATTTGTTCCTTTGTTTGAATCAAATGGATATATTCGTCAAATTGATTTAAAAATGTTTGAAGCAGCATGTATAATTCTTCAAAATGCAAAAAACACCGGCCATGACATTGTCGTATCAACTAATTTTTCAAAACTCACATTAAATAGTTTAAGAAAAATAGATCAACTTCTTGAAATCACCACAAAGTATGGTGTTAATCCTTCAAGTATTGAAATTGAAATTACGGAAAGTGAATTTGTATCAACAAATCAAGCATTTACAGCTTCAATTTTAAGATTACGTCAAGCGGGCTTTAGAATTGCTATGGATGATTTTGGAAAAGATTATTCTTCATTATCATTACTTACAGAAAATCGTTTTGATACTATTAAGGTTGATAAATTCTTCTTTGAAAATAGCTTAGCTACAGACAAGGAGAAAAATATTGCCAAAAATATTATTAATCTATTATCATCAGTTGGTTGTAAGATTTGCCTTGAAGGAATTGAAACTTTAACATGTCTTGACTATCTTGCAACTGTTAATCGTCAGGTTTTATTACAAGGCTATTATTTTTCAAAGCCTATTCCTGAAGTTAAGTTCGAACAGTTCCTTGATACTATTTTCCCATTCAATTATCCAGTTGATAGTGATAAAATAAAGCCACAGGTTATTGTGCAAACGGTTGAAGTAGAAAAGAAGGGTGTAGATGCTACTGATACAGATACTAATAATCATACAACAATCAATGTCACTACAAATACCCAAAATGAAGCTCTAGATTCATTGAAAGCTCAAATGTCTGAAATGCAAAGGAAGTTTGAACAACAACTACAAGAACAGCGTGAGTTGACTCATAAACGAGATATAGAGCTTATGCAACAGCAGCTTGAATTTATTAAAAAGACACAAGAAATGCAAGCTAAGAATAAGCCTGTCGAGCTTGAAACTCAATTGATTGATAATCGTGAGGATGATAGAGTTAAACGACTTAAGGAACAACTTGATGAACTTGAGCGTGAACGCGAACGAGATCGTCGCGAAAGAGAACGTGAAAGAGATAGAGAGCGTGATTCTTATCGCGATAGAAGAGATTATGATGATTTACAACAACAAATACGTGATTTAAAAAATCAACAAAATAATAATGGTCCTATGGGATATCCATACCCATATCCTCCATATGCACCATATCCTTATCCATACCCATATCCTCAGCAGCAACAACCTCAACAAAATATAGATGTTGATGCTTTAATTGAGAAATTATCAAAGAAGCAAAAGGAACAGGTTGATAGTGCTATGGATGAAATGAAGGCTCAAAATCAATCACTTCAGGATCGTCTTGATGCTGAACGTAAAGAGCGTGAGGAACTTGAAGCTATGCTAAGAGATATCCAAACTAAGGGTGAAGAAGAGGAAGCTGATGAGGCTGAACAAGAGCGTGAGCAAGAAGAGGCTGATAAGGCTTTAACACTTGATGTTGATGCCCTTCCTGTTGATGATGATAACGATACAGATGAGGATGCTGATAACGATGCAGATGATGATACAAATTCTGAAAATGAAGAGCCAGTAGAAAAGTCTGAATTAACTCTTGAGCAAATCGAAGCCTTAGTTAAAAATTATCAGGATAGATTCCAAGAGGATTGGATGAGTCATGCTAAGGAAGAACTTCAAGGTGGATTTGATGAGCTTGTCAAAGGTTTAAGGTTCTATAAGCTTCAAAATGCTGAAAGAAAAACCTTTGTTGATAAGGTTAAAAAGCTTTCGCCTGAGGTTAAGCAAATATATAACATCGTAAAGAATGAATTTATGAAATATAATGGTGTAACTAATAAGCTTACAAATTCTTGTGATGTTTTATATAAGGGTCGAAATCAAATTGCAAAGATTAATTTTACTAAATCAAGGGTAAGATTATATCTTGGACTTGATCCTAATAATGCGGAATATGCCAAAATTCCACATAAGGATTTATCAAACAAGCGTGCTCATGCTAGAACGCCATTCTATATGCTACTTAAATCACCACTTTCACTTAAACGAGCTAAAAAGCTTATTGCTGATTTAATGGTAATGCATAACTGTGAGGAAAATTTAAATTATAAACCTATAGATTATGCGACTAAGTATAAATTCTTTAAGAAGGATCAAAAAAAGTAATTTAAAATATGGTTGTGAAAACTGCTTTTAAAGTAGAATTTCACAACCTTTTTCATTTACAAAAATGCTTCATAGAAGAAAATGAAAAAAGTTATAATATACAAATTTTATTGAATTTTATCAAAAATTTAAAAATCAAGAGTTGGTGTTGATAAATGCCACTGCTTGAAATTCGTAATGAAGGATAAGGAAATAGCTGATGTACTGGCTTACTAGTTGAAGAAGTAAATAATATGTAATAAAGAATATAGAGGTATTTAATAATACTGTTTTAATTAAAGGATACCTCTTTTTTTGCTCATAAGCATTAAAATGCCGAAATTTGCTAATATTTTTATTTAGTGTTATAATGTGTAATAGGATATTGATAATTTTAGCAAAAAAGAGGCGATGTTACGTGAATAAGAAATTTATATATATATCAGCTAGTGTTTTAGTAGCTACTGCTGCTTTCCTTGCTGTTTTTTTACCAATAAAATTCAATAAAGCAAAAGATAATAATAAAATTACATCAGGAAGTTTGGTTAATGCAAATGGTGCTAAATTGAGCTGGGATGAACTTTTAAATGAAAAGTCTGATACTGATAGTGATAAAAATAAAATTGTTGTTGAAGAGAATGTTATTACTTATGTTGATTCAGCCTTAGATGGTGAATTGACTCTTCCTACCTCCATTGTAGGAATCGGCGCAAACGCCTTTAAATATTCTAAACTTCAAGCAGTTAATTTTAATGAGGGCTTGGTAACAATTGGTGTTGATGCTTTTTTAGAATCATCTTTAATAAAGCTTTCTTTACCAAGCACGGTAACAACCATTGAAAAGGATGCTTTTTGGAATTGTACAAGCTTAACTAATATTACATTAAATGATGGTCTTCAGGTTATAGGATATAACGCTTTTTATAATTGTCAATTTACCTCTTTAATAATTCCATCATCTGTAACGACTATCGAAGAAGGCGCATTTATTAATTGTAATAAAATCATAGGAACTGTTACGCTTCCTCAAAATATTACTGTAATAAAAAATAGTACATTTAAAGGCTGTAGCAGTGTAAAAGAGTTTGTATTAGGAAATGTTGAAAATATTGAATTTCAAGCATTTTTAGAATGTACATCATTAGAAAAAATTAATTTGCCTAGCACATTAACAAGTATTCAAGATGATGCATTTAGAGATTGTATTAAGCTTAGTTCACTTGCATTTCCAATTGCACTTCAAAGTATTGGCTCACACACCTTTGATGGTTGTAGATCATTAGAAACGGTAACCTTAAATCAAAATATTGCAAAACTAGGAGTTGCCACATTTAGTAATTGCATTAGCTTAAATTCAATTAATATACCACAAGCAATCAATTCAATCCCTGATTCATGCTTTTATGGATGCAGTTCATTAACAAGTATTGATTTAAGTAGTGTAGAAATAATTGGTTATAACGCATTTTTTGGCTGTAAGAACGTAACATTTGTATTAGATGATAATGAGAATGTTCATTATGTTGCATCAAAGGATAAGGATTTTTCTTCGTTAGAACAAATATCAAACGATAAATTTAAAGAATATGCTTTAAAAAATTATTATATAAAAAAAGTAGAGGGTAAAATCAATGAAAATAATTAAGAAACTTATTTTCTTTACAACAGTAATTTTTAGCTTATTTTTTATCATTAGTTGCTCTAAAACAGCTTCAACAACATTTAGCATCGAATTGTTAAATATCGAAGCTTCAGGCATTAATAATGAAACAGTTTATCAAGGCTTTAGCTATTCTAAGTCTTCATCTGTAATAATTACAGCCACTTTTAGCGATGGAACTGAAAAAAATGTAACAAATGATGCTAAATTTGGTAAAATTTCAACCTCAAAAGTAGGGCCTGTTGAACAAAATGTAAACTATACATTTAATGGCAAAACAGTTTCTACAACATATGAGGTTTTAGTTTTAGATTACAGCTCACAACGAATTAATCTTGATACAGCTAATGTAAAAACAATTTATAATTTAAATGAAAAATTAACTCTTAATAATTTACGTGTTACAGCATTTTATCCTAATGGTGCTCAAATCAAAGTATCACAATATGATGTAGAATTAACGGATATTTATAATGTTAAATGTGATATTAATAAGACGTTTATTCATGATGGTGTTTATGATGTTAAAATTTCATATCAAAATTGTAATTCAAGTTTTTCGATTATGGTATATAATGATGAAATGACATCATTCCATTATAAGGTAAGTAATTCTCTTGATTATGAAAAAAATCAAAATGTTAATTTTTTAAATGGAAAAGATTTATTTAAGTCTTCATATGCTAATGTTTATATGAAGGGTGAGAATTGCACATATGATTATAATGCTTTGACATATAATGAAATGAATTATGAAGCATCTCTTAAAATTAAATCTTCTATCTCAAATGAAAAAACAGATGGGTTAACTATTGCTGTTACAAGACCAGTTAAAGTTGTAATGCTTATAAGACTTGATGCAAATACATTATCTATTCGTGACAGTAGTGAAATGGTAATAAAAAGATATGGTATTACTTCAGGTGTTGGCTATGTAAGCTTTGAACTTGAAGCTGGTACTTATACTATTTCATCTGTTGATAGTTATGCCTATATTTATGATTTATACTTTGTGTATGATTCGGATTTAAATTTAAAAAAATATGATACGATTGAAATTGATAAATCATCTTTAAAGGATGAGTATCATTATAATGATTCATTTGATGTTAATAACTTTAAGGTTAATGGCATTATTGGATCTTCTAAGGAAGTTCTTGATGTAAATAATTATAGAATTCAATTATATTATAAAGGAAATGAAGTTTCAGACTTTAGTTTTGAGGGTGAATATCAAATAAAATTATCATATATAGGTAACGATTTATGCGATGAACCAGTTAAAAGATATTCTATTAATTTTAACTTTACAGATATGGATAAATTATATTTAAGCAAAATTGTTGTTAATGGGGTTTTAGTTGATATTTCTAAAAATCAATTTAGTTATTATATTATTGTTGATAAAGATATAACTGAAGTTTCATTGGAACTTGAAAGTGTTGGAGACGGTATTATTACGGTTAATGGAATTGAATATACGAAAGGTATGAAAGTTTCAATAGGTAAAGAAAGTATAAAAATTAACGTAACGGATGGCTCTCGAACAACCGGATATGAATTAATAATTAGGGAATGACTTGGAGATGTTTGAATGAAAAAAATTGTCAATTGGTTTTTGTTTGTTGTAATTTTAGTTTGCATGTTAGTTGCATTTGGATTGATTATTTTCTACAATAATAAAAATTATAAAACAAAAATCACTGAGGTTTTAATGCATGATATTGTAATAGTTGATATTAATGCCATGATGTAAGCCTAACTTTAAATAAGAATGAAGTATTGTTCTTTTGGAAAGATGAAATTATATGTATTTAGTAGAAATATCAACTATGTGCTTGCATTAAATGGATAATATAGCAAGTTAGCAATAACAATTTTTCAATATTTGAAAAAAATAAAATGAGAGGAGGATGTTGAGTTTTGTTATCTACTCGACAAAATATATATGAGATATGGATTTTTTCCTAAAACGATGTGGAAGCTATTTAATGGAAGTTTTAAAAGACGGCTTAAGAAAGAATTACATGAACCTAAAGTAGGTACTGTAATGAAGAATGCCAAAAAACGCTATAAGGAAATTGTTGAATCAATTCAAGAGTTTGATAAAGGAGATAGATTCCTGTTTAATATTTTAAGCTGTGCTATGCTTTCTTCAGTTTTATTATCAGTAACAAATCATTATACAGTATCAGAAATTACAAGTTATTATAGTAAAGCTATGAATACAAAGATGTTAAGGAAAACAGTAAAGAAGAGTACTGCCTATACAGCCAAAGGCAGGGAGATATTAAAAAATCAGGCTAAAAATAGTGAACTTCAGTCTAATCCTTATTCTTGGGTATTTGAAATTCAAGATGGTGAAAATCTAAATGAATATACAGCAACCTTTAAAACATGTGGCATTTGTCATTTGATGAAGGAACTTAATCTTGAAGAATATATTCCTGCCATGTGCGCTTTTGATTATGATATGGCTAAATTAAATAATACCGAATTTTCAAGACAATATACACTTGCATCGGGTGGTCCTTATTGTGATTGTCATTATAAGCATAATGGTAAAATAAAAAAATAACAAAAATAAAGGCCGAATGAAAAAAAGGAAATAACAAAATAAAAAAGGTAATGAATTTAATGAAATTATTAGTGATTTTACTTTAAGTTGATTGCTTTCTTTTTAATATTTAAAATATAATATACAAATTTTTATTTCAAAAATTGACAATTTTACCAAGAAAAAGTATAATAATTTATGCAAAGCAGTAGCAATACTGTGACGCAAAGCTATAGGGTCTTTCTAAGATAGCCAGTTGCACAAGCAAGGCTATCTTTTTTCATTTATATATGCTAAAATTGTTGTGGAGGTTTTACTATGCATGTAAGAGATACAAAAATATATATATTATTGACAGCATTAGTGTTCTTAATGGTAGTAACATTTAATATTTTTTACATTTCAAGTTTTACCACCCGAGCAAAAGAATTAACTTATAGTGATGCTATTAATGAAACTAAAAGTAACTTGATAAGTGTTTCTGAAAGAATAATTTATTATGAGCATGAATTTGAAACTAGTAATTATACTAATGTTGAATTAATCGAAAATCCTAAGGATAATTATATGGGATTATTTGATTATTCTAATTATGGTAATGTAGCTACAGCTTTGTTAAACTCGCAGGATATAGAGACAATTAATGCAGTTAATAAATACTATTTGTATATTGTTATAGATGACAGGCTAGGAAGATTAGATTTAGAACGTATTTTTGAGCCGGTTTCAAAACAAGGCTTTTATCTATTTAAAGGCTTAAACGGAGAGTATGTATATAGTGATTTAAGCTATGATCATTTTTTTACATATGTAGCTCCTGATGATTCAGACACCTTTACAAATATGAAAAGCAAAATAGAAAATAAAGAAAATTTTGCCAATTTTGTTCGAATTGATGATGAAACCAAAATTGCATCTGGTATTAGTTTTGGAAAGGATTTTTATTTTTGTCAGTTTTTTGATTTGAATGAATATAAAATAAAAACTAAAGGTGTTGTAGTAATGGGCTTTATTTTGTCAGGTGTTATGGCATTAGGAATGGCAAGTATTATTTTGGTGTCAATTTATGCATTGCACAAGCAAAACAAGCTTATATCAATTTCAAGACGTGCTGCAAGACGCAGTGATGCTATTATTATTCGTGCGACAAGAAGTGGTCGTATTTTTGAAATAAATCATAACATTCCAGATTTAAATGGTAAAACATATAAAAATATTTTTGATTTCAAAACTGAAAATGATGAAAAATTTAAAGAATTAATAAAAAAACAAGATAATATCATGGCTTGTTTTGACGGAAAAGAAACTAAAAGATATATTGATTTTACAATATTTAAGTATAATTATACTTATTACCTTGTTGGTCGTGATATAACCGATGCGTATTTAAATAATGAAAGATTAAAGGAGTTAACAAGTAAAAATGCTATAACAGGTTTACCTAATTATTTCTCCCTTGTGGCAAATTATACTAAAATTAAACAGGAAAGTTTAAATAGAGTAATTACATTTTTATTAATTGATTTAGTTGAACATGAAGAAATAAGTAGTGTATTTGGAACCCCGACATATAATGCAATTCTTGATGAGGTAGCTAGTCGTATTCAAAAAACAATCGGGCAAAACAATCTATATCAAATTGAGAATAATTTGTTTCTTTGCACGCTTAATGCTAATATGAAGGAAGAAAATGGAAAGATGATTGAGGATTTAATTAATAATCTTCATCAAACAATTGAAATAAAAAATAATACATTGTATGTTAAATATAAATTTTCTTCTTATGATGTCATAAATGTATCTAAAACAAATATTTCTCTTGACGATATTATTGATTCATTAAAGGTAACTCTTGATGTAGCCTTAAAATCAATTAATCGTGATTATATTAAATATGATGCTACAATTCAAAATATGATTAATCATCGTAAGCAAATGCAAGAGGATTTAGTTAAGGCCTTAGAAAATAATGAATTTATGATGTATTTCCAGCCTCAATATGATGTTCTTGAAAATCGTATTGCTGGCTTTGAGTCATTGATACGTTGGAATAATCCTAAATATATTAATATCTCTCCTCAAGAGTATATTGAACTTGCTGAGAAGAATGGTTTAATTATTGAAATAGGTAACTTTATTGTAAAAGATGTATTTAAAAATGCTAAATTATTTGAACCATATGGAATTGCTATATCTATAAATGTTTCTCCAGCTCAGCTTTTCCAGGCTGGATTTGTTGGATTTTTATTAGAGGAATTTGAAAAGAATAAGCTAAAACCGGGCTCAATTGCTGTTGAAATTACAGAAACATTCTTAATGGAAAACTTTAGTGTTGTTATTGAAAAACTTAACATTTTACGAAATCACGGCTTTAGAATTCATCTTGATGACTTTGGTACGGGGTATTCATCCTTGCAGTATCTTAAGGAGCTTCCAATTGATACGATAAAAACAGATAAGGAATTTATTAAAAATCTTGAGAATGATAAGACTTCACAACTTATTATTAAAGGAATTATTGGAATGGCTAAGTCAATTAATTTATCCGTAATATCGGAAGGCGTTGAAACAAAGGGGCAAGCTGAAATTTTAAAGCGAGCAGGGACTAATTATTTCCAAGGATGGTTAATCTCTAAGGCTGTCCCACTTGATAAAGCTCTTGATATGGCTAAAAATGGTGTAGATATTAATATGAAAGGTAAGTGATATAATGCTTGCGACAAATGCGTTTAATATTGTAATTACAATTACCGTAATTCTTATTATTGGTAGTTTGATTTATTTATTAATAAGATTAATGCTTCATAATGAGGCGAGATATCGAGAAGATAAAAATATTCTTACGGCTGATATGATTCCTAATTCCAAGATGAAAGGAATAGTTGATAATTATATTGCTCGTGTTGGTAAATTTGGTTCTTTTTATGTTATGCAAATTGATATTGATAACTTTAAAGGGTTAAATGAATTATATGGTCCTTCAAGATGTGATCAGGTTTTGCAGGAGCTTTCATATCGCATTACTAGTGGAGTTGAGCATTCGGTTGTCTCTCGTCTTAATGATGATAAAATATTTGTTCTTGTTAAGGATGATGTTAATTATGCGACCGTTGAGGAAGATGTATCTAATTTAATTGTGAAGTTAAAACAGACATACGAAAATGGCCATCAAACACCAGTTAATTTAACTGTGTCTGTTTCAATTGCATTATATCCTACTTGTGGAACAACCTATAAGGCCCTTTTAAGATCACTTGAATTAACTAATTACGTTGTTAAACGTAATGGTGGAGATAATTACATGATTTACTCATCTGATATTGATAGTAAAGAAACTTCGAATATGGATTATTTCAATGAAATTAGAACGGCAATTGATGATGGACAATTTTGTCTTTATTATCAACCAATTATTGATATAAGACAAAAAAAACTTTTAGGTTTTGAAACCTTTTTAAGATGGAATCATCCAACCCAGGGTGTATTAACACCAGATAAATTTATTAAGATGCTTGAAACTAGTGGAGATATTAATTATATCTCTAAATGGGGTGTAGAGCAAATCGTAACTAAAATGGGTGAAATCCAATCTCACATTGGCGCCAATGATTTGATATACACGAATAATATTTCAACTAAACAGCTTATGTCAGATACTTTAGTAGAGGAACTAAAAAAGCTACTTCATAATACTAAGGCAAATCCTCATAAAATAGTTTTGGAAATTGAAGATTATATGATGTATGATAAAATGGATCAAGTAAAGCTTAACTTATTAAGACTTAGAGATTTGGGCTTTAGAATTAGTGTTGATGGTCTTAAGCTTGATTATGCAGCCTTATCTCAAATTGAAAAGGAACCAATTGATATTATTAAACTAGATAGATCATTCCTTAAGGATATTAATAATAATAAAATGAAGGAAAAATTTGTTGAGATGCTTGTAGATTCAGCTGAACACATGCATCGTATGGTAATAGCAGAAGGTGTTGAGGTATATGATCATATTTTATATCTTGAAAAAAATAATATTCAATATGGTCAAGGTTATTATTTCTCAAAGCCTTTTGAAGATAAATTTGTTTATGAGTTCATTGTTAACAAGGATTTTGAAGATAAATTAGATTTAAAGCATGCTAATTTGGTAGCTAACAATTTGAGTGAAGCTAAAGAAGTAGAGACTTTGCAAGAAAAAGCCAATACCCAAAAGCAAGTCGATGATGAAGGCTCATCAGATAATATAACAATGTAATTAATAAAACCTCTAGTATTTTTGCTAGAGGTTTTATTATGTAGATTAAGTTAAATCATCGTAAGAAAAAATAAAAAGATTTTAAGCTTGTTTTTTAACTCTATTTAGATAAAAATACCCTTTTTGGCCTTTTTTTGAGAGAAAATGGTAAAAAAAGTATAACAGAGTGATACTTTTGAAGTGAATTTTCGAAAATATAAAACTTTATAA
>UMGW01073562.1_pt1 | contig 47689 bp, 36 predicted proteins | sample 1965371 | NCBI WGS metagenome assembly UMGW01 (sample SAMEA4836082, study PRJEB28245) | human gut metagenome | biome: gut microbiome; material: fecal sample | place: Denmark | collected 2008
ATCGAGCGGAATCGCGCGCAGCAGTTCGAAGAGGGGTTTCGCACACGCTTCGATCCGGCGCACGCGCTTGGCAACGCGACTGCGGGCCGATGCGATCGAGCCGTCCGAAGCGTTGAGTGCCAGGCGCTCGCGCGCAAGCGTCATCAGGGTGGTCGCGCCGTCGGTTGTCTTTCCGTAGAGTTCGAGCGCTTCTTCGAGAAGCCGCAGGTGCGCGTCAGCGGGTTCCCCGGGGTAGGCCTCTCTATCGTTTTCCGCTCGGAAATCCGCCGCCACGCCCGCCGCCGCTTCGAACGCGGCCGCCGCGAGCTCGAACCCGCGCGAGAGCACCTCGACGTCGTCCGCGGTTCCTCCTGCCCGTTCCTGCATCTTCTCCTCCTTCCGTGATCCCTGCGCGCACCCGACGACCCGCCCGGCGTCCGTCTCGAAAACCCGAGGGTTTCTACGAGGCCCCGTACGGGTTATCCCTTCCAACCGTTTTTCCGAACCCGCGGTTCCCGCACGCCTCGTGAGCATACACCGAACGATTTCCCGGAAAAAACCGAGGGTTTTCACCCTTACGTCGCCCGAGCTTCCCTCCGAAGGCTTCCCGTACATCCTCCGCGCCCTCACACTTTTCCCGTGCGCACCGTCCCTCGGTTCTTTTTTCCAAACCTTTCCCCGAGTTTTTTCTTCCGACGCTTTTCCCGGAGTTTCTCACCATGATCGGCATTCTCATCGGCACGCTGACGCTCGTTGTCGTCGGTTGGGCCATTCTCAAAGGGAAGTACGCCCCGCTCGTCCTCTTTGCGAGCGGCGCCTTCATGCTCGCCTGTGCCGTCTTTTTCGACCTCGGCACGTTCCTCCCTAAAAAGGCGCTGCCGACCGGGAACGACTACCTCGACATCGTCGAATTCATCCGCTACATGTTCTCGAACCGCCTGGCGGGGCTGGGGCTTCTCATCATGGTGATGGTGGGGTTCGCCTCCTACATGACCCACATCGGCGCGAACGACGCGTTCGTGAACATTGCCATCAAGCCCCTTTCCGCCATCAAGAGCCCGTACGCCATGGTGTTCGTCGCCTTTCTGCTCGGCAAGGCCGTTTCGATGGTGATCACCTCGGCCGTCGGGCTCGGCGTGCTGTGCCTTGCGCTCATGGGGCCGGCGCTCGCCGCGCTCGGCATGAACCGCAAGGCGATCGGCGCCGTGTTCGTCACTTCGGGCGCCGCCTCGCTCGTGCTCCTCGGCGGCTCGACCGCCGCGGCCGCGAAGGCGTGCGAACTCTCGATTCTCGATTACGTCTTCATCTACAAGATCCCCGCCGGTCTTCCGACGGTGCTTGTGATGGGTCTCGCGCACGTCTTCTGGCAGCGCTACCTCGACCGCAAGGAAGGTTGGGTTCCGGCCGAGCATCGCGGCGAAACGCTCGTTTTTGAAGAAGACGTGAAGCGCCCCTCGACCGCCGCCCCGAAGATCTACGCCTTCCTTCCCTTCCTCCCGATGGTGCTTGTCGTCGTCTTCTCGCGCTACGTCATTGACTCGGTGAAGCTCGACATTTCGGCTCTCATTCTTCTTTGCGTCGTGATCGCGATGTTCTGCGAAGCGCTGCGCTGGAAGTTCGACGCCGAGAAACTCGGCGCGGGCCTCAAGGTCTTTTTGCAGGCCATGGGGAAATCGATGGCGGGCGTCGTCTCGCTCGTGATCGCCGCCGGGGTCTTCGCCGAAGGCTTCAAGGCGCTCGGCATGCTCGACGCGATCGTGAGCCTTGCGTCGACCGTGGGCGCGGGCGGCCTCGGCATGTCGATCCTCTTCGTCCTCATCACGACCGCCGTCACCGTGATCGCGGGCTCGAACGGGGCGTCCTTCTATCCGCTCGTCGAGCTGGTGCCGAAGATCGCCAAGGACCTCGGCGTCAATCCCGTGATGCTCGTTTTGCCGATGCACCAGGCCTCGACCATCGCGCGTCCGCTTTCGCCCGTGGCGGGGGTCGTCGTTGCGATCGCCGGGATGCTCAAGATGAGCCCGCTCGAACTCGTGAAGCGCGCCTCGGTGCCTTCGATTCTCGGCCTCGTCGCGCATCACCTCTTCGTTTTCTGGCTCTCGCTCTGACCATCGATTTCAGGAACCATCCATGACCGCAGACATCAATTCCCTCTTGAAGGCGCCCGCCTGGACGATGGACGACGCGTACGTCGCGATCGGCGCCCCGCGCTACGAAGCGAGCTTTAGCCGCACGGGCGAACTCATCGACGCGCTCGAAGCGTCGAAAGCCCCGATCGAACGCAACGCGCTTCCCGCCGCGCTCGGTCTCTACGACGAAGCCGTGACGCTTTCTTCGTCGCTCGGCTCCTTCCTGAAGTGCCTCGGCGCAAAGGATTCCGGCAACGACGCGGTTCCCGCGGAACTGAGCCGCTTGAACGCCCTGACGGCGCGACTCGAACATGCGGCCGAGCCCCTTTTCGCCGCCATCGCGGAACTCCCCGCCGACGACCCGATCCGGAGCGTTCCGCCCCTTTCCGATTGGGCGTTCGAACTCGAAGACGCCTCCCGCCACTGGAAGCGCCGTCTGAGCGCCTCGGACCGCGAGTGGCTCGGCGCCTTCGAAGCCCAAGTCTTCAAGCCTCTCGGCGAATCCTTCAAGACGCTTCAGAAGGGCGTCGACTTCGAAGCCGAAAACGCACGCGGTGAAAAGGAACGGATCCGCGCCGCGAAGCTCGTTTCCGTCATCAAGGGCGCCCCCGACCGGACGCTGCGCGCGAACGTGAATGCCGGGCTCAACGCCTCGTACGGCGCCCGGGCCGACCTCTATGCGACGCTTCTCAACGCGCTGCACGGCTTTCGGTTGGCGGCCTTCGAACGTGCGGGAGTCGATCCGCTTACGGTGTCGCTGCATCAGAACCGCATGAGCGAAGGAGCGCTTCGCGCGATGCGCGGCGCCATTCTCAAGCACATCGACACGGTGCGCGACGCCGTGCGCGTGCGCGCGCCCTATTTCGGCGACACGCGTCTCAAGGTCTACGACCTGATGGCGCCCGCCCCCGAACGTGGCAAAACCGAAGTGCCGCCCCTGATTCCCTACGCCGAAGGGATCGGGATCGTCAAAACGGCGCTCGGGAGCGTTCACCCCGACATGGAAGCCTTCATCGACATGATGCTCGAGCGCCGCTGGATCGACGCGGTGCTCTCCGATGCGAAGGTGGGGGGAGCTTTCTATTCGCGCTTCAACGAATTCAAGTGCCCGCGCGTTTTTACGAGCTACACCGGAACGATCACGACCGTCCTTCAGCAGGGGCACGAGCTCGGGCACGCGTTCCACTACTGGGTGATGCGCGACCTTCCGACCGTGCAGACGGAATTCCCGATGACGCTCACGGAAACGGCGAGCACCTTCAACGAAGCCGTCATCCGCGCGCACCTTCTCGCCCACGCCGCGTCGCGCGACGATGTCTTCGGCATGCTCTGGCAGGAAATGCGCTCGTGCGCGAACTTCCTCATGAACACGATGGTGCGCATGGACTTCGAACTTGCGTTCCTCAAGGAGCGCGCCTCGGGGGTCGTCTCCGCACGGCGTGCGGTCGAACTCATGCGTCGTGCCTGGACGGACTGGTACGGCGACTCGACCGACGGGGCGGACGACTACCTCTGGGCTTACAAGCTCCACTACTACAAGACCGATCAGCTTATTTACAACTACCCCTACACCGTCGGCTACCTCCTCTCGCAAGGCCTCATGCACGCGCTCGCGACGAAGGGCGAAGACTTCTATCCCTTCTACAAGGCCCTTTTGCGCGATACGGGACGCATGACGGTCGACGGCATCATCGAAAAGCATTTCGGCGCCGATCCGGCGGGCGAAGCCTTCTGGGAAGACTGCCTCGCGGCACCGCTTGCCGCCGTGCGCCGCTTCAAGGCGGAGTTTTCGGACCCCAACGCCCGCTGAACGAAGGACACACCGCACACCGCACACCGCACCCCACAACCCGAACTCCGGAAGGGAACCCCTTCCGGAACTCAACCTTTTAGGAGAATCCTTATGAATCGCACGCTCACCGCGTCGGCCGTTGCCGCCGCGCTCCTTTGCACCGCCGCAACCGCGTTTGCCGCGGACGTTCAAATCTACGGCCGCGTCGACGCGGGCCTCAAGTACGTTCACCAGGAAGGCGGCAAGGACGACTTCACGCTCAATTCGGGCGGCCGCGCTCACAACCGCGTGGGTCTCAACATCAAGGAAGACCTCGGCAACGGCATGGAAGTGAAGGGCTACCTCGAAAACGGCTTCACGCTCGACGACGGCTCGTTCGACACCGAAGGGCAGCTCTTCAACCGCCGCTCGATTCTCGCCGTTAAGGGCGCGTACGGCGAACTCGGTCTCGGTCGCATGGGTACCGTGCAGTCGACCGTGGCGCCCTATGCGATGGGCCTCATCAAGTACGACCCCTTCGGCACCTCCTACTCGCAGGCGTCGATCGGTTCGACTTCCGCCAATACGAGCCGCATCAACAACGGCGTCACCTGGATTTCGCCCGAATGGAACGGCTGGAAGGTCGGCGCCACCTACGGGATGGGCGACTCTTCGGACGAGGAAAAGTGGCAGGACCGCAACCACACGCTCGCGCTCGCCACGGACTACACGGGCGAAAACCTCTACCTGAGCTTCACGTTTGCGAACGTTCAGCGCGCCAACACGAGCACGACCGTGACCGACGACGCGCAGCTCTACGGCACGGGCGGCTGGATCCGCTTCGTTCCGTCCGCCCGTCTCTTCTGGGGCGTGCAGTATCAGAAGAGCTGGGCCTCCGCCGCGGGCGTCGCGGCTTCGGACCTCTACGTCGATCCCGATGTCGATGCCGAAAACCGCGTTCGCATCGACGGGATTTCGGGCGGCTTTGACGGTGTGAGCCTCCTCCTCGGCACCGACTACGTGACGGGGCCCCACAAGGTGATCGGCGGCGTGCAGTTCTTCGACGGCGAACTCGCCGACAACAAGGACGCCGACTACCGTCTGACGGTGCTTGCCGCCGCGTACGAATACAAGTTCGCGAAGACCGTTTGGGGCTACGTCGCCGCGACCACCTCCTTCGGTTCGGGCGACCTCGTGAAGCGCAGCATCGCCGACGCGGACTACGAAAACGACGCCTCCGAACTCATGGTCGGCATCAACTGGAACTTCTGATCGTAAGGACGACACCCGTCCCGAAACGACGAAAGGGCCCGAATTCGGGTCCCTTTCGATCGTCGACCTTCGGTGAGGGTGTCGGCAGCGATTCCGTCCGACCTCCGGAAGACGCACCTACGGTGCGTTTCCCGGAGGTTTTTTCTCGAGGTGCGCCCAATCGAAGCGAGTACTCGCTTCGCAGAGACCCGACATCCGGTTTAAAACAAACCCCGTTTTCCGAAAGATTGGGAAAACGGGGTTTTTCAAGAAAGCAACTGCTCACTTTGCTCAAAGCATCGTCACGACCGCTTCCTTCGGGAAGCGGCTCTTCGGGCGCGTGGCGTTCGAGTCGTTTTCGGCACGGTAGCCGAGCGCAAGCGCAACCACCGAACGGCGCTTTTCGGCACGAAGACCGAAGTCTTCGTCGAATCGATCGAAGAAGAGCCCGCCCAAAATGGTCGAGTCGATCCCGAGCTCGGCCGCGGCCAAGGTCGCAAAGCCGAGCGCGATGTGCACCTGCTCGGAGGCCCACCGCTCGCCCGATTCTTCGGTACGGCAGTAGTCGAGCACGGCACCGCGTCGAAGCGCGTCGATGTCTTCGAAGGCCGCCCCCGGAGCGAAGCGCCCGTCCGCCTTTTCCGCTTCGAGCAGGCGGTCGAGGTACGCGGTGTTCGTGAGGTCCTTTTCGATCGCAAAGACGATCACGCAGTCGGCGTCGCGCACGCGCTCCGCGTTGAAGTCCTTCACGGAAGGCATGAGGCGCGCCTTCGCTTCGGGCGAACGCACGACGTAGAAGTGCCACGGCTGGATGTTGACCGAGGAGGGCGCAAGGCGCAGCACTTCAAGAAGCGCGTCGAGCTTCTCGTCGGGAATGCGACGCGAGGGATCGTAGTGCTTCGTCGTGTAGCGCGAACGAACGCGCGCCAACAGGTTTTCGACGTCGCTCATCGATCACACCTCGCGAACGATTTCAGCGAGCGCCAGACGGGACTTCGGACGCGTCGCGTTCGAGTCGTTTTCGGCACGGTACCCGAGGCTCACGGCCGCAACGGCCTTGAGGCCCTGCGACTTCGTGTCGAGAATGCGGTCGAGCTCGGCGCAGTCGATCCCTTCGAGCGCGGTCGAGTCGATGCCGTAGCTTTCGGCGGCGGCAAGCAAAAAGCCCATCGCGATGTAGCTCTGAGCCTGCTCCCAGGCGTGGAGCGACTCGGGCGTCTCCGAGTGGAGGCCGACGAAGTGGCGGCGACCCGCGTCGAGCCCTTCGATCTTCGTTTCGTCGGCGTAGCGACCGTCGGCGATTTCCTTGTCAAGCACGCGCTTGAACATCGCTTCGTCGTACGCGTCGCGGACCGTAAAGACGATTACGTCGCTCGCGAGCGTCACGCGCTCGCGGTTGAAGTCGAGAATCGCCGGAAGGAGCTTTTCCTTCTGCTCGGCCGTGTGGGCGTGGAAGTACACCCAGGGCTACGAATTGACGGACGAAGGCGCGAGGCGCAGCACCTCGAAGAGCTTCTCCATCGTTTCGCGCGGAATCGCTTTCCCGCTGTAGTGCTTCGTCGTGTAGCGGGAGCGGGCGAGTTCAACAAAGTCCATTTCAAATTCCTCCTGTAGGAACCGTTCGGACGCCGGAAGCTCCGTTGCGAACGTGACGAACGGAGAGCCCCCGGAAAGGTTCAATCCACCCAATCTTCGCACAGTGCGGGCTTTCCGGCACACCCACTTCGGTAGAGGATCGCGCTTGGATTTTCTTGGATTTTCCGCTTGTTTCGAGACACAAGAGCGCGAAGACCTCGGCAAAAACAGTGCGTCCGAGCCCCGTCATGAAATCGTCATGACGTCTTAACGAAAGGATTACCGAACCGAGATCGAACCGTCACGGTTCTGTCACGGGGCCTCCCGATAATGGCCCCTGTTTTACGACATCCCTCGACCACCGCATCGCTTTCGACCCATGCTCGAGCTCCAGAACATCACCAAGCGCTATGGCGACCGCACGATTCTCGCCGACGTCAATCTTTCGATCCGCAAGGGTGAGATCGTCTCGATCCTCGGTCCCTCGGGCTGCGGCAAAACGACGCTCCTCAATCTCATTCTCGGTCTGACGGAGATCACGTCGGGGCGTCTTGTCTACGACGGCGAAGACCTCACCGACGTGCCGATGGAAAAGCGCGGCTTCAACATCGTCTTTCAGGACTACGCGCTCTTTCCGAACCTCAACGCCCGAGAGAACATCACGTACGGCTTGAGGAACTTCCCCGACCGTTCGAGCCCCGAGGAGGTGGACGAGTTGATCGACCTTCTGGGGCTGCGCCGCCACCTCGATCAGTCCGTCGATTCGCTCTCGGGCGGTCAGAAGCAGCGCGTCGCGCTTGCGCGCACGCTCGTCATGAAGCCGCGCCTCTTGCTTCTCGACGAACCGCTCTCGGCCCTCGACGGCCTCATCAAGGAGTCCATCAAGGACCGCATCAAAACGATCGCCCGTCAGTTCGAACTCACGACCCTCATCGTGACGCACGACCCCGAAGAAGCGCTCACGCTCTCCGACAAGGTGCTCGTCATCAACGAAGGCCGGATCGCGCAGTTCGCTTCGCCCGTCGAAATCATGGCGAACCCCGCGGACGACTTCATCCGCCGCTTCATCCTGTCGCAACTCACGATCAAGCGCGACAACATCTTCCGCCTCTTCGGGACGAGCCACCGCACGACGCCCGCCCTCAACCAGGCGCCCGCGCTGCGCACCGAAGCGATGTGAGGAGAGCCCGATGTCGACCGCTTTTGCAGGAATTCTTCGAGCAGGCTCCGCGCGTTCGGGCGCCCGTTCCGCCACACGTCCCGCCGCCCGCATCGAGTACCGCATCGCCTTTGCGGCGATCGTTCTTCTGCTCGGGGGCGCTCTTCTTTACCCGATCGCCACCGTCTTCTGGCAGTCCGTCGTGAAGGACGGCGCCTTCACGCTCTCGCACTGGACGACGCTCCTTGCGAAACCGTCCTTCCGGGAGATGATCGGGAACAGCTTTCTCGTCGCGGGCCTCTCGGCCCTCTGCTCTGCGGTAATCGCCTTTTTCGCCGCCTACGGGCTCACGTTTTCGAACGTTCACCCGAAGGTAAAGCGCCTGATGCACGTGGTGCTCCTTCTGCCTCTCTTTCTTCCCTCGATCACGTACGGCTTTGCGGTCATTTATTCGTTCGGTCGCATGGGGCTCGTGAGCCAGTTGGTGGGCCAGTTGCCCTTTTCGATTTACGGCTTCTGGGGGCTTCTCATCACGGACATCGTCTATACGCTCCCGCCCGCCTTTCTCGTTCTCTACAACGCCTTTCGCTACGTCGACCGCCGTTTCGTGATCGTCTCGCGCGTCATGGGCGACTCGCCCCTGCGCACCTTCTGGCAGACGGCGCTTCGTCCGACGCTCGGCGCCTGCGTGTCGGCGTTCGTGCTCGCGTTCTTCCTCGCCTTCACCGACTTCGGCATTCCCGTTTCGATTGCGGGCGAATACGAAGTGATCGCCACGGCGCTCTATTCGACCATGATGGGCGCGGTGCCCGACTTCGGCGCGGGGGCTGTGATCGCGATTTCGATGCTGGTGCCGTCCGCTGCGGCCGTGCTGCTTCTGAAGCGCGCCGACCGGCTCAACTTCCGCTACAACCAGATTTCCGACACGGCGCCCGTTGAAAACCGGCTGCGCGACGCGCTCGTTCTCGTCTACTTCGCCGCGATCGGGTTCGTGCTCCTCGCGATCTTCGCGGTGATCTTCGTCGTGCCTTTCGTCGAATTCTGGCCCTATAAGCCCGTCTTCACGCTGGAGCACGTGAAGAGCGTTCTCTTCGAAGGGGACGTCTGGCCCCTTTATCTGCGCTCCATCGGCGTCGCGCTCGTTTCCGCCGCGATCGGCACGCTCGTTGCGTTCACGGCCGGGATGATCCGGGCGCGCTCGGATTTGTCGGACCGCTGCCGCACGGCGATGGACGGCTTTGCGATTCTCACGTCGACTCTGCCCGGCATGGTGCTCGGCGTCGGCTACCTCTTCGCCTTCAGCGGGACGCCGCTTCAAAACACCTTGGCCATTCTCGTTCTCGCCAACCTCGTTCACTTCCTCGCGACCCCCTACCTCATGTCGACGACGGCGCTCTCGAAGATGAACGCCCGGTGGGAGACGACCGCGCAACTCATGGGCGACTCCTGGTTGAAGAGCGTCCTGCGCATTCTCGTTCCGAACGCGAAAACGACGCTCATCCAGATGTTCGAAACGTACTTCATCAATTCGATGGTGACGATCTCGGCGATCGTCTTCCTGACGGGCACCCGCACGATGGTGCTCACGACCCGAATCAAAGAGCTTCAGTACTACGAACGCTTCGACGCGATCTTCGTCCTGTCGCTCCTCATTTTCCTCACGAACGTCGTCGCGAAACTCATCCTCGACCGTCTGGCCGAACGTTCCGCCCGGCACTCGCACTAACCCGAAACCGCGAACGCACGTCGTTCGAAAACCCCTCATTTCCCCTCAAAAGGAACCACACACCATGACCACGCTTTCCACGGTTGCCCGCACGACCCTTCTCGCTTCGGTTGTTCTGGGCCTTGCCGCCTGCAACAACAACGCCGACACGACGAAGACCGCTCCGGAAGCGGCCGCGAAGACCGCCGAAGCCGCGCCCGTCGTCATCTACACGAACGCCGACGAAGAAGCACAGCAGGCGATGAAAAACGCCCTCGACAAGAACGGCCTCAAGGGCGCTTACCTGATGCAGGGCTTCGGCACCTCGGAATTGGGCGGGAAGCTCGTTGCCGAAGGCAAGGCGATCGAAGCCGACGTCGTCACGATCAGCACGTACTACCTCGAGTCGCTCCAGAAGCAGAAGTCGATGTTCGCGCCCTTGGGCTTTGCCGTCGAAACGCTCTCGCCCGTTCCCGACTACTACGCGCCGATTCTCGGCAACTGCGGGGCGCTCTTCGTGAACACCGAAGTGCTCAAGGCCGACGGCCTCAAGGCGCCGACCTCGATCGAAGAACTTGCCGACCCCGCCTACGCGGGCCACATCTCGGTGCCCGACATCACGGGTTCCTCCACCTCCTGGCTGATGACCCAGGCGATGATCGCCGCCAAGGGCGAAGAGGCGGGTGCCGCCGTCATCCGTCAGATCGAAAAGAACGCGGGCGCGCACCTTGAAAAGTCGGGTTCCGCCCCCTTGAAGAAGATCCGCGCGGGTGAAGTGGCCGTGGGCTTCGGGCTGCGCCATCAGGCCGTGGCCGACAAGGCGAAGGGCCTCCCCGTCGACTACGTCGACCCGAAGGAAGGGAATTTCACGCTCTACGAAGCCGCGGCCGTGGTCGACAAGGGCGAAAAGACGAATCCCAACGCCCGCAAGGTGGTTGAAACGATCGTGAAGTTCGGCCGCCCCGAACTCCTCACCTACTACCCGGTTGCCCTCTACAAGGGCGAAACCGTGACGGCCGACAACAAGCCCGCGCATCCCGCGAGCTTCTCCGAACCCCTCACGGTCGAACTCCTTCAGAAGCACCAGAAGCTCGTGAAGGGCGAATAACGCCTCACGGAGCCGTGCCGCCCGGCGCACGCGCGCCGGGCCGCTTTTTTTCAGACTTTTCCGATTTTTCCTTTTCGTTCGCTTTTCTTCTTTTTCAACCGCCATGTCGAACCGCGACCCCAACACCTACAAGCTCCTCACTCCCGGCCCTCTCACCACCACCCTCACGGTGCGCGAAGCGATGCTCGTCGACCGCTGCACCTGGGACGACGACTACAAGTCGATGACGCAGGACATCCGCGCGCGTCTTCTCAAAATCGCGCACGCGGGCGACGACTACACGGCGGTCCTCATGCAGGGCTCGGGCACGTTCGGCGTCGAATCCGTGCTGAGTTCGCTTCCCGGCGCGAACGACCACGTGCTCGTTCTCGTCAACGGCGCCTACTCGAAGCGCATGTGCGAAATCCTCGCCCGCCACAAAGTCGCCCACACGGCGCTTGAATTCGACTGGGCCGAAACGCCCGACGCCGCCGCGGTCGAAGCCCACTTGGCCGCGCACCCCGAAGTGACGATGGTGTCGATGGTGCACAACGAAACGACGACGGGTCTTCTGAACGACATCGCGTCGGTCGCCCGCGTCGTGAAGGCGGCGGGTCGCACGATGATCGTCGACGCGATGAGCTCCTTCGGCGCCGTCGACATCGACGTTCCGGGGCTCGATCTCGACGTCGTCGTTTCCTCGGCCAACAAGTGCATTCAGGGCGTCCCGGGCTTTTCCTTCGTGATCATGAAAAAGAGCGTCCTCGAAGCCTCGAAGGGCAATGCCCGCACGCTTTCGCTCGACCTCTACGACCAGTGGGCGACCCTCGAAAAGGACGGCGGCAAGTGGCGCTACACCTCGCCCACGCACGTCGTTGCGGCCTTCCATCAGGCGCTCCTTGAGCTTGACGCCGAAGGGGGCGTTGCCGCCCGCGGGAAGCGCTACGCCGAAATGAACCGTCGTCTTCGCGAAGGGATGGAAAAGCTCGGCTTCACGGCCTACGTGACGCCCGAACACCAGGGGCCGATCATCACGACCTTCTTCTATCCGTCGGACGACTTTTCGTTCGCCGACATGTACGAGGCGCTCAAAAGCGAAGGCTACGTGATCTACCCCGGGAAGCTCACCGAACGCCCGAGCTTCCGTCTCGGCAACATCGGCGAAATTCACGCCGAGGACGTCGACGCGATTCTCGAGCTCTTCTCGAAGTACACGGCCTCGCGCCGCGCCTGATCAGCGCCGCTACGCACAACCCGACAACACACCAAGGAATCACACATGTCTCGCATTGAATGCGTCATCTTCGACTGGGCCGGCACGACGGTCGACTTCGGCAGCCTCTCGCCCGTTTCCGCCTTTCAGGAAGCCTTCCGCACGTTCGGCGTCGACGTGACCGAAGACGAAACGCGCGCCCCGATGGGGATGCTCAAGATCGACCACATCCGCACGATGCTCGCCATGCCCGAAGTGGCGAACCGTTGGCGCAGCGTCCGCGGCGCCGATCCTACGGAAGCCGACGCGCAAGCCGTCTACGAACGGTTCGAGCCCGCGCTCATGGCCGTTCTCGACCGCCACTGCGATCCGAAGCCGGGGCTTCTCGAGTGCGTTGCCGAACTGCGAGCGCTCGGCATCAAGATCGGGAGCACGACGGGCTTTACCCGTGCGATGATGGACGTCGTCGAACCCGCGGCGCGCGCCGCGGGCTACGCGCCCGACGCCGTCATGACGGCCGAAGATACGGGCGGCTACGGCCGCCCCTGGCCCTTCATGATCTTCAAGAACATGAAGGTGCTCGGCGTCAAGTCCGTCACGCGCGTTCTCAAGGCGGGCGACACCGTCTCCGACATCGAAGAAGCGCTCGCCGCGGGCGTCATTCCCGTCGGCATCGTCGAAGGCTCCTCCGTCATGGGGCTCTCGCGCCGCGAATGGGACGCGCTCGACGAAGAAGAGCGCGAAGCCTGCCGCGAAAAGACCCGCGCGGTCTTCGCCCGTGCGGGCGCGCGCTACGTCGTCAACAACCTGGCCGAACTCCCCGCGCTCGTTCGAGCGATCGAAGTTCGATGAAGTCCGCCCCCTCGAGCTTCGAGGGGTACGCTTCACACCACGCGCAACGCCCTTTTTCGGGGCGTAGCGCGTTTGCGTTTTTCGGGAAAAGACCGGCCCGAGACGCTTTTCACACCCGATCCGGCACCGCACACCTTTTCGGAGAATCACCGCATCATGGCTTTTCCCTTCCGCCTTCAGTCGGGCGCCGAACCCCGCGCCATCGTTTTCGACCTCGACGAAACGCTCATCGCCTGCGACTCGACCCAATGCTGGACCGAGTGGCTCTACGAGACGGGCACCGTGACGGATCCCGCGTACCGAAACGCGACTCGCACCATGGTCGAGCGCTACCGGGCGGGCACGCTCGACATCCGCGAATTCCTGCGCGACATGGCGCCCGCTCTCGAAGGCCTCACGCGCGAGGCGCTCGATCGACTGATCGACCGTTTCATCACCGAACGCATCCTCCCGAACGTCTACCCCGAAGGACGCGCGCTCATCGCCGAAGCCCGCGCGGCGGGCCTTCACATCGGGATCATTTCGGCAACGGCCGCCTACCTCGTGCGACCGATTGCGCTGCGACTCGGCGTGCACGAAGCGATCGGGATCGACCTTGCCACGAAAGACGGCATCCCGACGGCCGAAGTCGTCGGCACACCCTCTTTCCGGGAAGGGAAGATCGTGCGTCTTGCCGAGTGGCTCGAAAAGAAGAACGGCGAAGGGTACTTCACCGAGGGCGCCTCCGAAGGGTCGCTTCCGCCCGTGACGCCCGCCGACGTCTTTTTCTTCACGGACAGCCGCAACGACCTGCCGCTTGCTCTGCACGCGGGCGGCTGCGCGCTCGTGAATCCCGATCCCACGATCCGCGCCGAGGGCTTGAAGCGCGGCTGGCCCGTCCTTGCCTGGAAGGTCTCCGACGGCAATCCGGCGTGATAAAGCTTGATGAGGCCTGATGAGCCCCGATCGGGGCTCGATCGAGCCTTGATCGGCCCCCGAGGAAAAACCCCGAAATGTGATCCGCATCACGGATGCGCGAAGCGCTTTTTCCGAGAATGAGTTTCGACCGTTCGAACGGGCGGGGAAGCCCCCGGGACGACCCACCCGACGCTTTCCGCCCTCACGAGCAAAAGGCTCGGTTTTCAAAGGAGAAAGTGATGCTCAATCGTCGTCAGTTCTTGGGCTCGGCCGCTGCGGCCGCCGCCGTTTCGGGTATGACGGGCGCTTCCACGGCGCAGGCCGCAGTGCAGAAAAAAGAGATCGATCTCGTCATCATCGGGGGCGGTCTCGGGGGCCTTGCGGCCGCGAACGCCGCCGTCAACAAGGGCGTGAAGCCTCTCGTTCTCGAAAAGCTTCAGTTCCTCGGGGGTGCGGGCCTTTTCCCCGAAGGGTCGCTCGGCGTCAACACCCGCTACCAGAAGGAGCACGGGATTAAGACCACCGTGCAGCAGGTGCTCGACGCCGCGCTTCAATACCACCACTACCGGTGCGATCCGGCGGTGCTTCGCGTTCTCATTGAAGAATCGCAGCGCACGATCGACGAAATTCAGGACATGGGCGTCGAATTCCGCGGAATTCGCACGATGTACGACAAGAGCGAATCGCTCATGACCTGGCACCTCTTCAAGGGCGGTGCGGCCGAAGTGATTCGTCGCTTCATCGATAACATCAAGGCGCGGGGCGGCGAAATCCTCACGCAAACGACCGCCCAGAAGCTCATCGTCGAAAAGGGCGCCATTTGCGGTGTCGAAGCCCTCAACGCGAAGGGCGACAAACTCATCATCCGCGCGAAGAAGGTGATCATTGCCACGGGCGGCTTTGCCGCCAACAAGGAAATGCTCGCGCAGCACGTCTTCGATTCGTCCGCGCTCGGCATGGTCGAACCGATTTGGCTGCGCGGCCCGGTGGTCGACGGCCGTACGGGCGACGGCATCAAGATGGCGCAGCTCGTCGGTGCGGGCGTGGCGGGGATGCACACGGTGGCGGGCAACGCCCCGTACCTTCCCGACGTGCCCCCGATCAACCAGTTCTCGGGCCCGGACGAACTCAAGCAGGGTCGTTGCGCTCTCGCTCAGCCCTGGCTCTGGGTCGACCACACGGGTCGCCGCTTCTTCAACGAATCGCGCGGCTCGGTCTTCGTCGACGTCTACAACGCCATGACGAGCGCGGGCGGCGTCCTCTACACGATCTTCGACCAGGAAAAGATGGACCGCATGATTCAGAAGGGGGCCGTGCTGCCCTTCAACGCGATCGTGCTCGCGGACGTGCCGCTTAAAGCCCTTCCGAAGACCTGGGAAATCGGTCGCGAACGCGGCTGGGCCTTCAAGGCCGACACGATCGAAGAGCTCGCGCAGCAAATCGGCGTGCCGCCCGAAAATCTCATGGACACGATGAAGAAGGTGAACAGCTACGCCGAAACGGGCGTCGACCCCGAATTCGGTCGCAAGAAGGAACACCTCGTCAAGTTCGACTTGAAGAAGGGTCCCTACTACGCGCTGAAGGGCATCCGCGCCTTCTTCCTCACGCTGGGCGGCGTGACCGTGACGCCCGCCTTCGAAGCGAAGAACCCGCAGGGCGACGTGATCCGCAACCTTTACGTCGTCGGCCAGGACATCGGCGGTCTCTACGACTCCTCCTACGACCTGCGTTGCGAAGGCTCGGCCTCGTCCTTTGCCATGACGTCGGGCCGTGTTGCCGCCGAACACGCGATCGCCGCCATTGAGGCGGGCCGCTGAGTCCGGTTGAGAGGCGTTCCGACCGAGCGGTCGGAGCCCTCCCCCGCAATCGCAATCGCAATCCCAACCCCCAACCTCGGAAACCCCGCAAGCCGCCCCGGTTTGCGGGGTTTTCGTCGTGGCGCCGAGGAAGGGACTCGGGCACAATGGGAGCGGCTGAAAACGATCCGATTATGCGATGACGAACGTCCTCATCCGTCCTGACGTCCCGTTTTCCCGGTCGCCCGCTCTCCGTTCGTGTCCGCTTCTGCATTTTGCTCCCACGCCGCCATGACCGAAATCTCCCTCGACGTTTTCCCATGCGTCTACGGCTCCGTCCCGTGGCTCGTGCCGCCCGACGAATCCGAGGCCGTGGCGCTTTTGCGAGAGCACGGCACGCCCGTCGTCTTCGAGCGCGGCGAGAGCGTCTTTTTCGGCGAGAAGCCGCTCGTCTTTCTCATCGAATCGGGCCTTGTTGCGACGCTTCCCGGACGGGCGGCGGATTACCGCCGAGCGGTGGGACTGTTCGGCCCGCAAACGATTCTCGGCGCCGTGCGCGCGCTCGGGCGCGGATCGCGCGGGATGTCGCTCGACGCGCGCACGCTCACGCGCGTTTCGGCACGGAGCCTTCCGATCGGGGACTTTCTCGCCGCCGTTGAAGCAAAGCCCGAACTCCACATCCGCATGCTGCAGAACTGCGTGCGCAAAGCCGAGAACCAGCTTGAAGGCGTCATCGTGAACGACCTCCTGCCCGTCGGGGTGCGGCTTCTCGTGCTCCTTGAAGTGCTGATGCGCGCGGGCGGCGCCCCGGAATCGCCCGAAGCGGGGTTCGTGCCGCTTCCCTTCGACGTGACGGTCTCGGACCTGGCGACGATCGTGCACGCGACGCGCGAAATGACGAGCCGGCTTCTGTCGGACGCCGTGCGCGAGGGACTTCTCGACAAAAAGGGACGGCACCTCTACGTCGAACGACAACGCGTCGCGCAGAGAATCCGCGACGCTTGAGCCTTTCCTCAGGGTAACGTTTCGGGCAAGTGCCGCAGGGGCGCGCCCGTATAGACCTGACGGGGGCGCGCCAGGCGCAGATCGTCGGATTCGAGCAGTTCGTTTTTCTGCGCGAACCACCCGACCGTACGCGCGATCGCAAAGATCGCCGTAAAGAGCGGCGTCGGGATGCCGATCGCCCGCTGCACGATCCCGGAATAGAAGTCGACGTTGGGGTAGAGGTGCCGCTCGATGAAGTAGTCGTCCTCCAAAGCGATCCGTTCGAGTTCGAGCGCGAGCGCATAGGTCGGATCGTCGCGAAGGCCGAGTTCGTCGATCAGCTCGTGGCAGATGTTGCGGATGATCCGGGCCCGGGGGTCGTAGTGTTTGTAGACCCGGTGCCCGAACCCGATCAAACGCATTTCCTTCGCTTTGACGCGACGGATGAAGTCGGGAATCGCCTTGACGCCGCCCGCCGCGCGCAAGTCTTCAAGCATCCGGAGAGCGCTCTCGTTCGCGCCCCCGTGGCGCGGGCCCGAGAGGCACGCCACGCCCGCCGCCACCGCCTGGTAGGGGTTTGCGCCCGCGCTCGCGCAGAGGCGCACGGTCGAGGTGGAGGCGTTTTGTTCGTGTTCGGCGTGAAGAATGAAGAGCGTGTCGACCGCCTTGACGGCGGCGGGCTTCGGTTCGTAGGGCTCCACGGGGAGCGCGAACATCATCTTCAAAAAGTTCGCCGCATAGGAAAGCCGGTTGTCGGGGTACTCCAGGGGCCAACCCATCGAGTAGCGGTAGCTCATCGCAACGAGCGTGGGCATTTTCGCGATCATCATGAGCGCGGCTTCGCGGTGCTGCTCCTGCTCGCTCATCGCGGGGTCGAGCGGATAGAAGGCGGCGAGCGCCCCGATCAGCCCGACGAGAATCGACATCGGGTGCGCGTCGCGACGAAAGCCGTTGAGTAGGAGCGAGACCTGCTGATGCACCATCGTGTGGTGCACGATGCGGCTTCGGAATTCCCGCATTTCTTCCGCGTTCGGAAGCTCCCCTTTGAGCAGCAGCGCCGCCACCTGAAGAAAATCGCACCGCGCGGCGAGTTCCTCGATCGGGTAGCCGCGGTAGGTGAGGCGCCCCGCTTCGCCGTCGACGAAACTCACGGCGCTTCGGCATGCGGCCGTACTTTGAAAGCCCGGGTCGTAGGTCGTCAGGTGCTCGGTTTTGTAGAGCGCCGACGTGTCGATGGAAGGAGCACCCTCGGTGCCGCGAATCACCTTGAGACGAATGGGAGCGCGACCGTCGTTCAACGTGAGAACGGCCTCGGTCGGGAAGGACGGGACGGAGTCGGGGGTCGAGGGCGAAGAATGCGGATCGGTCATGGTGTGAGTATCGGGCGCCGAGCGTCCGAGCCGAAAAGAAATCCGAAAAAGCGCGTCGTACCTCGGTCGGGGACCCGCGCGCAAACCGCCTCATCCTACGCTTTCGGCTCCAAGCGCGCGCGCGGGTTTTCCCTTCCGTCGGCACACTTTCGAGCGAACGCGTTGCGGGGTGCAAACGCCCTACGGCGCTTGGGGTGCGCGGATGTCATCGGATTTGGACGAACCGCACGGCAAACGGTACACTTTTGACTTCGAACATTCGATTTTTTCCGACCGGTCCGTCCTCCGAGCGACGCCTGCGACGCCGTCCGAGCCCGGGCCCATTCCACGAGGAGAACCTTGTGAAACCTCCCGTTACCGTTACCGTTACGGGGCCCGCGGGGCAAATCGGCTACGCCGCCGTTTTCCGCATTGCCGCAGGTGCCATGCTCGGGCACGACCAGCCCGTTGTTCTTCGACTGCTCGAGCGCGACAATCCGACGAGCCGCTCGAGCCTCAAAGGGCTCATGATGGAGCTCGCCGACTGCGCGTTCCCGCTTTTGGCGGGCATGAGTTCGACCACGGACCCGAAGGAAGCCTTCCGGGACGCCGACTACGCGCTTCTTTTCGGCGCTCGTCCCCGGGGTCCCGGGATGGAGCGCGCCGACCTCCTGCAGGCCAACGCCGCCATCTTCCGCGAGCACGGCAAGGCGCTCGACGCCGTGGCGAAGCGTTCCGTCAAGGTGCTCGTCGTCGGCAACCCCTGCAACACCAATGCCGCGATCGCCGCGAAGAGCGCTCCCTCTCTTTCTTCGAAGTGCTTCTCGGCGCTTCTGCGGCTCGATCAGAACCGCGCCCGCGCGATGCTCGCCGAAAAGACGGGTTCGCCCGTTCATCAGGTCCACCAGGTGACGGTCTGGGGCAACCACTCCCCGACCATGTTCCCCGACCTCACGCACGCGCGCATCAACGGCGAGCGGGCGCTCGACCTCGTCGAATCCGACTGGGTCGAAAACGACTTCATCCCGACCGTCGCCCGACGCGGCTCGGCGGTCCTCCAGGCCCGCGGCGCGAGTTCCGCGGCCTCGGCCGCCGCGGCCGCGATCGACCACATGCGCGACTGGGCGTTGGGCTCTGCGGGCGAATGGGTGACGATGGGGGTTCCCTCCGACGGCTCCTACGGCATTCCCGAAGGGCTCGTGTTCGGCTTCCCGTGCGTGTGCCGCGGGGGCGACTACGAGATCATTCAGGGGATCGGCTTGGACGACGACGCGCGCATGCGGCTCGACCGCACGAAAGAGGAACTCCTCGGCGAACTCGAAGCCGTTCGCCCGATCCTCGAGCGCTGAGACTCAAGCGTTGAGGCGCTGAGAAATTTCGAGGGGCGTCTCGAGCTGAGAACCCCTCGACGCCCCCGAAGACAAACACCCCGAAGTCCGCGGACATTCGGGGTGTTTCTTTTTCGAGCGGCGGCGCCAACCGCCAATCGGTAAGCGCCGCGCTTCTTTTGCCGCCGGACCGGCCGCTCGCTTATTCGGCGGGCTCGGTCGCAGGCAGAGGCTTCGTGATACGCACCGACGCGATGCGGTTGCGTTCGAGCTGCAGCACTTCGAAGACGAGCCCTCGGATGACGATCGTGTCGCCCGTCTTCGGCATGCAGCCGAAGTGTTCGAGAAGGAGACCGGCCACCGTGACGTAGTCGCCTTCGTGGTCGACCAAGCCCGTCACGTCCACGGTCTGCTCGAGCGTCATGAGGTCGGTCGTGCCGTCGGCGATCCAGACGTTTTCGCCCGAGGCGGCCATCGCGGCGCGGTCGCCCTCGTCGGGGAAGTCCCCGGCAATCGCTTCGAGAATGTCGTGCGAGGTCGCAAGCCCCTGGATCACGCCGAATTCGTCCGCAACGAGCACGAGCGGCGCGCGCGTTTTCTTGATGTCGCGCATCAGGCGGATCACCGTGATCGTCTCGGGCACCGTGATGACGGGACGCGTCTCGGCGATCGCGCGCAACTTCTCGGTCGTCATCTCTTCGCGGATCATGTGCTTGGCTTTGACGTAGCCGACGACGTTCTCGAGCGTCCCGTCGCAGACCGGGAAGGCGCCGTGGGGCATCGTGCGGATCTGCTCGGCGAGTTCGTCCATGGGCTTACGCAGATTGAGCCAGGCGATGTCGGAGCGCGGCGTCATGATCGTCTTGATCGAACGGTCCGCGAGCGTCAGCACGCCCTCGACCATATGCCGTTCGTCGTCGCCGAAGGAGTGCGTCTGCGGGGCCATTTGTTCGGCCATCGTGGGCGCTTCTTCGTCCTTACTGGAACTCATGAGGCGAACGATCGCGTGGGTCGTACGTTCGCGGAAAGGAACGCGCATCAGGTGCTTCGTCGAATTGCGGTTCGCCACCTGGTTGAAGGCTTCGATCATGATCGAGAAACCGATCGCCGCGTAGAGGTAGCCCTTCGGGATGTGGAACCCAAGACCTTCGGCCACGAGGCTGAAGCCGATCATGAGGAGGAACGACAAGCAGAGCACCACGACCGTCGGGTGCTTGTTGACGAACTGCGTGAGCGGGCGGCTCGCGGCGATCATGACGATCATGGCCACGATCACGGCCGTCACCATGATGGCGAGTTCGTCGACCATGCCGACCGCCGTAATGATGGAGTCGAGCGAGAAGACCGCGTCAAGCAGGAGAATCTGCGCGATCACCATCCAGAAGCCCGCGCGGGCCGAACCAGAATTTTCCGCGTGCGGACGCGCTTCGAGGCGTTCGTGGAGTTCCATCGTCGCCTTGAAGAGAAGAAACACGCCGCCCGCAATGAGAATGAGGTCGCGTGCGGAGAAGGGATGCTCGAAAACGCTGAAAAGCGGATTCGTGAGGCTCACGAGCCAGGACATGATCGAAAGAAGCCCGATGCGCATCACGAGCGCCATCGTGAGCCCGGTATAAACCGCTCGATTCTGTTGGCTTGCGGGAAGTTTTTTCGCGAGAATCGCGACGAAAACGAGGTTGTCGATGCCGAGGACGACCTCGAGCACGATGAGGGTGAGAAGACCGGCCCAGAGCGCCGGATCAAACAGAAAGTCCATTCACTTGAGTAGGTTGACGTCCGCGCCGTCCGAAGGGCGGACCGGGAAAGCCTCCGCGAGAGTCCGAAGCGGAACTCTCGAAGAGTCGGAGCCCTAAAAATATCAGAGATTTCAAGCGTTATGGGTCGGTGGTTACGCGGGTTTGCACTTTTGCGCGGAGGCTCCTCGGGCGCTTGCGCGCACCGAAAACGAGGCTCCGAGGTAAACGGTCCGTGGTAGGATGACGGCCTTTCGTTTTTCTTTCACCGCCACCCACGATGCCGCTTTCCGAAGCGCGCGAGGCTTACCTCGCCCGACTGTTCGCCCCGGATTCCACGTTCCCGACCGATGCCCCCGACGATGCCGACGGCACGAATGCCGGGGACGCGTTCGACGACTTTTTCCGCCGCACCCGCGGCGCGGCCCTCGTCGTCGACACGAACGTACTGCTCGATCTCTACTACTGGAAGGATCCCCGTTCGGTCGAGCTGCGCGAAGCGATCGAAGCGGGAAAGCTCGTACCCGTTCGCGACCGCGCGTCCGTGCGGGAGTTGGCCGAGGTGCTCGACCGTCCCCGGTTCGGGCTGGAGTTCGACGCGGTGAGCGCGATTCTCGAAGCCTGGTGCCAAAGGGCCCTGCCCGTCCCCGAAGTGCTCGTCGAAGAAGCGGGCCGGAAGCTTCTGGAAAAGCGCATCCTCTGCCGCGATCCCCTCGACCAGAAGTTCCTCGACCTTGCGGCCGCCGCCCGAGCGCTCGGGCTCGTGACGAAAGACAAGCTCGTTCTTCGCGCGGGAAAGAAGCTCGCGCGGCTCGGCGTCAAAACCACGCTCCCCGAAGACGTCGCGGCGATTTTGGAGCGCGCGCCGAACACCTTCTGACCGCCCGGCTTCTTCGTCTCGGAGCGCCTCAGGGTGTCTCAAGGCGTCTCAACGCGTCTCGGAGCGTCCCAATGCGTCTCAAGGCTTGTCGGGACCGTACCCGACAATGCGACCCGTTTCGGGCATCGGTATGTCGCCGAGCAATTCGAGATAGTGAGTGACCACATCCGCGTCGAGCGCGTCGTTCACGGGGATGTGCCGCGCCGCGGCGAACATCGCAAAGTCGTCGCCCCCGTCCGCGATGTATTGAAGAAGCGCCACGCGGTAGTGCTTTGCGGGGTCGATCGGCTGCCAGGCGCCCTGCGCGTCGCGCACCTCGGCCGCGAGCAACCGCGAGCCGACGGGCTTTGCTGGATCGACCCGATAGCGTAGGCCCGCGGGCTGCATGAGGCGCGGTCCCTCCACGTCCTCGTCCGAGAGGCCGTGCTCGAGCGCGGCGAGAATCCCGCGACCGTCGATTTCGACGACGGCGATCGTGTTGCCGAAGGGGTGCATTTCCTGAACCGACCCCCGATCGACCTTGCCGACCGGAAGGGACGAGCGTATGGCGCCGCCGTTCACAAGCGCAATCTCGACGCCGTAGGGGCGTCCGAACGTGAGGATGGCGTCCGCCGTGAGCATCCCCGAAAGGCACTCGCCCCGACGGCACGAATCGATCCCGTCAGCATAGCGGTTGGCGTTGCGGGCAACGGGCGTTTCTCGGAGTTCCCGCAGCTTTTCCGCGGCGCGTTGCACTTCGGCTTCGACGCGCACGTCGCGCGGCATCTCGGGCGCAAGCCGAACGGGCGCCCCCGACCACGCGACCGCACGGCCCGCTTCGAAGCGCACTTCGAGGCGCCCGAGGTATTCGGTCGAGCGCTTCGCCTGCACGACGAGCACCGGGTCGCCCGAAGGCGAATGTTCCACCGTCGGGTAGGGCCCTTCGGCACCTTCCAGGTCGCCGAGAAGACTGTGCGTATGACCGCCCACGATGACGTCGATCCCGTCGACCGCGCGCGCAAGCGCCCGATCCTCGGGGTACCCCTCGTGCGTGATCGCAACGACGATTTCCACGCCTTCGCGCTTCAAGGCTTCGACCGCACGGCGCGCGGCCTCGGCTTCGTCGTCGAACCGGGTTTCGGGACAGGCTTTCGAAATCGTGACGACTTCGTCGTTCGCCAGCCCCAGGATCCCGACCTTGACGCCGCGGATCGTTTTGACGACGTAGCCCGGGAGCTTCAGGTCCGAAAGCGCGCAGTCCTTTCCGGGCCGCAGGTTGGCGGCCAAAACGGGAAACGGTTCCTGCGCGATGAAGTCGGCCAGAGCCCGGCAGCCGAGGTCGAACTCGTGGTTGCCGAGCGTGACCGCGTCCCAAGGCAGGAAGGGACTCGTCGACGCGATGAGGTTCGGGCCCGACGTGCTGAAAAGGAGCGTGCCCTGCCAGCGGTCGCCCGCATCGAGCGCGATGACGTTGTCGGCCGCGGCTTTCGCGTCCCCCACCGCTCGCGCGATTCTCGCGTAACCGCCGAAACATGCCTCGTCGCTGTCGCAGGCGACGCCCCGCGGCGTCACGCCCGCCGCAAAGGCGTGCGTGTCGTTGACATGAAGGATCACGAGATCGAGCGCCTCTCCGGCGTCCAGGGCGTCGTGCGCGTGCGTCGCGGGAGCGGCTTGAGCAGGCTGAGCGGCGACCGCCGTCCCGAGAACGAACGCGGAAAGAAAGGAGAGGATAGCGCCCGCGCGAGCGGGTGCGGACGCCAACGTCGAAAACGACGCGAAGGAGCGCAGCGGCATGGGAGTACGGGGGAAAGTGCGGGAAAAATCGGTCGAAGGCGCGTCACATCGAAAAGTCAACGCGCTTCACGCCGAAATTCTACGCCCCCACAGGGGCGAGTCCCCCGTCGGAAACGTCGGAAAAAGGTCAGAAAAAGAAGCGCTTGACGAGGCTTGCCGCCGAGACGAGCCCCCAGAGGACGATCGCCGCAAAAACCAGATACAACCCGATGCGCATGAACGTGCGAAGCATTCGACTTTCCTTTCGATGATGGGCGCGACGGAAAAACTCGTGCGCCCGTGATGATTACGGCATTTTGCCTATTCGGAACGTCCGACGGACAGTTTTTTGCGCCGCCCGCAGCCGAACATACCCCATTTGCGGGATTGTATTTTGTTGCCGACTGTAATCGCCAACGTAGAATGAATCTTCGGTCGGGTGGTGAAAGTGCTCGAGAACGCAAAGGGGCTTGTGAGGCCCCTTCGTTCGTACCGTGCGTAGAAATCAAAAACCGAGGGCTCCCTCTCCCCCGGGTGGAGAGCCTCGCACATGGAGAACACAACATGGACGAGTTTACCGAGATCGTCCGGAGCATCAACAGTCTGCTCTGGGGCGTCTACTGTCTCATACCCCTGCTCGTTGGCACGGGCATTTATTTCACCCTGAAGCTCCGCCTTGTTCAGATCCGTCGCTTCGGCATGGCCATGAAGCACGTCTTCGGCGGCATCACGCTCTTCGGCAAGCACGCCGACAAGGACGGCATGTCCTCCTTCCAGTCGCTCGCGACCGCCATCGCCGCTCAGGTCGGCACGGGCAACCTCGCGGGTGTTGCAACCGCCATGGCCATGGGCGGTCCGGGCGCCATCTTCTGGATGTGGCTTGCGGCCTTCTTCGGCATGGCGACGATTTTCGCCGAAGCGCTCCTCGGGCAGGTCTACCGCTCGCGCGACGCGCACGGGCACATCCTCGGGGGCCCGGCCTTCTACATCAGTCAGGGTCTCGGCAACAAGCCGCTTGCCGCCTTCTTCGCGGTGGCGATCATCATCGCGCTCGGCTTCATCGGCAACATGGTGCAGGCGAACTCCGTGGCGGACGCCTTCCAGACCGCCTTCGGCGTTCCGGTGTGGCTGACGGGCATCCTCCTTTTCGCGCTTGCGGGCTTCATCTTCATCGGCGGCATCCGCCGCATCGCGAGCTTCGCTGAAAAGATGGTGCCGATCATGGCGCTCGTCTACATCATCGGTTCGCTCACGATCATCGTCGGTCACGGCGACATGTTCTGGAGCGCCCTCAAGTCGATCATCGTCGGCGCCTTCGACCCGGTGGCCGCTACGGGCGGCGTGATCGGTGCGGGCGTGAAGGAAGCCATCCGCTACGGCGTGGCCCGCGGCCTCTTCTCGAACGAAGCCGGTATGGGTTCGACCCCGCACGCGCACGCCATCGCCAAGGTGCGTCACCCGGGCGAACAGGGTCTCGCCGCGCTCGTCGGTCTTTTCGTCGACACGTTCATCGTCCTCAACATGACGGCCTTCGTGATTCTCACGACGGGCGTCCTGGACGGCAAGACGACGGGCATCTCGCTCACGCAGAAGGCTTTCGAAGTCGGTCTCGGGCCGATCGGCAACGGCTTCGTTGCGGTCTGTCTCCTCTTCTTCGCGTTCACGACCATCATCGGCTGGTACTTCTTTGCCGAACAGAACGTGAAGTACCTCTTCGGCAACCGCTGGGTTTCGACCTACCGCGTGATCGTGCTCTGCTTCCTCATGCTCGGCTCCTTCCTGCACGTGAACCTCGTCTGGGAACTCGCCGACCTCTTCAACGGCCTCATGGTGATCCCGAACGTGATCGCTCTGATCGGGCTCTCGAAGGTCGTGGGACGCGTGCTCGACGACTACGAGTCGAACTTCCTCAAGGGTCACACCCCGGCCTACGGCGAACTCTCGCCGAGCGGCGGTCTGCCCCGCAGCGAGCACCCCGCCCGTCCCCTGCGCGAAGGCGCCCGCTGGCATACGACGCGCATTCGCACGCACCGCGAACACGAACCGCATCGCGGTGATCGCGCCGAGGGCGAGAAGTAAGACCGAGGTCGTGAGACCTCTCGCGAAGAGCGCACCGTGATCGGTGCGTTCCTCGCCACTGAAAAAAACGCCGCGAGTCCGACGGGATTCGCGGCGTTTTTCTCTTTTCGACCCGAGGCTTCTTCAGCGGTTCTCGGACGTCTGTTCGGACGACTTCGCGGACGACTTTTCGCCGCCGTTACCGAGCTCAGACGCGGTTTCGGAGATCTTGTCCCCCGCCTTGCCGAGCGCTTCGCCCACGTGGGCGGCGCCCTTCTTCACGTCCTGGCCGAACCCTTCCACCGTGTTGCACCCGGCCGTACCGAGCGCCGCAAGAAGAGCGGAAAGCAGAGCAATTTTTCGCAGCATGGAGTTTTCCTCGAAATGGGTGCGCGTGCGCGGCACGTGTCCGCGGCGCCGGATCGGATGTTGCGCGGGCGTTTTGCGGGTGTGGCCTTCAAACCGAAACGCAAACCGCCCGAACGGAAACCGTTGGGGCGAACGTTTGGAACGTTTGAAACGTTCCGCCCCATCCGCGCATCATAAACGGTCTTTCCCGAAGGACGCCGAAGAAAACGCACCGACGAAGGGTGCATTCGGATCGTTCGAAGCCGGGGATTCGGTCGAAGCGGTCGAAGCGGTCGAAGCCGACGGATCGGACGAAACGGACGAAGCACCCGAAGCGGCGCCTTGGAAGGGTTGCCCGAGCGGCACGTTGAGCCCGTTGAGACCTTCGATCGCCTCGAGAGCCTCCCGGGGCTTTGCGGGTTGGTCGACCGCCGCGAGTTCGTCGATCGCCGACATGCACTTTTCCATCTGACGGCTGCGCGTGCCCATCTGGGAGAGCGAATTCTGCGCTTCGCGGAACTTCTTCTCCACGAGCGCGAACTGCGTCGTAAAGAGTTCGAACTCGGTCTTCACGTTTGCAAGGAGCGTCCAGACTTCGCCGCTGCGCTTTTCCATGACGAGCGTCATGAAGCCCATGAGGAGACTGTTGAGAAGCGCCGCGGCGACGGTCGGGCCCGTGGGCGTCACGCGGCACTCGCGCTGCAGTCGTTCGACGAGGCCGGGCGTACGCAACACCTCCGCGTAGAGCCCTTCGCTCGGGAGGAACATCACCGCAAAGTCCGTCGTGTACGGGGGTTCGACGTACTTTTCCCGAATCGATTCGGCCTGCTTCAGGATCGCGCGCTCCAATTCCTTGCGCGCTGCGGCCGCACCGTTCGCATCCCCCGCATCCGTTGCGGCCTGAAGGCGCTCCCAGGGTTCGACGGGGAACTTCGAATCGATCGGAAGCCACACGGGCCCCTGACCGTCGCGACCGGGAAGCTTCACCGCGAAGTCGACCGCCACGTTTTTCCCCGGAATGATCCGCACCTGCTTGGCGTACTGCGCGGGCGTGAGGATTTCAGAGACGATCGCTTCGAACTGCGTTTCACCGAAAAGACCTCGGGTCTTCACGTTCGTCAAAACGTTTTGCAGACGGCGAACATTTTCCGCCATGGCGCGCATTTCTCCGAGGCCCTGCTGCACGAGGGCGAGCTTCGCGTCCACCGTGCGAAAGCTCGTCTGAAGCCGCTCCGTGAGCGTCGCGTCGAGCTTTTCCTGAACGGTCTCGCGGATCTGTTCGAGCTTGCGTTCGTTTTCGCCCCGAACACGCTCCAAGCGCGTTTCCATCATGCTCTGGAGCTCGCGAAACTCGCGGTTGAGGGTCTCGCGCATCCCCGCGAGCGCCGCGTCCGAGGTGCGGGTCCACTCGAGAACCGAGCCGTTAGCGTGCTTTTGCGATTCGACGACGAAATTCATGAGGTTTTGCGTCGAGTGCGCCATGCCGTTCGTCTGAAGGGCGATCTGCTGCAGAATCTCGCGCCGCGAGGCTTCGATCGCCGAGAAGACGGCGTCGGCGTCCCCCTCCTCGTCGGCGCCGCGACGGGCGCTCGAGAGTTGAAGCGAGAGAACGAAACCGAGCAAAACGAGTACGCCGGCAAGAAGCGCGGCGATGACGTACAGAAGCAACGAAGAGGACATGGCCGAAAAGCGAAAAGCGAAGAACGAAAACGAGCGGAAAAACATCGGCCGAAGTTCCGCGTGGAGAACTCCGGCCGATGCAGTCTAACGAAATTGTTTTCGGGTCGATCGGGTGGGCTCAAGCCTTCGGACGATCGTCGCGGTCGTCCGACGCTTCGGATGCGCCGGACGGGGACGCTGCGGCGCCCGACGCTTCATCCGAATGTTCGTCCGCGGTGTGCTTCGGTGCTTTCCTCGCCCGATAGCGGTCGGCGAGCTTTTTCGTCGTGCGTTCGAGCCCTTCGAGAAAGAGGAGCGCGCCTTCTCGAATCTCCCGCTCTTTGTGTTCGGAGATCTTCGGGCGATCGTCGCCCCCGGACGACGCGGCCGGAGATGCAGGATCGGCCTCGGGCACTTCGGGTTCGCCCGCGCGACCCCGCACGGCCTGGCGCACGGCGGAGGCAAAGCGCTCGAACCGGCGGAAGCGCCGCGCGTTGAGGCGCTCGGACGAGGCCCCGCCCGCAGCGCCAACGGACGTTGCGGCGCCGTCGGCGGAATCGGCGGAGGTGTCTTCGTCCTCATCGTCGTCATCGTCTTCGTCGTCGTCCGCATCCCGAGCGCCTTCCTCCTTGCGGACCGCGCCGGGTTCGACCTTCTTCGCGTCGCTCTGCGCGAGGCTTGCGATCGCCGCCATCGTGAACGCGGCCGAACGAGCGACTTCGTCGCAGACGACCGTCACGCCTTCGTCCTTTTCAAAGAGCACGGCCTCTTCGGCCGTCGGCACGCGCACGACGACGCGGATGCGGTTGTTGAGTTCGCGTGCGAGGTCGATCACTTTGCGCGCGAGAATCGAGTCGCCGAGGGGCAGAACGAGCACGGCCGCCGTCGCAACGTGCGCCTGCACGAGCACCATCGGGTCGGTGGCGTCGCCCGCGATCACGCGGGTTTTCGTCGTTTCGACGACGTCGTCGAGCTGATCCTGAGCGCCGCAGACGAGAATCGTGCGGCGGCGCGCTGCGGAAAGCGCCGTCAGGCACCCGGGCACCATTTCGTTGTAGCCCGCCACGATCACCTGGCCCGTGAGCCACTCGCGCGGCGTGTCGGCGGGGAGTTCCGCCATCGGCGCGCGGCGCATGGCGGCGCGCTTCGCCCAGCCGTAGCGGGTAACGAGGCGGTTGCGCACCTTCGGGATGATCGAGAACATCGCCGGATTGAGCGCGATCGTCAGAATCGAGGCCGCCACGATGAGGCTCAGCATGTGGGTGTCGGCAAGCTTGAGCGAAATCCCTTGGGCGGCGAGGATGTAGGAGAATTCGCCGATCTGCGCGACGCAGGCGGCGAGCACCAGCGCCACGTCGAGCGGCCACTTGAGGAGCACGACGAGCGCGAACGAAACGCTCGTCGTCACCCCCATGATGATGAGAACGACCGAGAGCACTTCGTGGGGCTGCTCGATGAAGATGTGCCAGTCGAGCATCATCCCGACCGAGACGAAAAAGAGGACCGCAAACGCGTCCTGGAGCGGCAGCGAATTCTTCGCCGCACGGTGCGCGTAGCGGCTCTCCTGCATGACCATGCCCGCGAAGAACGCGCCCAGAGCATAACTCACGTTGAAGATCGCACCCGCCCCATAGGCAATCCCGATCGCACAGGCGAGTACGCCCAGCGTGAAGAGTTCGCGCGAGCCCGTCATGGCGACGCGTCGGAGGATTTCGGGGAAGATCTTGCGGCCCGCGACGAGCATGAGGACGACAAAGAGCACCACGCCCGCAAGCGTTCGCACGAGGTCGACCGCGACCTGCGTGCCCGTGACGCCGGGCTCGCCGTGGATCACCTGCGCGAAGGGCGGCAGGCACACCATGATGAAGATCGTCACGAGGTCCTGAACGACGAGCCAGCCGATCGCCACCTGGCCGCTCATGTTGAACGTGAGACGACGGATTTCGAGCGCTTTCGTGACGACCACGGTCGAAGCGCACGAGAGGCAGAGCCCGAAGACGACGGCGCTCCCGACGTTCCAGTCCCAGACCGTCACGGCAAAGAGGGTCCCGAGGGCGCTTGCGAGCACCATCTGCGAAACGGCGCCCACGATCGCCACGCCGCGCACCTTGTTGAGGTCCGCCACCGAAAAGTGAAGACCCACGCCGAACATGAGGAGCATGACGCCCACTTCGGCCAACTGTTCGGTCATGCCGACGTCGACGGCGGGCAATCCCGGGATGAGCCCCACGGCCACCCCGGCAATGATGTAGCCCACGAGGGCCGGGGTTTTCAAATATTTTTCAGCCAGATACCCGAAGACGAGGGCGAGACCGAAAGCGGTCACCAAGCTGGTGATGAGGGAGAAGCTGTCCGACATGGTGCGGAGATCCGTTCGTGGCGTTCGTGGGTGTGACGGTCGGATTCTAACAAAGCGCTTTCCCGTGCCCCCTGTCCGGTCCTACGATTTTCCTTGTATCTCAGAGCTTTCCCGAACGTGCATCGGGCTTTCCCGAGCTCCCGCAAGGCCTCGCCCGAGGTTGCCTCAAGGCGAAAAAATCCCCCGGCGGCCGCACGTGCCGTCGGGGGTTGGTCGGCTCGAACCGTCGGAACCGGCTCGAAAGCGCGGGGACTCGGCCTTCTGAGGCACGGCCCGCGCGTTTCTCGTGTTCCGATGCGGTCTTCGAAAGGACTTATTGCGGGAGTTTCCCCGCCACGCCCTTCACGAGCCAGTTCATCGAGAGGAGATCCTTGTCGGTCGGGGTCTGGCCGGCCGCCACGACTTCCTTCCCTTCGTTCGTGACGACGGGGCCCGTGAACGGATGGAATTCGCGCTTTTCCATGGCGTTGTAGATTTCGCGCATCTTCGCCACGGCTTCCTTCGGAGCCTTGTCGGAGACTTCGACGACGTCGATCATGTGTTCGGGAGCGCCGCCCCAGAGGTTTTCGGGCTTCCACGTACCGGCGAGCTGCGCGTCGATGCGCTTCGAGTAGTACTCGTCCCAGAGGTGCACGACGCCGGCGAGGAGCATCGTCGGGGCGGCCTTCTTCATGGCGGAGTTGTAGGAGATGACCGGAACCTTCGCTTCTTCGCAGGCGGCGGCGACGGCGGTCGAATTGGTGTGGTGCGTGATGACGTCGCACTTCTGGCCGATGAGCGACTTCGTGGCGTCGCTTTCCTTGCCCGGGTCGTACCAGGAGGAGGTCCAGACGACGCGCACTTCGATGTTCGGGTTCACGCTCTGGGCGCCGCGCGTGAAGGCGTTGATGCCCTGGAGCACTTCGGGGATCGGGAACGCGGCGACGTAGCCGAGGATGTTCGTCTTCGTCGTGGCGCCCGCGAGGATGCCGGCCATGTAGCGGGCTTCGTAGAAGCGGGCCGTGTAGTTGAGGACGTTCGCGGCGGACTGGTAGCCCGTGCAGTGTTCGAAGTGAACGTCCGGGAATTCCTTCGCCACCTTCATGACGGAATTCATGTACCCGAACGAGGTCGCGAAGATGAGCTTGTTGCCCTGCTTCGCAAGGTCGCGCAGGACGCGTTCGGCGTCGGCGTTTTCGGGGATGTTCTCAAGGCACGTGATCTGGATCTTCGAGCCGTACTTGGCTTCGAGGGCCTTGCGGGCGAGGTCGTGCTGCGAGGACCAGCCTTCTTCGTTGGCGGGGCTCACGTAGATGAAGGCCACCTTGAGGGGGGCGTCCGCGGCGGGCGCGGCCGAAGCGTTCTTCGTCGCGTCGGCGGCGTCCTTCTTCGGTTCGGCCGCCGGCGCCTTGGCTTCTTCCTTACCGCAGGCCGAAAGCATCATCGAGAAGGCGCCCGCGAGCGCGAGCTTGAGAGCAGTACGCTTTTGCATCGTAATGTTTTCCTAAAGAGAAGGGATACAAAGGAAAGAGAAAACGGTGTTGTGCTCGATTGTAGATCGAAGGGCGGCCGCGCAAGCGCGAACCGCCCTTCGTTATAGGTCGTATCAGCCGTGCGGTGCGAACGGCTTCCCGAGGGAAGCGGGCACGTTGAGGCGAATCCACATCGGATTGCGCGAGATGAGCACCAGAACGAGAATCGTTGCGAGATAGGGGGTCATCGACATGAACTGGGGCGGCACCGAAACACCCATCCCCTGAAGCGCGAACTGCAGCATCGTCACGCCCCCGAAGAGGTAGGCGCCCACGACGACGCGCGCCGGGCGCCACGTCGCGAACGTAACGAGCGCAAGTGCGATCCAGCCGCGGCCCGCCACCATCCCCTCAACCCAGAGGGGCGTATAAACAAGCGACAGGTACGCACCCGCAAGCCCCGACATGACGGCGCCGAAAAGGACCGCACCGAATCGGATGAGACGCACGGGGTAGCCGAGCGCGTAAGCCGACGAGGGCGCTTCGCCCACGGCGCGAAGAACGAGACCCGCGCGGCTCTTGAAGAGGAAGTACCAGACGCCCGCCATCAAAAGGAGCGCGACGTAGACCATCGGGTGAAGCGAGAAGAAGGCTTCGCCCACGAAGGGAATCGACTCCAGGCCCGGGATCCCGAGTTCGGCGCGCGAGGGAAGCGCCGCCCCCTGCATGGGCTGCCCGACGAAGGCCGAAAGCCCCGCACCGAAGAGCGCGAGCGCGAGACCCGCCGCATACTGGTTCGCGTGCATCCCGATCGTGAAGAAGGCGAAAAGCAACCCGCAAAGGAGCCCCGCGCCCATGCCGGCCAGGAACCCGAGCGCGAAACTACCCGTCGCGAGCGTCGTGCCGAAGCCCGCCACGGCGCCCAAGAGCATGATCCCTTCGATGCCGAGGTTGAGCACCCCGGACTTCTCGTGAATCAGAATGCCGACGGCGGCGATGAGCAACGGCGTCCCGGCATTGAGGGTCGAGGAAATGATCGAAGCGGCAAGAGACATCTTATTTGCCCTCCTTCGAGAAACCCACCCAACGGAGGCGATAGAAGATCATGGTGTCGCAGGCAAGAATGAAGAAAAGAAGGAGCCCCTGGTAGACCCCGGTGATCGACGAGGGAAGCCCGAGTCGGCTCTGGGCGAGTTCGCCCCCGAGGTAAAAGAGCGCCATCACGAAAGCGGCGGGAATGCAGCCGAGGGGCGAGAGACGACCGACGAAGGCGACGATGATAGCGGCGAACCCGTAGCCCGGAGAGATCGTGGGCGTGAGCTGCCCCAAGGGGCCGGCCGCTTCGATGCCGCCCGCGAGACCCGCGAGAGCGCCCGAAATGAGCATCGAGGCCCAGATGAGCTGCCCCGGGTGGTAGCCCGCGTAACGCGCGGCAAAGGGAGCCATGCCCGACACCTTGAACTGGAAGCCGAGCGCCATCTTGTCCATCAAGAGCCAGATACCGAGCGCGGCGATGAACGCAAGAAGCGCACCCGCGTGAAGGCGCGTGCCTTCAACGAGCATCGGAAGGAGTGCGCCCGAGTCGAAAAGACGCGTCTGCGGGAAGCCGAACCCCATCGGGTCGCGCATCGGACCCTGAACGGCCCAGGCAAGAAGAAGTTGCGCCACGTAGACGAGCATCAGCGAAACGAGAATTTCGTTCGCGTGGAAGCGGTGACGCAAGAGCGCCGTGAGCGCCCCCCAGAGCGCGCCGCCCGCCGCGGAAGCGAGCATGACGAGGATGACGAACGCGGGACCGCTCGACGCATCCGCCTGCAGGGCGACCCAGCCGCCCGCGATGGCGCCTGCAATCAGTTGCCCTTCGGCACCGATATTCCAGATGTTCGCCTTGAAGCAGACCACAAGACCGACGGCGCACAGAAGGAGCGGCGTCATCTTGACGCCCACTTCCGTCCAGCCGCGCATCGAGTCAAGCGGCGCAATGAAGAACGTGTAGAGCGCGCGCATCGGATCCTGGCCGAGCGCCGCAAAGAGCACGAACCCCGTAACGAGGGTGAGGAAGACGGCCGCAACGGGCGAAACCCAGCGGAGCACCTTCCGGGGTTCCTGGCACGGAACCATCTTGATGGGAAGCTGAATCATCGCGCGACCTCCGCGTCCTTATCCTGGGTGTTCTTGAAGGAGGATCCCGGCCAGAGGCCCGACATCCAGCGACCGACCTCCTCGACGGAGATGTCGGCCTTGGGAACCGCAGGCGAAAGGTGCCCGCGGTACATCACCGCAACGCGGTCGGCGATTTCGAAAATTTCGTCGATTTCTTCCGAAACGACGACGATGGCGGCACCCTCTTCGCGAAGACGCATGAGGGCGTTGCGAATGACGGCCGCAGCCCCCACGTCGACGCCCCAGGTCGGCTGATTGACGAGCAGAACGCGCGGGCGGTTGAGGATTTCGCGCCCCATGATGAATTTCTGCAGGTTCCCGCCCGAGAGACTCCCGGCGGCGCGCTTTTCGTTGGGCGTCTTCACGTGGAAGCGCTCGATGACGAGCTGCGCGAAGCGGCGGGCCTTCTCTTCGAGAATGAAGCCGCCGCGCACGAGGTCGTCGCCCGTGAGGTAGGTGTTCGCCTGAAGCGAGAGTTCCGGCACGGCCGCGTGACCCAAGCGCTGCTCGGGGGCGTAACGCAGCCCCGCCTTGCGGCGCGCCTTCGTGTCGAGATCCCCGACGGGCTTGCCGAAAAGAAGCACGTCTTCGGGGCGCGTCGGATATTCGCCCGACGCGACCGCCATGAGGCGCGCCTGGCCGTTGCCGGAAATGCCGGCAATGCCGACGATTTCACCGGCGTGCACCGAAAGGGTGGCGTTTTCCGTGCCGCACACGCGTTCGTTCCCGGGCGTGGTCACCCCCTTCAGTTCGAAAATCACGTCGCCGGGCGTCCCGTTTGCTTCACGGATCACGGGCGGCTCGGCGCCGATCATGAGGCGGGCGAGCGACTGCTCGGTTTCCTTCTTCGGGTCGACGCTCGTGACGATTTTCCCCGCGCGCAAAACGACGCAACGGTCGGCGAGTTCGCGGATTTCGTCGAGCTTGTGGGAGATGAAGAGAATCGAAACCCCTTCGGACGCGAGCTGATGAAGCGTGACGAAGAGCTTCTTCACGGCCTGCGGCGTCAGCACCGACGTGGGTTCGTCAAGAATGAGAAGCTTCGGGTTCGTCATCAGGGCGCGGATGATTTCCACGCGCTGACGCTCGCCCATCGAAAGTTCCATCACGATCCCGGCCGGATCCACTTCGAGGCCGTAGCGTTCGCCGAGGCGCTTCACTTCCTCGGAAATCTCCGCGATCGACATGGGACGGGTGAGGCCGAGCGCCACGTTTTCCGCCACGGTGAGCGTATCGAAGAGCGCGAAGTGCTGATGCACCATCGCGATGCCGAGCGAGCGCGCTTCGGCCGGGCTCGCCACGTCGAGCTTTTTGCCGTCGAAATACACTTCGCCTTCGTCGGGGCGCGTCGCACCGTAGATGATCTTCATCAGGGTCGACTTGCCGGCACCGTTCTCACCGAGTACGGCGAGCACTTCCCCGGGGTCGATGTCCATCGACACCCCGTCGTTGGCCACGATGCCCGGATAACGCTTCGTGATGTTTCTCAGACTTAAACGTGAATGCATGCGCGATAAGCACCTCCGTCTTTTCGTAACGGAGGGTCCTGGAGGGAGTAAGCATGAACGGACTGCAAATCGCAACAACGACAAAGGGGGCTCGGCCAATCCCGACTCTCCGAACGGATGAGACGGCGACTGAAGCCGAACCCGGCAGTAGACGTTGTAACGGTGCCTGGCCCATGAAAAATTGCAGGCATTTTAGCCGAGAAGACATCGCACCGCTGAGAATTTTCACTCCCCGCGAGCTCTTTTTCGCGGTTTCGCCTCCAATCCCATGTTTATGGTATTTTGAAGCCGCGCCCTTGATCTTTTGCTTTTCAGAGGATATAGTTCGTTTTCTCTGAAGCGGCTGTAGCTCAGTTGGATAGAGTACCTGGCTACGAACCAGGGGGTCGTGGGTTCGAATCCTGCCAGCCGCGCCAAGTTTTTTCAATCTTCCTCTTCACAGAAGACGGAACGCCTCGGGTTCCACGGAAGGTTGAACGTTACGGTGAGCCTCGACCGCTCCCGTTTCGTACGAGATGCTGCGGAGAAGTGGCAGAGAGGTCGAATGCACACCCCTGCTAAGGGTGCAGGTCCGAATAAGGGCCTCGGGGGTTCGAATCCCCCCTTCTCCGCCATAAACATGAAACCCCGTGCTTTGAAAGTGCGGGGTTTTTTGTTGTCTTCTTTCCGCCCGTTCCTTACTCCCGCAGGGGTTTCCGAGGTTTTCGCCTCACACACTCCCCCCGGCGCTTCGATCGTGAACAGGCGTTTTTCGACCGAATTTCAGCAGCCCTGTGGGAAAAACCGTGGGAAATTTTCCCACAGGCGAGCACCCTCTCCGCATCGAAGCCCCGAGCGCCCCCGGCCCCGAAAACAACACGCCCCGCGACGAATCGCGGGGCGCGGGTTGGCTCTACGGAGTTGCGGCTTCGTTATCGGAGGCCGCGCAGCTTGCTCTCCGTCCAAAAGAGCGCCACGATCGTCTTCACGTCGGTGATGCGACCGTCGCGCGCCATGGCGAGCGCCTCCTCAAGGGGCACGCGCACGACTTCGAGCCATTCGCCGTCGTCGAGCTCCTGCGCCCCTTCGGTAAGATCTTCCGCAAGGAAGACCGCAATGTGCTCGTTGCTGTAGCCGATCGCGTTGTGAAGCGTGCCGAGCGAACTCCAACGTTCGGCCGCAACGCCGCACTCTTCCTTCAGTTCGCGTTGCGCGCAGACGAGTTCGGACTCGTTCGGGTCGAGTTTCCCCGCGGGAATTTCCCAGAAGCTGCGCTTCATCGGGTGGCGCCACTGGCGCTCAAGAAGGATCGAGCCGTCTTCGTAAAGCGCCACGATCGCGGCCGCCCCGGGGTGCGTGAGAAAGAGGCGCTGGCCGGGCGCACCGTCGGGGAGGCGAATCTCTTCGCGCACGAGGTGCATGAAGCGACCGTCAAAGAGCGTCTCTTCGCCCACGGTCGTTTCGGCGAGCGGATCGTCGGCGCGTTCGGCGCGGGGCGCGGGATTCAAAAGCGGAAATCGGCTGGCGGTCATCGGTATTCCTCGTTCGGTCGGGTGAAACGTTCGAGCGAGTATAGCGCCCGAAGGGTCACCCCAAACGGCGCCAAAAGCTCGGACCCCCGCGGCCCGTTAGAATACGGGCTTCGAAAGTCCATTTGACGCGGCCTCTCGACCGCATCCAGAAACTCATGAGCAAAACGATTCTCAACGCGGACGAACTGCGTTCGCTCGAAGAAAGAAGCGCCAACCATCTCGGCGCCGATCAACTGATGCGTCGTGCGGGCGCGGCCGCGGCCGATCTTGTCGAAGCCCGTTCTCCGGGGCGTCGCGTGACTCTTCTTGCGGGTCCGGGCAACAACGGGGGCGACGCCGTTGCGTGCGCTCTCGAATTGAAGCGTCGCGGCTTCGACGTGCAGCTCGTTCTCCCGACGGGCGAACCCCGCTCGGAACTCGCGCGCACGATGCTCGCCGAGTGGCGCGCCGCGGGCGGCACGACGGAGCGCGACCCCTACATGACGGAAAAGGCCGACTGCGTGGTCGACGGTCTCTTCGGCACGGGCCTCGAAAAGCCCGTCTCGGGCGAAGCGCTCGACGCCGTGCTCTGGTTCAACGAACGTCAGGCCTTCAAGGTCGCGCTCGACCTCCCCTCCGGGCTCAACGCCGCCACGGGGAACTGGGTGGGCACGATTCCGGGGTGCCGAGCCGACGTGACGATCGCGTTTCTCGCCGTCAAGGCGGGCCTCTACATGAACGAAGGCGCAGACGCCGCGGGCGAAGTCGTTTTGGCCGAACTCGACGTGTCGGTGCCGCTCTCGAACCTCTCGGTCGCGGAGACGGACGAATTCGAGCACGTGCTCGCTCCGCGCAACAAGAATTCCCACAAGGGCACCTACGGACACCTCGCCGTCGTGGGCGGCGACCGAGGCCACGTGGGCGCCGCGCTCCTTGCCGCCCGAGCGGGTCTCGTGACGGGTGCGGGCACGGTGACCGCCGAACTTCTCGCCGACAATGCGCCCGCGCTCGATCCGGCGATGCCCGAACTCATGCTTTCCGAATCCCCCGTCGACTTCTCGGCCTTCACCGCTGCCGTGATCGGTCCGGGGCTCGGCACGTCGGACGAAGCCAAGGCGCGCCTTTGGGCGGCGCTTGACGCGGAGAAGCCCCTTGTCATCGATGCCGACGCCCTCAACCTCATCAGCGCCGACCTGAAGTTGCAGGACCGGCTCCTTGCCCGCCGCGCGACCACGGTTCTCACCCCGCACGAAATGGAAGCCGCCCGGATGCTGCGACGCGACCTCAAGGGTGTCACCGTCGACCGCGTCGCCGCCGCGCGCGAACTTGCCGTGCAGTCCGGTGCGATCGTCGTTCTGAAGGGTCCGGGCACGGTCGTCTCGCTTCGGAGCTCCCGCACCTGGATCAACCCGACGGGCTCGCCCATGCTCTCGACCGCAGGGAGCGGCGACGTGCTCGCGGGCATGATCGGGGCGCTCCTCGCGCAGAAGTTCGACGCCGTCGAATCGGTGCTCGCCGCCGTCTATCTGCACGGGCTTTCGGCCGAAGGGCGTTTCGCGGGGTTCCTCGCGGGCGACATCGCCCCCGCGGCCGCCCGCATCCTTGAGAAGCTGCGCGGCGAACGCGTCCGCCGCTTCTGAGCGCTTCCGACCGCTTCTGACGTTCCGACGACGGCTCCGCCCGCGAATCGGAACACCTTGACGAAAAGCGCCCTTGCGGGCGCTTTTCCGCTTTTCAGGGCTCCGGCGCGGACTTCCCTTGCAAGCGCCCGGAGCACTTCGCGGGGCCGTCCGTGTCGGCGGGCAACGCTTGAAATCGATCGAATCGGACCATCGAATGTAACAAAACTTGTCACTTGTGGACGATTTATCCTAGGCATTATCCCTTAGGTACTTTAGGAATAAGGAATTTGTCGGATTTGCACCGAAATTTCCATCCTACAGCCTGTTACAGGTTTCATATCTCGGAAAACCCTAAGAGGGGGACCCTCGGCTATAGTGAACTCACGGCGCGATGTTGGGTGAATGCAGCGCGTCGTGTTTCTCCTGATAAGGTTGAAAGAAAAATTGAGGGTTGGCCTCGCGAGCGCTGGGAAACGTTCGCGAGGTTTTTTTTCGTCCGAAAACGGGCGACCTCCCATCCGAAAGGAGAAGCCCGCAACGGTCGGACGGTCAGACGACCCCGGCCTCGACGTCGCTTTTCGCCTCGGGCGCCGCGTCTTTTCGCACCTCGGGCCACGCGTCGAGTCGGGCGACCTCCGAGCAGAAGGTGCGGCGCACTTCGCTTGCGAACCAGTTGAGTACCGGGTCCGAAACCCGCGGGCGGCAGCGCACGAACACGGGCTCGATCACGCTTCCCTCGACCCGCCCGAGAATCGCCGCGCGTCCTTCGAGCATCAAGCGTCTCGCCCACGAGAAGGGAAGGGTCGCACGCAACACGTTGGCGCCGAGCATCGCGAGCGCCGTCGAAAGGTTCGCGCACGCGAGGGCGGGCCCTTCCTCACCCGTTCCTTCGCCCCCGGGCGCCTCCCTCTTTTCCTCGTCCTTTACGTCCTTTACTTCCGTTACGCCCGCAACGCACACGCGCCGGCACCCCCGAAGGTCGGACTCGGCGAGCACGCGCACGCGCGCCTCTTCCGCGAGCGGATGCGCGCACCCCGTCACGTGCACGAGCGCGTCGCGCCCGATCACGTCGACCGATGCCTCGTCCGCTCCCTTCGCCGGCAAAGCGCCGAGCGCATCGCGCGTGCCGAACGCCAGGTCGATCCGGTTGGCAAGGAGCGCCGCTTCGAGGTCCTCCCCGAAGGCCGAAAGTTCGAGCGACAGGTTCGGGGCTTTTGCAAGGACGTGCGCGAGCGCCGTGTCGAGGTACGTGAAGTCGAGTTCGCTCCGCGCGCCGATGCGGATCGTTTTGGCGATGCTCCCGGGCTCGGGAACCGCGCAGACGAAAAGCTTCCCGTAGCTCGCAAGCATCCCCGCGATCGGAACGTAGAGTTCCATCGCTCGGGTCGTGGGGGTCATGCCGTGGGCGCCCCGCAGGAAAAGGTCCTCGCCGAAGACCTGACGCAGTTTGGCAAGGAGGCGGCTCGCGGCCGGAATGCTCACGTTCAATTCCTTGGCGGCGAGCGACAGGCTGCCGCAATCGCACAGGGCTTTGAAAAGCCGCATCATGTCGATGTCGAGGTTCGGGGACGTCATGGCGTGGTTCGATAAACGCGTCAAAAAAATTCCGCCCCAAGGATACGGGATCGGCTCGACGGCCGACAAACCTCTCGCCGCAGAGGACGGCCTGCGGTAGGATGAGAAAGTTCCCGTTTCTCACTTTTCCGGAGAATTCAGATCATGGCCCCCTGGCCTTTTCTTCGCATCGCCGCGCACCGCGGCTCGGGCACGATGGCTCCCGAGAACACGCTCGAAGGTTTCCGTACGGGCCTTCGTTACGGTTTCAAAGCCATGGAAACGGACGCCATGCTCGCCAAGGACGGCGTTCCCGTTCTGATGCATGACGAAAAGTTCGGCCGCACGATTCTCGACGACGACCGGTCCGTCCCCGAATTGACGAGCCTCGAAGTGCGCACGCTCGACGCGGGCCGCTGGTTTGCGCCGCAGTACGCGGGCGTGCCGCCCGCGGGGTTCGAGCAGGCCGTACGGTGGTGCCGCGCGAACGACGTCTGGCTCAATATCGAAATCAAGCCCGCCGCGGGTGCGGAACTCGAAACGGGACGCGTCGTCGGCCGGCTGACGGCGGAGCTCTATGCGGACCTCGTGCGCGAGGGCGGCGACCGGCAGGAACGAATCAACCCGAAGGCGCCGCTTTTCAGCTCCTTCAAGCCGGACGCCCTGCGCGGAGCGCTTGAAACCGCGCCCGACATTCCGCGAGGCTTCCTCGTCGACAAGATCCCCGACAACTGGCGCGAACTCCTGGCGGAGTTGCGCTGCGTTGCGCTTCACTGCAACCACAAGCGCATCACGCCCGAGTTCGTGCGCGAAGTGAAGGACCTCGGCTACTGGGTGTTCTGCTACACCGTGAACGACCCGAAGCGCGTCGAAGAGCTCTTCCGCTGGGGTGTGGACGGCCTCTGCACGGACCGGCTCGACCTCGTGCGCCCCTACGCCTGAGAAGCGCAGCGGGAAACACCGCGGATACCGCCTCAAGAAACGCAAAACCCGAGGCCGATCGAGACGGATCGGAACCTCGGGTTCTCGAAAGAAACGGAGCCTCGACCGCACGTCGGGGCTCCGTTTTTTTGAGGGGTAGCCCTTCGGGCGTCAGTCGACCGAGCGCTCGGCCGGGCCCGAATAGGAGGCGCCTCCCACGAAGCTTTCGTCGACGGGGACCTGAACGAGCGGCACGACCTCTTCGTACGCTTCGCCCGTGGCGCCCGAAATGATGCTCCGGAGACCCGACGAGTCGAAAATGCGCACGTGCTTCTGGTTCACTTCGATGAGGCCGTCGTGCGCGAAGCGCGAAAGCACGCGACTCACCGTTTCGAGCTTCAGCCCGAGGAAAGAGCCGATTTCGGCGCGCGTCATGCGAAGCACGAATTCGGAGCGCGAGTAGCCGCGCTGCTCGAAGCGCTGCGAGAGCGACAGGAGGAAGTACGCGAGACGCTCTTCGGCGTGCATCGAGCCGAGGAGCAGCATGTGGTTGTTCTGACGGACGACTTCGCGCGCGAGCGTCTTCATGAGGTGCGAGCCGACCGCGTGCACCGCGACCGCGCACTCTTCGATGCGGGCGTAGGGAATCACGCAGACTTCGGTGTCTTCAAGCGCGATCAGATCCATCGTGTGCACGGCGTTCGGGATGCCGTCGATCCCGAGCATGTCGCCCGCCATGTAAAAGGCCGAAACCTGCTCGCGGCCGTCGCTGCCCATCACGACCCCTTTCACGAAGCCGAGACGCACGACGTAAAGCGCGCGGAACCGGTCGCCCGCACGGTAGAGGGGGGCGCCGCGCTTGACGCGACGGCGCTCCGAGACGAGATCCTCGAGCCGTTCGACCTCTTTGAGCGTCAGGCCGATCGGCAGGCAGGAATCGCGCATGTTGCAGTTGGAACAGGTGACGCGAAGCGTGGACAAGCTGATCACGAACTATTCTCCTCTTCGTCCCCGGACGGGACGGGATCGACTTCGCGGGCACCGGGCGCCCGTCGGTCTTCGGGGGTGCTCGTCGGGGGATCACCCCCGGGCACGTTCGCCCTCAAAGCTTTCGCGGAGTACGGCGGCCTGCTAATGTTGAAATAATATGCGGCGCATACAATGCCGACCGTCGGGATGCGGGTTTCGGACACCTGTCCCGGACCCCCTATACCAGCGAGCGGCAGTCACATACCCCTGTGCCTTGATACGAATCAAGGAAGCGGCACGCTTGGGTCGAATAATATCAGCATCCTTAACTTAAGTCATAGCCTCAAAGGAATAAAACAATGACGACTCCGGAAACGAGCGGCGTTGAACTGCCGGAAATGGACCTGTTGCGCAAATTCGACGTACCGGCCCCCCGCTACACGTCCTACCCCACGGCCGACCGGTTCAATGCGTCCTTTGGCGTTGAAGACTACGAGCGCGCGCTTGCGGGCCGCGCCGACGAAAAGCACCCCGCCGACCTCTCCCTCTACGTTCACGTTCCCTTCTGCAACGACGTCTGCTACTACTGCGGCTGCAACAAGATCGTGACGCGCGACCACGGTCGCAGCGCCGAATACATCGAAACGATCGGCCGCGAAGCCGACCTCGTGAAAGAACACATCACGGGCCCGCAGGAGCTCGCGCAGCTCCACTTCGGCGGCGGCACGCCGACGTTCTTGACGAACGACGAGCTCGCGCACATGATGGAAACGCTCACGAAGCGCTTCCCCTTGGCCGCGCGCGGCGAATTCTCGATCGAAGTCGACCCGCGCACCTGCCCGCCCGAAAAGGTGAAGAAACTCCGCGAACTCGGCCTCAACCGCATGTCCTGCGGCGTTCAGGACTTCAACCCCGACGTGCAGAAGGCGATCAACCGCATCCAGCCCTTCGAAGAAACGAAGGCCACGATCGACGCGGCCCGCGAGTACGGGTTCGAGTCCGTCAACATGGACTTGATCTACGGCCTCCCCAAGCAGACGCGCGCCACCTTCTCCGAAACGATCGACAAGGTGCTTGAGCTCTCGCCCGACCGCATCGCGCTCTACCACTACGCGCACCTGCCGAACCACTTCAAGGCGCAGCGCCGCATTCTGCCTGCGGACCTTCCCGACACGGTCGAAAAGGTGCACATCATGTTCGACGCGATCACGCGTCTCACGCAGAACGGCTACCGCTACATCGGCATGGACCACTTCGCGAAGGAAGACGACGAACTCTCGCGCGCCCAGATCGAAGGGACCCTGCAGCGCAACTTCCAGGGCTACTCCACGATGGCCGAATGCGACATGGTCGCGCTCGGCGTCTCGAGCATCTCGAAGATCGGCCGCGCCTACGCCTGCAACCCGCGCGAACTCGACGACTACTACGCCGCGATCCGCGAAGGGCGTCTCGCCACGAACCGCGGCTACTGGCTCAACGACGACGACGATCTTCGCCGCTACGTGATCATGCAGATCATGTGCAACTTCGAACTGAAGAAGAAGGACGTCGAAGAGCGCTTCGGCATCAAGTTCGACGAAACCTTCGCCTACGAATGGTCGAAGATGAAGCCCTACGTCAAGCACGGCCTCGTCGAGCTTTACGAAGACCGCCTCGTCGTTTCCGCCAAGGGCAAGATCTTCGTGCGCGCCGTGGCGATGCAGTTCGACCGCTACCTGCGCGAATCCGATCGCGCGGGCGGCTACTCGCGCATCGCCTGATCGCGTCCCGCACGCCCGGCGCCGGGGCTTTCGTAAAGCCCCGGCCCGACACCCGAGACCCGCCTTCCGAAAGGAGCGGGTCTTTGCGTTCGGAGAAGAAACGGGCTCGAAGCGGCGCGTTCCGCAACGGCCCGCCGCGACCGCTTTGCTAAAATGTGTCGCTTCGAACAAGCTTTCCACGGGCGTACCGATCCCCGGACGGGCACGTTACCCTTCGGCCTTCGGGACCCTCGAATTCCAAACTTAATCTTGATCTCTTATGAAAGTCGCTGACATTCGACGGACCTTTCTGAAGTTTTACGAAAGCAAGGGTCATACGATCGTTCATTCGAGTCCGGTCGTCCCCGGAAACGACCCCACGCTCCTTTTCACGAACGCGGGCATGAACCAGTTCAAGGACGTGTTCCTCGGCTTCGACAAGCGTCCCTACACGCGCGCGACCACCTCGCAGAAGTGCATCCGCGCCGGCGGCAAGCACAACGACCTCGACAACGTCGGTTACACCGCGCGCCACCACACGTTCTTCGAGATGCTCGGGAACTTCTCCTTCGGCGACTACTTCAAGCACGACGCCATCCGTTTCGCCTGGGAGCTTCTCACCGAACACTTCATGCTCCCGCCCGAAAAGCTCTGGGTGACGGTCTACGCCGAAGACGACGAAGCCTATGACATCTGGAACAAGGAAGTCGGCGTCCCGGCCGAGCGCATCGTGCGCATCGGTGACAACAAGGGCGCCCGCTACATGTCCGACAACTTCTGGATGATGGGCGACACGGGTCCGTGCGGTCCCTGCTCGGAAATCTTCTACGACCACGGCGAAAGCGTCCAGGGCGGCCCTCCGGGGTCCCCCGACGAAGACGGCGACCGCTACATCGAGATCTGGAATCTCGTCTTCATGCAGTTCTACCGCGACGAAAAGGGCGTGATGCACAAGCTGCCGAAGCCCTCGATCGACACGGGCATGGGGCTTGAACGCATCGCGGCCGTGCTGCAGGGCGTGCACAACAACTACGACATCGACCTCTTCAAGAATCTCCTCGCCGCCGCCAAGGCCGCGGTCGAAAGCGTGAGCGTCGGTGAAGTGGATGCCTCGTCGCCCTCCCTCAAGGTGATCGCCGACCACATCCGCGCCTGCGCCTTCTCGGTTGCCGACGGCATCGTCCCGGGCAACGAAGGCCGCGCCTACGTGCTGCGTCGCATCTGCCGCCGCGCCATCCGCCACGGCTACAAGCTCGGTGCGCGCGCGCCCTTCTTCTACAAGCTCGTCGACGCGGTCGTCGCCGAGATGGGCGAAGCCTACCCCGAACTCAAGAACCCGAAGATCGCCGCCGTGCTCGAAGACGAAGAACGCCGCTTCTTCGCGACGATCACGAAGGGTATGGAACTCCTCGAAGACGCGATCGCCAAGTGCACGAACGGGTGCCTCGACGGCGAAATCCTCTTCAAGCTCCACGACACGTACGGCTTCCCCGCCGACCTTACGGGCGACGTGTGCCGCGAACGCGGTCTCACGATCGACACCGAAGGGTTCGACCGCGCCATGGAACGCCAGCGCGCCGCGGCGCGCGCGAGCGCCAAATTCAAGATGGCGGCCGGCCTCGAATACTCGGGCGCCGACACGGTCTTCACGGGCTACGAAACGCTCGCCGAAAGCGGTGCGAAGGTGATCGGTCTCTACCGCGACGGCGAAGCCGTCGAACACGTCGACGCGGGCGAAGACTGCGTCGTCGTCTTCGACCGCACGCCCTTCTACGCCGAATCGGGCGGTCAGACGGGCGACAAGGGCGAAGCGAAGAACGCCACGTCGCTCCTTGAAGTGCTCGACACCTTCAAGGTGAAGGCGGCCGTCACGGGCGAACACTGCCACGTGCACGAAGGCGGCGTCTCGCTCGGCGACACGTTCGATCTGCGCGTCAACGAAGAGCTGCGCGAAGCCACGATGCGCAACCACTCCGTGACGCACATCATGCACAAGGCCCTGCGCACGGTCCTCGGCGACGGCGTCGCCCAGAAGGGTTCGCTCGTTTCGCCCAAGTCGACGCGCTTCGACTTCTCGTATCCGAAGCCCCTCACGGCCGACGAAATCCGCAAGGTCGAAACGATCGTCAACGCCGAAATCCTTCGCAACACCGAAGTCGAAACGCGCGTTCTCCCGATCGACGAAGCCAAGGAAACGGGCGCCGTCATGCTCTTCGGCGAAAAGTACGGTGAAACCGTGCGCGTGCTCAATATCGGCACGTCCGTCGAATTCTGCGGCGGCACGCACGTCAAGCGCACCGGCGACATCGGCTTCTTCAAGGTCGTGAGCGAAGCGGGCATCGCCGCGGGCGTTCGCCGCATCGAAGCCGTCACCGGCACCGAGGCGCTGCGTTTCGTTCAGGAACAGGCCGAACTGCTGAGCGAAAGCGCCCACCGCTTCAAGGCTCCGGTCTCCGAACTCCCCGGCAAGATCGACGACCTGATGCAGACGCAGAAGGCCCTCGAAAAGGCCCTCGAACAACTGAAGAGCCGCATGGCCGCCAAGCTCGGCGACACGCTCGTCGAGCAGGCCGTCGACGTCAAGGGCGTCAAGGTGCTCGTCGCCCGCATGGACGGCGCGGACGCCAAGGCCCTTCGCGAAACGATGGACAAGGTGAAGGACAAGCTCGGCACGGCCGCGGCCGTGCTCGCGAGCGTCGTCGACGGTCGCGTGCAACTTGCCGCGGGCGTCACGAAGAACCTCACCGACCGCGTCAAGGCGGGCGAACTCGTCAACTTCGTCGCCCTCCAGGTGGGCGGCAAGGGCGGCGGCAAGCCCGACATGGCCATGGCCGGCGGGTCGGATGCCTCGAAGCTCGACGAAGCGCTCGCGGGCGTTGCGTCCTGGGTCGAAGCCAAGCTCTGAGAAGGACGGGGGACATGACCGTCGAAACGTTTGTCCCGGGTTGCACCCCCTCGGAAGCCTCGAGCGAAACGCTCGATCTTCCGGGGCTCGCCTGCCCGATGCCCGTTTTGAAAACCAAAAAGCGCCTCGCCGCCCTGGCGGCGGGCGCGCGGTTGCGGGTGATCTCCACCGATCCGCACAGTCTTCCCGACCTGGCGGAATTCTGCCGTCAGACCGGTCACGCGTTGCTCGAGCAACACGAAGAGACGACGGCGGACGGCGTTCGTTACGTAACGGACATTCGCAAGCGATGCGACTGAAGCCCCTCTGACTGCGAAGCCCGGTTTCGACCGGGCTTCGTCGCCTCGGGGGCTTTTTCTTTGTTGATTTTCTCCGACTCCTTCCCGGAGACGCTTTTCGCCATGATCAGCAACCAAACCCGAGGCATCGCCCTGGCGTCCTCCGCCGGCCTCTGCTGGGGCGTCATGAGCGTTACCGCTCAGTACCTTTTCACCGATCTCGGCTTCACGCCCGAAGACCTCGTCGCGTTGCGGCTTCTCGCTTCGGGCGCCCTCCTCATTGCGATCGACTTCCTGCTCAACCCCCGAAACGTCTTTGCTCCCGTCTTCCGACGCGAGAACCTGCCCGGGGTCCTTCTGTACGGCGCGGGCGTTCTGAGCGGGCAATACACGTTCTTTCTCTCAATCGCGCACACGAACGCAGGGACCGCCGCGATTCTGGTCGGAACGCAACCCCTCATGATTCTTCTCTGGCTCGCCGTTCACGACGGGCGGCGCATCATGCCCCGAGAGGCGTTTTGTCTGCTTCTCGCGCTTTTCGGCGTCGGCTGCCTCGTGACGAAGGGCGACCTCTCGTCGCTCGACTTTTCGGCGGCGGGTGTCGTCTTCGGGCTTCTGTCCGCCGCCTCGGGCGCCTTTTCGACGATTCAACCGCGAAACGTTCTGAGGCGCATCGGCGCGGGCCTTACGGCGGGCTGGGGGCTCTTCGCGGGCGGCTGCATCATGGCCGTCTTCAATCCGCCTTGGAGTGCAGACGTCGCGTGGACCCCGGAGGCCGCGGCCGCGTGCTCCGTCGTCATCCTGATCGGCACGGTCGTCGCCTTCTGGTGCTACCTCGCGAGCACCAAATACGTTTCGCCCGCCGTCACGGGACTCCTCGTTTCGTTCGAGCCCCTCTCGGCCGTCGTCCTCTCGGCGCTTTTGCTCGGCGTTACGTTCGGGGCGTGGGAGCTCGCGGGCGCGGGCGCCATCCTCGCGAACCTCGTGCTCTTGTCGCTGCGCCGCTCGCGGTAAAGCACCGCTTCAAACGCGAACACGCGACCGGGGGACACACGCCTTTTTCGCGCGTTTCTCCCCTTTTTCGTCCCGTCGACAGTCGAACTCAAAAAATTTTTGTTTTTTTTCGTCGACCCCTTGCTTTTTTCAAAAAACTACTGTACTATTCATCTCCTGCAATTGATGAGCGGCTGTAGCTCAGTTGGATAGAGTACCTGGCTACGAACCA